>Ga0256839_1000342_pt1 | contig 60225 bp, 57 predicted proteins | sample 354166metaG_FD_185968 | JGI IMG/M metagenome (GOLD analysis project Ga0256839, IMG submission 185968) | Hydrothermal vent microbial communities from Mid Atlantic Ridge, Atlantic Ocean - 354-166 | ecosystem: Environmental > Aquatic > Marine > Hydrothermal vents | place: Atlantic Ocean: Mid...
ACATCGCGCCCGTCAATGCGCATCCGAACCAGGTCGCGCCCGTACCGGTCCTGTCCCCGGAAGCGGAAATCCGTCGATTTGGCTTCGGCGATCCGGGCGCGCAAGAATTGCGTCGCGCGATCCCCCAGCCGTTTTTCTTCCCGGCAACGCGGCGAAAACACCTCAGGCGTGTCAAACCCCATGAGCCGCGCCTTGCGCTGCCCCAGGCCGAGGCAGTTCAGATAGACGGTGTCGCCATCCACCACGCGTGCCACCCGGCACGACGGGGACGGCGTCAGCGCCGTTGCGCCGGGCAACCGAACCTCTCTGCCGGTCTCGCAGGCCGAGACAACAAGGGCAAGCAGGACGATGATCGCCCCGGGGATGCGCCACCGCTTGTCGGTCCTTGCGGGCCTCCGCGCTGCGCGCAGCGAAGACGGCCCGTCAGGGCCGGATGAGCGCTCCCACATCATCCCAGGGCCGCGTTGACGGCGCTTTCCGGCAGCTCCTCGTCGAAACAGCGCTGGTAGAACTCGGCCACGGTCTGGCGCTCCAGCTCGTCGCACTTGTTCAGGAAGGTCAGCCGGAAGGCATAGCCCACATCGCGGAAGATCGTCGCGTTCTGGGCCCAGTTGATCACCGTGCGCGGGCTCATCACCGTCGAAAGCTCGCCGTTCATGAAGGCGGTGCGGGTCAGGTCGGCCACCGTCACCATCTGGCTGATCGTCCTGCGGCCCTTCTCGGTGTTGTAGATCGGGTTCTTGGCCAGCACGATCGCGGTTTCCGCGTCATGGGACAGGTAGTTCAGCGTCGCCACCAGCGACCAGCGGTCCATCTGCGCCTGATTGATCTGCTGCACCCCGTGATAGAGCCCGGTGGTATCGCCCAGCCCCACCGTGTTGGAGGTGGCGAACAGCCGGAAATACGGGTGCGGGGTGATGATCTCGTTCTGATCGAGCAGCGTCAGCTTGCCGTCATGCTCCAGCACCCGCTGGATCACGAACATCACGTCGGCGCGCCCGGCGTCGTATTCGTCGAACACGATCGCGGTGGGGTGGCGCAGCGCCCAGGGCAGGATGCCTTCCTGGAACTCGGTCACCTGCTTGCCGTCCTTCAGCTTGATCGCATCCTTGCCGATCAGGTCGATGCGCGAGATGTGGCTGTCCAGGTTGACCCGCACGCAGGGCCAGTTCAGCCGGGCCGCGACCTGTTCGATATGGGTGGACTTGCCGGTGCCGTGATAGCCCTGGATGATCACCCGGCGGTTGTGGGAAAACCCGGCCAGGATCGCCAGCGTGGTGTCGGGGTCGAACTTGTAGGTGGCGTCGATCTCGGGCACGCGCTCGGAGCGTTCCGCAAAACCCTTCACCACCATGTCGGTATCGATGCCGAATGTTTCCCGAACCGAGATCTCCTCGCTCGGCCTTGCGTCAATGTTCATCCTGTCGTCTTTCCGGTCCGCTGGGGAATGCCCGGCATGTCCTGCCGTGGCGCAGTTTTGGGACATATCGGCAGGAAGGTCAACGCCGCTCCGGCCGCTCAACGGCGCCGGGTTCGGGCGGGGGAGCGGCGGGAAAGCGGCGCCGGGTTCAGGAGGCGGGACCGTCTGCCGGAGGGGGGGCGGAGCCGATCCGCCCCCGCCCGAGCAGCCGCAGCAGGAGCAGCCGGCCGAACACCAGCGGCGGGTAGAGCAGGCGCGCCCGCCGGGGCGAGCCGAAGGCCAGCCGCATCAGCCGGTTGAACGGCCCCGAGCGGGTGGTGAGCGCGCTCAGAAGCGCCATCGCCTGGGCGCCGTGGTGCATCTGCCCGTCGAGAATCACCACCATGCCGGCATCCAGGTCCAGCCCGGCGCGGTGGATCGCGGCCACCGTCGGGTGATCCGCTTCGCGCGCGTTGATCAGCGTGACCGGGCCGGCGCTTTCGCGCAGCCGCGCCATGCGCACGTAACGGCTGCACAGCGGGCAGTCCCCGTCATAGACGATGACCGGCCCGGTGCCGGAAACGGGTTCGATCGCGCTCATGCCCCCAACATAGCGCGGCTCCGGCGCGTGTCGCGTGCAATTCGGGTTTATCGGGCCGGATTATACCACGGGTTTATTGGAAACCTCTCTCCGCATGGCGCAGTTTCGGCCGCAGGAGGCGCCAGCCGAAGGAGGCGCCAGCCGAAGGACGGAACGACAGGGTGGGCAGGAAATGCGGCGCAGGCAGGCCAGGCTGTACGAAACGGCACCGGATACCCGCTTCTGGCGGTTGCGCGGCCGGCTGTCGCGGCCGGTGTCGATCCAGTCTCTGGTGGCATTGCGGATTCTCTTCGGGCTGATCCTGGTCTGGGACTGGTGGCGCTACGAACGCTACGACCGGATCGACCGCTACTATGTCCACACCGAATTCACCTTTCCCTATTTCGGGCTGGACTTCATCCAGCCCCTGCCCGATCCCTGGATCCACTGGGCCTGGGCGGTGGTGGGGCTGTCTGCCTTCCTGGTGATGATCGGCGCGTTCTACCGCGTCGCCATCGTCACCTTCATCCTGTCCTTCGGCTATTTCTTCCTGCTCGACCGCACCCAGTATCTGAACCACAACTACATGGTGCTGCTCTATGCGGCGCTGCTCGCCGTCAGCCCGGCCAACCGCGCCTTTTCGGTGGATGCCCGGCTGCGCCCGCATATCCGCACGCTCACCATTCCCTACTGGCCGGTGGCGGCGGTGCGGCTGCAGACCGAGATCATCCTGGTCTATGCCGGGATCGTGAAGATCACCGACGACTGGCTGCGCGGCGAGCCGCTGCGCATGTGGATGCATGCCCGGATGGACGAGATCCCGCTGGCGCAGATCTTCCAGTGGGACTGGGTCCTGATGAGCGCGGCGATCGGGGTCGTGGTGCTGCATGTCGTCGGCGCGCCGCTGCTGCTGTGGCGGCGCAGCCGGCTGGCGGTGTTCCTGATCTACACGGCCTTCCACGTTACCAATTCGGTGATGTTCAACATCGGCATCTTTCCCTGGCTGACGATCGCGGTGACGCTGATCTTCTTCGAGCCGGACTGGCCCCAGCGCCTGGCGCGCCGCTTTCTCGGCCTGTTCGAGGAGCTTCCGCCGCCGCCGCGGTTGCGCCCCGACGCGCCGATTCCCCGGCTGGGCACCGCGGCGCTGGCGGGACTGGCGCTGTGGTTCGCCGTCCAGCTTGCGCTGCCGATGCGCCAGGCGCTGTTCCCCAACCTCGTCGGCTGGACCGGAGACGGCCACCGCTTCAGCTGGCGCATGCGTATCTACGACCGCGATGCGCAGGGCTATTTCCGGGTGGTCTCTCCCAGCGGCGGCAGCTGGGCTGTCGAACCGCAGGAGCTGCTTTCGCGCCGCCAGGCCCGCAACGTGCTGACCCGGCCCGACCTGATCTACGACTTCGCCCAGCTCCTGGAGGAGCTGTCGCGCCGGCGGGGGCTGTCCGATGTCCAGGTCTATGCCCATATCAGGAAGTCGCTGAACGGCCGGCCGATGCAGGATTACGTGGACAGCAGCGTCGATCTGACCGAGGCACGCTACAATGTCTGGGGCCCGGACGACTGGATCCTGCCGCTGGAAAGCCGCGCCGCCGAGGGGCGGATCGCCGCCTGGTGGCCGCCGCTGCCGCTGCAGAAGCCGGCAGCGGATCCGCCGGAGCGGCAGGTGGCGATGGAGGGCGGGAACTGAACGGCGCGCGCCCCGGCCCCCGACCCGCGCCCTGAAATGCTCAGTCCTTGAAGTACCGGCTTTCCTTGATCTGCTCCCAGGCCCAGACGACTTCCTGCAGCTGCTCCTCCTGGGAACGGTCGCCGCCGTTCATGTCCGGGTGCAGCACCTTGATCAGTGCCTTGTACTGCTTGCGCACCTCGGCCTTGCTCCAGTGATCTCTGGCTTCGAGGATCTCGAGCGCCCGGCGTTCGGTGGGCGGCAGCTTGCGGGTGCCGGTGATCGACTTGCCGGGGTTCTTGGTGGCGTTCTCGCCCAGCACCTGGTGCGGGTCGTCGATGCCGAGGCGGGCCCAGGCGCGGGCCTCCTCGTTCCGGCCGAAGGGGCGGGTTTCGCGCTCCCAGACCCTGTCCCGGTTCATCTGCGCGCGGAACTCCTCTTCGCTGGCGCCGCTGAAGAAGTTCCACTTCAGATTGTATTCGCGCACATGCTCCTTGCAGAACCAGTAATAGTCATCCAGCGTGTCGGGAGATTTCGGGGCCCGATACTTGCCGCGTTCGGTGCACTCGGGGTGTTCGCAGACGCGGGTCGAAGTCTCGATCGCGCCGGACATGCCGCGCCGGCCGCGGGTGCGCTTCTTCTTGGCCGAAGACACCGAGAGGTCGAAACCGAAGGGATCAGGTCTGGGCATGATGTCACCTTTCCGACTCGGACCCGGGAGTTTAGACAATTTGCGACGGGATAGAAGAGGTAGGGCGGAAAAATGTCTGTAACCGAAGAGATCCGGGCGAGGCTGGAACAGGCCTTCGCGCCGCAACTTGTTGTCGTGAAAGACGAAAGCGAGGCCCACCGGGGCCATGCCGGCTATCGCGAGGGAGGCGAGAGCCACTTCCGCGTGACCCTGCGCAGTGCCGCCTTCGCCGGGATGTCGCGCCTGCAGCGCCACCGGGCGGTGCACGAGGCGCTCGGAGAGGGGCTGCTCGGGAGGATCCACGCCCTGGCGCTGGATCTCGGAACGCCCGACGATCCCGCAAGCGAGGCTTCCGGCAGTTCCGGCGGGGGGGCGGGCTGAACCCGCCTTCTGCCGGCGGCGCCCGGCCGGCCGGGGCCGCGCCGCCTGCCGCGTCGCCTGCCGCGCGGCCTGCCGGGGCCGCTGCCCGGGGCGGTTGCCGGCGGGCGCTTCAGCCGGGCGGGGCGCCCCGGGTGCCGCCTTCCCCCTCCGGGGAGGCTTCTCTGCCGGCGGTTGTGGCGTCGGCCGTGCGCTCCTGGTCCTGCCGACTGCCGCCTCGCGCGGGCGCATTGGCGGGTCCGGCGGACGTGGCAGGGGAGGCGACGGGCGGGGCGCCGGCCGTCGGTCCGGGGCGGGTGCGCAGCTGCCGACGCCAGGCTGTCGCGGCCGGGGTGCCGCCTTCCGTTCCGTTCCCGTCCGCTTCCGTGCCCCCTCCGGCATCGCCCTTTCCGGCCGCATCGGATGGCGGATGCTCACGGGCCTCCGCCGCCGTCCGGCGCCGGAAGACGAGAATGTTCTGATAGACCGTGGTGCGCCTCCCCAGCCCCTGGCGCTCCTCGCGCGGGAGGGTGTCGCAGCGCAGGTAATGCCAGCCCTCGCCGGCCATCTCGTTCATCAGGAGTTCCACCGCGCGGGCGAAGCGCTGTTCGGCGCCGCGCAGCCCGCGAGCCCGGACCCCGCGGGTCGGGGCGGGGATGCATCTGTACTCGTATTCGCGCATCGGCTCCTCCGGAAGCTCCGGCCACTCTTAACGGAAAAGGGGATAACGGAAAAGGGGGGCGGCTTTCAACGCTGTCGGCACGGCCGGCACGGTGCGATTCGCGCCATCCCCCCGCCGCCGCCCGATCGTTTCCCCGGCCCGGTCAATCGGATCGGACCTGCGGCACTGTTTCTTCCATGTCGGGGGCATGGCGGGGGGCGGAGGCCATTGTGGCAAGCGAGGGGGGAATCGGGGCGAAAACAGGGCGAAATCGGGGCTTTTTCTTTGACAGCCGGCCGCATTTGGTTAACAATCCTTTCGATAACGTAACGGTTCCGGGAAGGGGGCGCGATCATGGTGAGTATCAATATTCTGAAAACGGTTCGACACGCGGTTGCCGGGGTGGCGGTTTCCGTCGTCATGGCTTCGGCAGCGGCGGCGGCCACGCTGACGATCGTCGGCGGTTCGGCGACGACCCTGCCGGCGAGTTACAATCCGGCCTGCGGCGGCGGCTGCACGACGCCGGCGGTCGGCGATCCGATCACGGCCTTCTCGGCCGCGGCCGATGGCGGGCTGATCGGCGGCGGGCTGTCGCTCGACAGCGCGGCTTCGCTGAAGTTCACCTTCATCGGCAAGGAGGCCGGTGCCCAGAACGCGGTGTTTTCCATCGGCGGGGCGACACTGACCAACACCGGCGGCTTCAACACCTCGTTCACCGTGTTCCAGAACGTGGCCGGTTTCGTCCAGTTCCTGTTCCGGACCGCAGAGGGCGGCCTGTGGGATGACATCAACGGCAACAGCGTCGGCAATGACATCCTGTCGATCAACAACGGCGGAACCGCCGACTTCTCCGGGCTGTCGCTCGCCTTCAGCAGCATCTTCAATGGCGGCAAGTCCGTCTATGCCTTCTTCGGCGACGGGCGCGGCGATGTGGATTACGACGACATGGTGGTGCGCATCGACGTGGTTCCGCTGCCGGCGGCCGGGTTGCTGATGCTCGGCGCGCTGGGCGGGCTGGGCCTGCTGCGCGCCCGGCGCAGGAAAGCCGAAGCAGCCGCCTGAGCCAGGCCGGGTCAGCATTCCTTGAAGAGGGCCGGGACTTTTCCCGGCCCTTTTTCGCTGCGGAACCGGTCGGGCGGGGCGGCATGGCGGGTGCCGCGGTTCGGGCCGGGCCAGGCCGCCGGCCGTGGTCCGGCGGCCAGGGTTTTTTTGAAAACCTTGGCGGCGCGGCAGCCCGCCGGGCGGGGGCGCTGCCCCCGCACCCCCGGAGTATTTTGGCAAGATGAAGTGTGACCGGGGATTTCGGGGCGCCCGGTTCCGGCACGTGTCGCCTCCGGTGGAACCGATGCTGTGCGCAACGCGCGTTGCGGCGCGGGCGGCGGGACCTGGGCTCCGAGGTGAGCCGGACAGGGGAATTTCTCACAGGTCGAGCTTTTTGCGCACGATCTCGTTCACCGCCTTCGGGTTGGCCTTGCCGCCGGTGGCCTTCATCACCTGGCCGACGAACCAGCCCGCCAGTTTCGGGTTGTCCCTGGCCTTTTCCACCTGGGCGGGGTTGGCGGCGATCACCTCGTCCACCGCCGCCTCGATGGCGCCGGCGTCGGTCACCTGCTTCATGCCGCGCTCCTCGACGATCCGGGCCGGGTCGCCGCCCTCGGTATAGACGATCTCGAACAGTTCCTTGGCGATCTTGCCGGAAATGTCGCCCTTGCGGATCAGGTCGATGATGCCGCCCAGCTGCCCGGGCGACACCGGCGACCGGGTGATGTCGTGGCCGTCCTTCTTCAGCCGCCCGAAAAGCTCGTTGATCACCCAGTTGGCGGCCAGCTTGCCGTCGCGGCCCCTTGCCACGTCCTCGAAATAGGCCGCCGATTCCACGTCCGCCGTCAGCACCGACGCGTCGTAATCGCTCAGCCCGAACTCGGCAATGAAGCGCGCCTTCTTCTCGTCGGGCAATTCCGGCAGGCTGTCGCGGATCGCGTCCACCCATTCCTGCTCGATCTCCAGCGGCAGGAGGTCGGGGTCGGGGAAATAGCGGTAGTCATGCGCCTCTTCCTTGGAGCGCATGGAGCGGGTTTCGCCCCTGTCCGGGTCGAACAGCCGGGTTTCCTGCACCACTTCGCCGCCGTCTTCGAGAATGGCGATCTGGCGGCGGGCCTCGAACTCGATCGCCTGCTGGATGAAGCGCATCGAATTCATGTTCTTGATTTCGCAACGGGTGCCCAGGTGGGAAAAATCGCCGCTTTCGCGGTAGCGTTCGTAATCGCCCGGGCGGCAGACCGACACGTTCACGTCGGCGCGCAGGTTGCCGTTCTGCATGTTGCCGTCGCAGGTGCCCAGATAGCGCAGGATCTGGCGCAGCTTGGTGACATAGGCGGCGGCTTCCTCGGGGCCGCGGATGTCGGGGCGGCTGACGATCTCCATCAGCGCCACGCCAGTGCGGTTGAGGTCCACGAAAGACATGTGCGGGTCCATGTCGTGGATCGACTTGCCGGCGTCCTGCTCGATGTGGATGCGTTCGATGCGCACGCGGCGCGCCACGCCTTCGCCCATCCAGACGATCACCTCGCCCTCGCCGACGATGGGTTCGTAAAGCTGCGAAATCTGATAGCCCTGCGGCAGGTCGGGGTAAAAGTAGTTCTTGCGGTCGAAGGCGCTCTTGAGGTTGATCTTCGCCTTCAGCCCCAGCCCCGTGCGCACCGCCTGCTCGACGCAGAATTCGTTGATCACCGGCAGCATCCCCGGCATCGCCGCGTCCACGAAGGAGACGTTGGAATTGGGCTCGGCGCCAAACTCGGTGGAGGCGCCGGAAAACAGCTTGGCCTTGCTGGCCACCTGGGCATGCACCTCCATGCCGATCACCATCTCCCAGTCGCCGGTCGCTCCCGAGATCACCCTGGGTTTCGGGGCGTCAAAAGTCAGATCGAGCATGTCACTTCGTCCTGCAGGTGGTTCGGGGTGGTTCTAGGGCAGGGCCGGGCAGGGGGCAAGAGGCGGCAGAGCCGCGACAGCGCGCGGCGCGCACCGGCGCCCGGCGTGGGCCGGTGCGCGAGCGGGCAGCGTGCCGCAACCCGCAAACGCGCGCCGCAATAGCCGCCCGGACCCGTGCCCGACCCTGTTGCCGGGTCGGCTCTGCCGCCCGCAGGAGCGCATTTCCAGGATGCCGGAAGAATGCCGGAAGAATGCCGAAGCCGCCGGAGCGGGATGCCCCTTCAAGCTTGCCGGATGGCTCGCCGGGAATGCCTCCGGAGCGCCGCAGGCGGCGCCCTCGCGCCTCATCCGAGCAGCCGGCTGACCATTTCCGTGCTGTCGCGCGACAGGCCCGGGCTGGACAGGATCCGCTCCAGCGCGGCGCGGATCATCTGCTGGCGGTCCTGATCATAGCGTTTCAGGGTCGAGAACACATTGCACAGCCGGGCCGCGACCTGCGGGTTGACGGGGTCCATGCGGATGATCCAGTCGGCGATGAAGCTGTAGCCCGCCCCGTCGGCGCGGTGAAACCCGGCCGGGTTTCCGGCGAGGGAAAAGACCACGGCGCGGAAACGGTTCGGGTTCTTCCAGTTGAAATCGGGGTGGCGGACCAGCCGTTCCGCCACTGTCACCGCCTGCTCCGGCGGGCAGCGGAGCAGCTGGATGCCGAACCAGCTGTCCAGGACCAGCCGGTCGTGCCGCCACTGGCGGTAGAAGGAATCGAGCGCCGCCGCGCCGCGTTCCGTCGGCACCAGCGCTCCCAGCGCGGCCATCTGTTCGGTCATGTTGTCGGCCGCGGCCAGCTGCCGTTCGGCGAGCGCACCGCCATCCAGCCGGCTGATCAGCCCGAGCAGCGTGCCGCGCAGCGCCCGCCTTGCGGCATCGGCCGGGGCCGGCCGGTAGGGGCCCGGGCTGGCCATTTCCGCAAACAGCGCGCGCAGCGAATCGCCCATGTGGCGGGCCAGGGCCAGGGCCAGGGATTCGCGCGCGGCATGGATCGCGTCCGGGTCCGGCACCACGCCGGTATCGGCCAGGCTCTGGGCCATGTCCTCCTCGCTCGGGAGCCACAGGACAAGGGCCCGGAAACCGGGGTCGAGCGCGGCATCCAGCGCCACCGCGCGCAGCGCGTCGAGAAGGGCCGGATCGGGGGCGGCGGCTTCCGTCACCATCCGGCAGAGCGCCGATTTCGCCAGCGCACGGCCCGCTTCCCAACGGTTGAACGGGTCGCTGTCATGGGCGAGCAGGAAGGCGCGTTCCGCGGCGCTGCTGTCGCGCTTCAGGATCACCGGCGCCGAGAAGCCGCGCAGGATCGAGGGCACCGGCCTGCGCGCCAGCCCCTCGAAGGAAAAGCTCTGCTCGGCCTCGGTCATTTCCAGAATCCTGGTCGGAACGGTCTCGCTGCCGTCGGGGTCGAGCAGCCCCACGGCGATGGGAATGACCAGGGGCAGCTTTCTTTCCTGCCCGGGCGTGGGAGGGGTTTGCTGGCGGAAATGAAGGGTATAGGTGCCGTTGTCGAAGCTTTCTTCCACTTCGAGACGCGGCGTTCCGGCCTGGCTGTACCAGCGCATGAACTGGCTCAGGTCGCGTCCGGTGACATCTTCGAAGACCTTCAGCCAGTCCTCGATGGTGACTGCCTGGCCGTCGTGTCGGGTGAAATAGAGATCGAGCGCGCGCCGGTAGGCTTCCTCCCCCAGAAGGGTTTTCAGCATCCGGACCACCTCGGCGCCCTTTTCATAGACGGTGGCGGTGTAGAAGTTGTTGATCTCGACGAAGCTTTCCGGGCGCACCGGATGGGCCAGGGGGCCGTTGTCCTCGGGGAACTGGGCGGCGCGCAGGGTGAGCACGTCTTGAATCCGCTTCAGCGGCCCGAGCCGGGTGTCGGCGGTGAACTGCTGATCGCGGAAGACCGTCAGCCCCTCCTTCAGGCAGAGCTGGAACCAGTCCCGGCAGGTGATCCGGTTGCCCGTCCAGTTATGGAAATATTCGTGGGCGATGATCGCCTCGATGCGCTCGTATGTCTGGTCGGTGGCGGTCGCGGGGCTGGCCAGGACATAGCGGGAGTTGAAGATGTTCAGCCCCTTGTTTTCCATGGCGCCCATGTTGAAGTCGTCCACCGCGACGATGTTGAACACATCGAGATCGTATTCGCGGCCGTGGGTTTCCTCGTCCCAGCGCATGGCCTTCTTCAGGGCCTGCATGGCGAAGGCGCATTTGTCCTCGTCTCCCTTGCGCACCCAGATGTTCAGATCGACCTTCCGCCCGGAGGCGGTCGTGAACAGGTCGGAACGGGCCAGCAGGTCGCCGGCGACCAGGGCAAAGAGGTAGGAGGGCTTGGGCCAGGGGTCGTCCCACTCGGCCCAGCCGGGCCCCGCCGCCACCGGGTTGCCGTTGGAAAGCAGCACCGGCAGATCGCTTTCGATTCGCACCGTGAAGGGCGCCATCACGTCGGGGCGGTCGGGATAGTAGGTGATGCGGCGGAACCCCTCCGCCTCGCACTGGGTGCAATACATGCCGTTCGACATGTACAGCCCTTCGAGAGCGGTGTTGGATTGCGGCGATATCTCCACCTCGGCTTCCCAGGTGAAGGGGCCGTCGGGCACCTGTGCGCGCACCCCGCCCTCGACCGGCTCGGGGGTGATCTCCTGGCCGTCGATGGCGGCGCGGATCAGCTTCAGGCCCTCGCCGTGGAGGAAGAAATCGCGGCTGGCCGCCTGCGGGTTGGGGCGCAGGGCGATGCGCGAAAGCACCCGCGTTGCCGTCGGATGCAGGCGGAAGGTCAGCTCGGTCCGCTCCACCAGGAAGGGCGGCGGGCGGTAGTCGGCGAGGTGGATCATCTTGCGGCTGTTTCCGGCCAAGATCGCCTCCATCGTAGAGGATCCGGTCAGCGGAACCTAGGGAGAGTGGCGCGCAGGTGCAAGCGGTCATTGAAATTTCTGCATGCCTTCGCATACGGTTTGTCGGCGCGGGCGGGGAATCGCCCCGGGCAGGAAGACGGGAAGCAGGAAGAAGAAGGGGACCAGGCGGCGATGACGGCGATGGAAGAGCGGGTCGAGCGCCACGGGCTCCGGGTGGCCCGCGTGCTGGCGCGCTTTCTGGAGGAAGAAGCCCTGCCGGGCAGCGGTGTGGATGCCGATACCTTCTGGAGCGGTTTTGCGCAGCTGGTGGCGGAGATGACGCCGCGCAATGCCGCACTGCTTGCCCGCCGCGACGCGCTGCAGGCCCGGATCGACAGCTGGTTCAGGGAGCGGCGCGGCAAGGGCGAGCCGGTGGAGGCGTCGGAAAAATTTCTCAGGTCCATCGGATATATCGCTGATGATGTTGATGATTTCACGATAGACACTGGCGATGTCGATCCCGAGATCGCCTCCATCTCCGGGCCGCAGCTGGTGGTGCCGATCACGAATGCCCGCTATGCGCTCAATGCCGCCAACGCGCGCTGGGGCAGCCTGTATGACGCGCTCTATGGCACCGATGCGCTGGGCGCGCCGCCGCCGGGGCCCGGCCTTGATCCTGCGCATGCCGGCCGAGTCATTGCCTGGGTGCGGGCGCATCTGGACAGGGTGGTGCCGCTGGCGGACGGCAGCTGGGCCGGGATCAGCGGGCTGGAGGTGCGCGACGGGCAGCTGCGTGTCCGCGCCGAGGGCGGCGAGAGCGGCCTGGCGAACCCGGCGCAATTTGTCGGGCACGCCAGCGACCCGGAGTCCGAAAGGGAAAGGTTTTTCCTGAAAGTCAATGATCTGCATATCATTATTGAAGTCGATCCTGCGGCGCCGGTCGGGCAGAGGGACCGGGCCGGAATTGCCGATGTCCTGCTGGAAAGCGCGGTTTCCGTGATCATGGATTGCGAGGACAGCGTTGCCACGGTGGATGCCGCGGACAAGGTGCTTGCATGGCGCAACTGGCTGGGGCTGATGAAGGGCGACCTGCGGGTCCGTTTCAGCCGCGGTGGCCGCGAGATCGACCGGGCGCTCAACGAAGATCTGACCTTTGCCGCCCCCGACGGGCGCCCCGCCCGGCTGCCCGGGCGGGCGCTGATGATGGTGCGCAATGTCGGCCTCCTGACGACCAATCCGGCGATTCTGGATGCCGGGGGGAACGAGGTGTTCGAAGGGTTGATGGACGCTGCCGTGACCGTGCTCATCGCCTGCCATGACCTGCGCCGGGAGGGCGGGCCGCGCAATTCCCCGGCCGGATCCGTCTATGTGGTCAAGCCCAAGCTGCATGGGCCAGAGGAGGTGAGCTTCGCTGTTGAAACATTTGACATGGTTGAAAGGTTTCTTGGCCTTCCGAGAAATTCCGTCAAGCTCGGGATCATGGACGAGGAGCGGCGCACCTCGGTCAACCTCAAGGCCTGCATCCGGGCCGCGCGGCACCGGCTGGCCTTCATCAACACCGGCTTTCTGGATCGCACCGGAGACGAGATCCATACCGCGATGGAAGCCGGCCCGGTGGTGGGCAAGGGCGAGATGAAGCACCAGGAATGGCTTCGGGCCTACGAGGCGCGCAATGTGGAGATCGGCCTGGCCTGCGGGCTGTCGGGACGGGCGCAGATCGGCAAGGGCATGTGGGCCATGCCCGAGCGCATGGCCGACATGCTCCGGGAAAAGGTCGCCCACCCCGAGGCCGGAGCCAGCTGCGCCTGGGTGCCCAGCCCCACGGCGGCGACGCTGCATGCCACCCATTACCATCTGGTGGATGTCTCTTCGGTGCAGCGCCGGCTGGCCGCCGGCGCGCCGCGGGCCGGGCTGCGTGCCCTGCTGCGCCTGCCGCTGGCCGATCCTGCCGGCTGGAGCGGGGAGGAGATCACCGCCGAGCTTGAAAACGCCTGCCAGGGCATCCTCGGCTATGTGGTGCGCTGGGTCGATCTGGGGATCGGCTGCTCCAAGGTGCCCGACATCCACGATGTCGCGCTCATGGAAGATCGCGCCACCTGCCGGATTTCGGCTCAGCTTCTGGCCAACTGGCTGCACCACGGGGTGATAGGCCGGGAGCGGCTGCTGGAGACGATGCGGAAGATGGCCGTGGTGGTGGATCGGCAGAACGCCGGCGTGGCGCATTACCGGGCGATGGCCCCGGGGTTCGACGGAGAAGCCTTTCGTGCCGCCTGCGATCTGGTCCTGGAAGGGCGCGCCCAGCCTTCCGGCTACACCGAGCCGATCCTGCACGCGGCCCGGCTGCGGGTGAAGGCGAAGGCCGGCGGCTGACGGGGCGGCCGGCATCCGCGCCCCTGCGCCGACCCCGCGCCGGCCCCGGCGGGGGTTTTCCGGCCCGCCGGCCGTGCTATAACGGGCGTCAGGAGCATTTTGCCGACCATGAGCAGAAATCGCAGGCGCCCGATCATCGGAATCATAGGCAACCGTTCGGTGCTGGGAGATGACTATCCCGTGCACGGCTCGGGGGTGATCAACATCGAGGCCGTGGCACAGGTGGCCGGCTGCATGCCGCTGGTGATTCCGGCCGATCCGCAAGCGGTATCGGTCCGCGAGCTCGTGGCGGCCTGCGACGGCTTCCTGTTCACCGGCGGCCGACCCAATGTTCACCCCGAGGAATACGGCCACGAGCCGACCGAGAGGCACGGCAGCTTCGACCGCAGCCGCGATGCCGTCACCCTGCCGCTGATCCGCGCCTGTGTGGAGAGCGGGCAGCCCTTCTTCGGAATCTGCCGGGGCTTTCAGGAAGTCAACGTGGCCATGGGTGGCACGCTGCATCCGGAAATCCGCGAGCTTCCGGGGCGGATGAACCACCGCATGCCGCCAGATGGCACGATCGAGGAGAAGTTTGCCCTGCGCCACTGCGTGCATTTCCGCGAGGGAGGCGTGTTCCACCGTCTCTTGGGCGAAACCGCGGTGATGACCAACACCCTGCACGGGCAGGGGATCTGCACGCCGGGCCGGCGCATCGCGATCGAGGGGCGGGCCGATGACGGCACCCCGGAGGCGCTGCATGTGGAAGGCGCGCCGGGATTCGCCCTTGCCGTGCAGTGGCATCCGGAATGGAATGCTGCGAAAGATCCGGTTTCCCGGGCGCTGTTCGGCGCCTTCGGCGATGCCGCGCGGGCCTGGGTGGCGGGGCAGGCGCTTCCGGCGCTGAGGATTGCCTGACGGGCGGGGATGCCCAGGGTCGGTCGGGGCGGTGGTTGCGGCCGCCCGTGGCCGGGCGGGCGGCGTGGCCGCCGGTGGCAGGCGTCGGGCGATCCGTCGGGGCGGTCCGGGTCGAGGTGCAGCATGATGGAGACAATGACGGGGGGAAATGACCGGCAGGAAGGCGATGCCTGCACATGCCGCGACACATGCCGCGACGGAGGCGGCATGAGCGCGGGCGGCATGAGCGCAGGGCCCCGGCGCGGCGGCGCGGCGGTCGTGAGCCGGCGGGCCCTTCTGGGCGCGGGGGGCGGGCTGTTCTGCGCCGCGCTGCCGGCGGTTGCGGCGGCGGGGGGCGCTTCGGCGCGTGATGCCGCGGATTTCGGGCTTGTGGCGGACAGCCCGGAGGATCAGGGCCCGGCGCTGCGGGCGGCGCTGGAGGCGCTCTCCTCGGCCGGGGGCGGGGCGCTTTTCCTGCCTGCGGGCCGGTTCCGGCTGTCGGAGGTCGTGCTGCCGCCGGGGACGGTTCTCGAAGGCGTTCCGGGGCGGACGCTGCTGGAACCGGCGGGCGGCGAGACCGTCCTGCGCGCGCAGGATGCGCCGGGGCTGCGCCTGCGCGGCCTGCGCTTTCGCGGGCGCGGGGGGGTGGGCGGCGACGACTGGTCGGGGCTGGTCGTGCTCGCCGGCTGCACGGATCTTGCGATCGGGGACTGCCGTTTCGAGCAGGCCCCCGGAAACGGGCTGCTGCTGGAGGCCTGCGCGGGCCGGGTCGCGGGCTGCTCCCTTTCCGGCATCCACGGCGCGGCGATATTCTCATGGAACGGGGCCGGGCTGCGCATCACCGACAACGACATCCGCGACTGCGGAAACCTCGGCATCTACCTGGCGCGCGAGGCCTCGGGGCATGACGGGGCCATCGTTGCCCGGAACCGGATTTCCGGGATCGACTGGAAGGATGGCGGGAATGGCCAGAATGGAAATGCGATCAATGCCTTCCGGACCGATTCGGTGGTGATCTCGGACAATGTGATTTCCGGCTGCGCCTTTTCAGCCATCCGCCTGCACAGCACCCGGAACTGCCATGTGGGCGGCAATCTGTGCACCGATTGCGCCGAGGTGGCGATCTTTTCCGAGTTCGGCTTCTCCGGTTCGGTGATCGCCGACAACATCATCGATACCGCCGCCCAGGGCATTTCCATCACCAATTTCGATTCCGACGGCAGGCTGGCCACCTGCACGGGCAATATCGTGCGCAACATCCTGCCCGAAAGCGCCACCAACCCCGATACCACCCCGGTGGGCATCGCCGCCGAGGCCGATACGGTGATCAGCGCCAACCTGGTGGAAGGGGTTCCCGGTATCGGGCTGGCGCTGGGCTGGGGGCCCTATCTGCGCGATGTCGTGGCCAGCGGCAACCTGTTGCGCGGCTGCGACATCGCCATCGGCATCAGCATCGCCGAGGGTGCCGGCGGGGCCAGCGTGACCGGCAACCGGATCCGGCGCGCTCCGGGCGGGCTGGCCATCTCCGGAATGCTCTGGGACGAGGTCGCCGAGAGCGATCTGGCCGCCGGGGCCGGGCGCTACCCGGCACTGGAGATCTCCGGCAACCGGATCGTCGGGTAGGGGCTCGGGCCGGGGCAGGCGCGGCGGTTTCTGCCGGCCGGAGGCGGCCCGCGCCCGGCCCGGTGCCGTTCGCGGCGACGGTTCGCGGCGACGGTTCGCGGCGGCGGTTCGTGGCGGCGGTTCGCGGCGGTGGGTTGCGCGCGGGGTTCTCCTGTTCCTTCTATTCCTTCTGCCGCTTCGTCGGTGCCACCGCCGGAACGGCGCGCAGATAGGCGATGATCGCGCGCAGCTCGTCCTCCGGCAGGCGGGAAAGGTTTTCCACCACTTCGGCCATGGAACCGCCGACGGTGTCGTAATCCGGCGTGAAGCCGGTGGTGAAATAGCCGAGAAGGTCGGCCTCTGACCAATGCAGCCGCGCCGGGGTGATGTTGGGAACCCATCCGGCCCCGGCGGGGTTTTCCGCCCCGGCCAGCCAGAGCCGGCGCCTGAGCCCGCCCAGCGCGTTGCGCGGGGTGTGGCATTCGCCGCAGTGTCCCAGCGCCTCGACCAGATAGCGGCCCCGCTCCGCCGCGGCGTCGGGCGGATCCCGCAAGACCCAGCCGCCGCGCAGGAACAGCGCCTTCCACAGCCCCAGGCCGGCGCGGACGGAAAAGGGGAAGGGCAGCTCGTGCGGCCGGTTCGGGGTCGGATCCGGCGGCAGGCTCCGCAGGTAGGCGAACAGCGAGACCACGTCGGCCGGGCTCATGTGCCGGTAGCTGGTGTAGGGGAAGGCCGGGTAGTAGTGGCGCCCCTCGGGCGAGGTGCCGTATTTCAGCGCATTGAACAGGTCGATCGGCTGCCAGGTGCCGATCCCGGCCTGCGGGTCGGGCGAGATGTTGGGGGCGACGAAGGTTCCGAAAGGGCTGGCAAGGCGTCTGCCGCCGGCCAGAACCGGCCGGGTTCCGGGGGGCGCGTCCGGGGCCGCATGGCAGGAGGCGCAACCGGCGGCCAGGAACAGCTGCGCGCCGCGCTCCGGATCCGGGGCGATGCCCTCCAGCACCGCCGGATCGGCCCGTTCGGGGGCGGTGCTCCACAGCAGGGCGCTGGCGCCGAGCGCCAGCACCGCGGCGCCTGCAAGCAGGAGCCGTCTCATCCGGCGAGCGCTCCCGCCATGTGCCGCGCCCTATTGCTGCGGCTTGCGGTAGGCCTTGTGACAGGCGGCGCAGGCCTGCCCCACCGGGCCGATGGCGCCCTGCAGCGCCTGCAGCCCGTTGCCGGCGGCCTCCTGCAGCGCCGAGACGGCCTCGGCCAGGGCCGCGCCCTTGCGGCCCGCGTCTTCGAGGTTGTCCCAGAGTGCGGGCAGGGCGGCGGTATTGTCGTTGTCGAAGGAATCCGAGCCCGGAGGCCAGTAGCCCGCCTGGTTCAGCCCGCTCAGAGCGGCCAGGTTGGCGGCGGCGGCGGTGGCCAGCCCGGCATCGTATTCGCGCGCGCCCTTGGCCATGCCGCCGAGGATCCCGAGGTTGTAGGCATAGAGCTGCATATGCGCCTGACGCGCCTTGATCGCGGCATCGAACGGCCCGCCGCCGTGGCTGGCGGCCAGCACGACGCCGGCTGCGAGGCTGAGCCCGACGCCCAGGACGGTTGCGGCGATGGCGCTCTTTCCGAACATGCGAAATCTCCTGTCCTGTTCCGTTTCTCCCGGGGTCAGTCTAGCGGTAGGCACGGGCATGTGGAGTCCTGCCTCTTCACAATGGCGTGGGCGACGGGGGTGCGGGAAACGGGGTGCGGGTGGCCGGGGCCCGGTGCCGGATTCCGGTTCAGCGGCCGATCCGGCCGCGCGGCGTTTCCTGCAGGTTCAGCCGCTCGGGCCAGCCGATCAGCCGCTCGACGGCGAACAGCGCCAGCACCGCCAGCAGCACCGCGAGCACCAGCTTCACCCGCCGGGCCGAGGGCGGGTTGCGGGCCCATTTCGCCATCCGCAGGAGGTGGAGCAGCTGATGCGGGCTCATGGCTGCGCGCTTTCGACAAAGCGCACCCTGCCGATATAGGGCAGGTTGCGGTTGCCCTGGGCGTAGTCGATCCCGTAGCCGACGACGAATTCGTCGGGGATTTCGAAGCCGACCCAATCGGCCCGGATCTCCACTTCGCGCCGCGACGGCTTGTCGAGCAGGGCGATGGTGCGCAGCCGTTCCGGCTTTCTGGCCCGCAGCAGGCCGAGCACATGTTTCAGCGTGTGGCCGGTATCGACGATGTCTTCCACCACCAGCACGTCGCGTCCGCCGATCTCGCCGCGCAGATCCTTGAGGATGCGCACTTCGCGCGAGCTTTCGGTGCCGTCGCCGTAGGAGGAGACTTCGAGAAAGTCCACCTCCACGTTCAGCCGCAGCTTGCGCACCAGATCGGCGATGAACACGAAGGAGCCGCGCAGCAGCCCGACGATCACAAGCTTGTCGGTGCCGGCGAATTCGGCCTCGATCTCGCGGGCCAGCTCGTCGATCCGGGCGGCGATGGCGCTGGCCGGGATCATCGGTTCGATCTTGTGGCGCGGCTGCGGCATGGCTTCCTCTTGCATTTCCCGTTCCAGTTTACGAAACCGGGCCGGCAAGTCACCAGCCGAAGCCCTTGCCGGGCGCTCCGGAACCGCCGCATGCCGAAAACCGCCGAAAGACGCCATCTGCCCTATTCCGCGCGTCAGATGTATGATCTGGTCGCCGATGTCGAGCGTTACCCGGAGTTCCTGCCCTGGGCGGCGGCGGCGCGGATCCGGTCGCGGCGCGCCTGCGGCGATCACGAGCTGCTCGAAGCAGATCTGGTGATTTCCTTCAGGCTGTTTCGCGAGCGATTCGGCAGCCGGGTGCGGCTGTGGCCGGGGCGGCTGCGGATCGAGACCGAATATCTGGACGGGCCCTTCCGCCATCTGCACTCGCACTGGCAGTTCGCCGATTGCCCCGACGGTGGCTGCGAGGTGGATTTCGCGGTCGATTTCGAGTTCCGGAGCGCGCTTCTGCAGAAGGTGATCGGGGCGGTGTTCAACGAGGCGATGGCCCGGATCGTGCGCGCCTTCGAGGACCGCGCGGCGCAGCTTTACGGGTAGCGCGTTCTGATCTCTGCGCTCCCGCCCGGGGTGCCGGGCCGGCTGTCGGCGCCGTCCGGCCGGCTCCGGCCCGGTCGCAGGCTTGATCCGCCGCTCGGCAGGGGCGAATGTCGGCGCGCGGATGTCGTCTCGGGTGAGGAGCTGCGATGCTTGCGGAACGGTTGGCGGAATTCGCCCTGCATGCGTGCCCGGAGGCGGCGGCGCTGGAAAGGATGCGGCTTTCGCTGTTCGACTGGGCGGTTTGCGCCCTGGCCGGCCAGGGCACGGATGTGGCCCGGGCGGTCCGGGCGCTGGCACGCCAGGAGGGTGGCGCGACGCAGGCCGGCCTGCTCGGCAGCGCGTCGCGGGTGCCGGTGCGCATGGCGGCGCTGGCCAACGGGGCGGCCGGCCACGCGCTGGATTGCGACGATACCCATTTCGCCCATATCGGCCACCCCTCGGCGGCGGTGGTGCCGGCGGCGCTGGCGGTGGCCGAACAGGCCGGGGCCGGGGGGCGGGCACTGCTCGAGGCGGCGCTGGTCGGGGCCGAGGCCTCGGTCAGGGTCGGGCTGTGGCTGGGGCGGGCGCATTACCAGGCGGGCTTTCACCAGACGGCGACCGCCGGAGCCTTCGGTGCCTGCCTGGCGGTGGCGCGCCTGCTCGGGCTCGGGCCTGCCGGCACGGCACAGGCGCTGGGGCTGCTCGCCTCCCGGGCCTCGGGGCTGAAGGTGCAGTTCGGTTCGATGGGCAAGCCGCTGAACGCGGGGATCGCCGCGGCCAACGGAGTGGAAGCGGTGCTGCTGGCCCGGGCCGGGCTGCGCTCGGTGCCGGAGGCGCTGGAGGGTGCGCAGGGATTTGGCGCGACCCATGCCGGCGAAGGCAATGTCGGGGCTTTCGAGTCGCTCGGCACGTGCTGGCTGATGCGGGATGTGCGCTACAAGTTCCACGCCTGCTGCCACGGGCTGCACGCGATGCTGGAGGCTCTGGCGGCGGTGGTGCCGGCGGGCGGGGTGCGGCCCGGGCGGCTGATCGGGCTGGAGATCTCTGCCCACCCGCGCTGGGCGACGGTATGCGACATCGCCGCGCCGGAAGACGGCCTGCAGTGCAAGTTCAGCTTTCGCCAGGTGGCGGCGATGCTGTTGGCCGGGCGCGATACGGCGCAGCCCGAAAGCTACAGCGATGCCGCGGCGCGCGATCCGCTGCTGGCCGGGCTGCGGGAGCGCGTGCGGGTGGAATTCGACGGGGAACTTCCGGAATGGGCCGCCGAGGTGCGGTTGCGCATGGCGGGTGCGGCCGTGCGCCGGGCGCGGCACGATCTGAGCGCGCCGGTGGCGCCGGATGTCCTGGCGGCGCGGCTGCGCGGCAAGGCACGGGCCTTTCTGGGCGCGGCGCGCGCCGAGGCGCTGGAGGCGGCGGTGCTGTCGGGGCCGGCGCCGGAGATGGCCGCGTTGCTCCGGATCCTGTTCCCGGCGGAGGGGTGAGCCCGGCACGGAGGAGGCGGGGCAGCGCCGGGGAGCGGCTTCGGCCCCGGGAGGCGGCAGGCGCGCCGGGGGAGGGCGCAAGGGGAGCAGGGCGCCAGGACGCGGAGCTCAGGAAAGGGCGCCGATCAGCAGCCGCAGCGCGTGTTCCACCGATGCCTGCCGCACCGCCCTGCGCCCCCGGGCGCCGAATTCGACGGTTTCGGCGATCGTCGGCCCGAGCCCGGCACGGGCGAAGCAGACCCGCCCCTCGGGCTTGTGCGCCGAACCTCCCGGCCCGGCGATTCCGGTGATCGCCACCGCCAGGGCGGCATTGCCGCGCGCCAGCGCGCCTTCGGCCATTTCGCGCGCCACCGGCTCGGACACCGCGCCGTGGGCGGCCAGGGTTGCCGCGCGCACCCCCAGCAGGCTGCGCTTGGCGGCGTCCGAATAGGTGACGAATCCGCATTCGAACATTTCGGAAGCGCCGGGAACCTCGGTGATCGCACCGGCCAGCAGCCCGCCGGTGCAGCTTTCGGCGGTGCTCAGGCGGATATTCGCCGCGCGGGCCCGCGCGCGCAGTCGTTCCGCCGCGCTCAGAACCGCCGCGCTCAGAACCGCTCCGCTCAGAACCGCCATGTCAGATATTCCCACAGTGCCGCGCCCTGATGCGCGAGCAGCCCGGCCAGAAGGGTGAGCAGCGCCGCCATGGCGCCGGCGATCACGTCGTCGAGCATCACCCCGAGCGCATCGCCCCGCCGGTCGGCCCGCCCCACCGGCCCCGGTTTCCAGATATCGAACAGCCGGAACAGCACGAATCCCATGACCCAGCCGGGCCAGGGGAACACCCAAGGGTCGGCGCCCATCCACCACAGCCCGGCGCTCAGCGGCCACAGCGCGACCCACATGCCGGCCACCTCGTCGATCACGATTTCCGCGGGGTCGTGTTCGGCCTGCCCGGCGGTGGCCGTGGCTGTGGCCCACCAGCCGAGCGCGAAGACGGCGAGCGTGGCCGCCGCCAGCAGCGGGAATCCGCCCCACCAGTGCAGCAGCCATGCCGGCGGGATTGCGGCGGCTGCTCCCCAGCTGCCCGGCGCCGGGCGCAGCAGGCCGACCCCGAAGAAGGTGGCCACCGCCCGGCTCATGGTGCCACCAGGGTGACGCTGGCCAGCGCCGCTATGCCCTCGCCGCGTCCGGTGAAGCCCAGCCGCTCCGAGGTGGTGGCCTTGACGCTGATCCGCCCGGCCTCGGTGCCGGCGATCTCGGCCAGCGCCCGTGCCATCGCCGGTGCGTGCGGGCCGATCCTGGGTTCTTCGCAGATCAGCGTCAGATCGGCGTTGGACAGGACATAGCCCCGTGCCCGGGCCCGCGCCAGGGCATGCTCCAGGAAGATCCGGCTGTCGGCGCCCTTCCACTGCGGATCGGAGGGCGGAAAGTGCCGCCCGATGTCGCCTTCGGCCAGCGCGCCGTAGATGGCGTCGGTGAGCGCGTGCATGCCCACGTCGGCGTCTGAGTGGCCCTTCAGCCCGCGCGCATACGGGATGCGCACCCCGCAGAGCACCACATGGTCGCCTTCGGAAAAGGCGTGCACGTCGAAACCGTTGCCGGTGCGAATGTCCATCTGCCGCCCCGTCCTTTCCTGCGCTCTCCGCTCCCGGGCGGCCAGATACATTTCGGCGCGGGCGAAATCGGCCGCCGTGGTGATCTTCAGATTGTGCTCGGCGCCTTCGACGATGGCAACCTCGATTCCGGCGGCGCGGGCGATCTCCACATCGTCGGCAGCCCCGCCGGGATGGGCCCGGTGCGCGGCCAGGATGGCCGGAAAGTGGAACCCCTGCGGGGTCTGGGCCCGGAACAGTTCGTCGCGGTTCACCACGCTGCCGACCCGTCCTTCGCTGGCGCGCCAGAGCGCATCGTTCACCGCCAGTGCGGGGGCGGCGCCGGGGTGGCTGTCGAGCGCGGCGCAGACGCGCGCGATGATCCCCTGATCAACCAGCGGGCGCGCGCCGTCATGGATGAGAACGCGCTCGGGGCTGCTGTCTGCGAGCGCTTCGAGCCCGGCGCGCACCGAGGCGTCGCGGGTCGTGCCGCCGGTTGCCACCCGCACGTCTGGATGGGCCGCATAGCCGGCGGCCAGGCCCATGTCGTCGGGGGCGAGCACCAGCACGATCGGCCCGATCTGCGGCGCGCTGCGAAAGGTCTCCAGGGTCCGGGAAAGCACCGTTCGCCCGCCAAGCTCGCGCCATTGCTTGGGCAGACCGGGGCCGGCGCGCCTGCCGCGCCCGGCGGCAACGATGATGGCAGCTGTGCTCATGCAACCCCCTTGGCCGGCTTCTGTCTAATCCGCTCCCGGTGCCGAGACAATGGGGCAGTCGACAATGGGCAGGCGGTCGGCGGCCGGCGACGCAAGGCGCTCCGGCGCGGCACCGGCGGGAGAGGCAGTTTCCGCCCCTGCCCCCGGCGGGCGTTGCAATGGGGCGCGCTCTCGGGTAGCTCCGAAGCGCGTGCACAAGGATTGGGCAATTGAGCACAGGAGTGGCGGAACTCTCGCTGGCGCCGCCGGCGTTTCTGGCGCCGATGGCCGGGATCACCGACCTGCCGTTTCGCCGGCTGGCGCGGCGCTTCGGCGCCGGGCTGGTGGTCAGCGAAATGGTGGCCAGCCAGGAGATGGTGCAGGCCAGGCCCGGGGCGCGCGAGCGTGCCGAGCTCGGGCTGGCGGTGGAGAACAGCGCCGTGCAGCTGGCCGGGCGCGAGGCCCGCTGGATGGCCGAGGCCGCGCGGATGGTCGAGGCGAACGGTGCCCGGATCATCGACATCAACATGGGCTGCCCGGCGCGCAGGGTGACCGGGGGGATGTCCGGCTCGGCGCTGATGAAGGATCTCGACCACGCGCTGCGCCTGATCGAGGCGGTGGTGGGCGCGGTCAGCCTGCCGGTGACGCTGAAGTGCCGGCTGGGCTGGAACGCGCAGATGCTGAACGCACCCGACCTCGCGCGCCGGGCCGAGGCGGCGGGGGTGCGGATGATCACCGTGCACGGGCGCACCCGCTGCCAGTTCTACAGGGGGCGGGCCGACTGGGCGGCGATCGGGGCGGTGAAGCGGGCGGTACGCATCCCGGTGATCGCCAACGGAGACATCGCCACGGAGGCGGAGGCGCGCCGGGCGCTGGCCGAATCGGGGGCCGACGGGGTGATGATCGGGCGTGCCGCCCGGGGCCGGCCGTGGCTTCCCGGGAGGCTCGGGGCGGCGTTGACGGGCGCGCCGGGGCCGGCCGTGCCTTGCGGGGAGGAGCTGGCGGCGCTGGCGGCCGAGCATTACGAGGAGGCGCTTTCCTTCTACGGCGCGCCGCTCGGCGGGCGGGTGATGCGCAAGCATCTGGGCTGGTACATGGATCATGCCGGCACGCCGGAGTCGCTGCGCCGGCGGGTTCTGACCGAGGAAGCGCCGGCGGCGGTGCTGCGGCTTCTGCCCCCGGCGCTGGCCGGCCGGCCGGTGGAGGATCCGGCGGAGGAGCCGGCGGAGAAGGCAGCATGAACCCGCCGGGTGATGCGCTCTGGAACTCGCTGCCGGTTCCGGCCTTCGTGATCGGTGCGGACGACCGCATCGGCGCCGTCAACCCGGCGGCCGAGCAGTTCCTGAACAGCTCGGCCCGGCGGCTGCGGGGGGCGCGGCTGTTCGAGCGGCTGGCGATCGACGCGCCCCTGGAGGGCGTGCTCGGGCGGGTGCGCGATACGCTGTCGCCGGTCTTCGTCAAGAATGTCGATGTTTCGGGGGGGCAGCGCCCGCCGGTGCCCTGTGACATCCAGTTCGCGCCGCTGAGCGGAAGTGCAGGCGAGGTGCTGCTGGTGATGGAGCCGCGCCAGCTCTCGGAGCGGCTGGGCACGGGGTGGGCGGTGTCCTCCTCCGCCCGCAGCGCCATCGGCATGGCCGAGATGCTGGCCCACGAGATCAAGAACCCGCTGGCCGGGATCACCGGCGCGGCCCAGCTTCTGGCGATGAACCTGCCCGCGGAGGAGCGCGAGATGACCGACCTGATCGTTGCCGAGAGCCGCCGGATCGTGGCGCTGCTGGAGCAGGTCGAGCAGTTCGGCAACCTGCGCCCGCCCGAAAAACGGGTGATCAACATCCACGACATCCTGGACCGGGCCCGGCGCTCGGCGCTGCTGGGCTTTGCCGCAAGGATGCGGATCCGGGAGGAATACGACCCCTCCCTGCCGCCGACCTTCGTCGATCGTGACCAGATGATCCAGGTGGTGCTCAACCTGCTGAAGAACGCCGCCGAGGCGGCGGGCTCGCAGGGGGGGATCATCCGCCTCCGTACCTTCTACGACCTCGGCCTGTCGCTGCGCCGGGCCGACGGGCAGGGCACCCGGCTGCCGCTGCAGGTGGAGATCATCGACGACGGCCCCGGCATTCCACCGGAGATTTATGCCGACATCTTCGAGCCCTTCGTGTCGGGGCGCGAGAACGGCACCGGGCTGGGGCTGGCGCTGGTCAGCCGGATCGTCAGCGAGAACGGCGGCTGGGTGACGGTGGAATCGGTGCCCGGGCGAACGGCCTTCCGGATCTCGCTGCCCGTCGCTCCGTTCGAGGCGGATGAAACCGGAGAGGGCGGCTGATGGATGGCACGGTTCTGGTCGCCGATGACGACCGCACGATCCGCACGGTTCTCACCCAGGCGCTGACCCGGGCCGGCTGCAAGGTGCACGCCACCTCCTCGCTGACCACGCTGCTGCGCTGGGTCGGAGAGGGGCGGGGCGATCTGGTGATCACCGATGTGGTGATGCCCGACGGCAACGGGCTGGAAGCGTTGCCCGAGATCGCGCGGATGCGCCCCGGCCTGCCGGTAATCGTGATTTCGGCGCAGAACAACATCGTGACCGCGATCCAGGCCGCCGAGGCGGAAGCCTACGACTACCTTCCCAAGCCCTTCGACCTGCCGGACCTGATGAAGCGTGCCGCCCGCGCGCTCCGTTCCCGTCGCCACCGTCCGGCGCCGTCCGGCCCGCCCCGGGAGCAGGACGAGGATCTGCCGCTCGTCGGGCGCACGCCGGCGATGCAGGCGCTGTATCGGCTGGTGGCACGGGTGATGAACACCGACATTCCGGTGCTGATCACCGGCGAAAGCGGTACCGGAAAATCGCTGATCGCGCGCGCGGTGCATGATTTTTCCGACCGGCGCAACATGCCCTTCGTCGTGGCCACGCCGGCCGAGCTGGAGGGGATCGACGCTCCGGCGGCGCTGCTGGAGAAGGCGCGCGGCGGCTCGCTGCTTTTCGACGAGGTGGGAGATTTCCCGCCCGAGATCCAGGGCCGGGTGGTGCGCATGCTCGATACCCTCGCCGATGGAGCGCCGCGGATCATGGCCACCAGCCAGGACGACCTGGGCGCGCGCTTGGAGGGGGGCGGTTTCCGCAAGGACCTGTTCTACCGGCTGGGGGGGGTGATCATCGCGGTGCCGCCGCTGCGCGAGCGGGTCGATGACATAGAGCCTCTGTGCGCGCATTTCCTGGCCCGTGCCGCGCGCGACGGGCTGGCCCGGCGGCGGCTGTCCGGGCAGGCGCGGGCGCTGTTTCGCGGTTTCGGCTGGCCGGGCAACGTGCGCCAGCTGGAAAACGCGATCCGTCGCCTGGTGGTGACCTCCAGCGAGGAGGAGATTTCGGCCGCCGAGGCGCAGGCGGTGCTGAGCCAGCAGCCGATGGCGGCCGCCACGGAGGGAGCAGACGAGACCGAGCGCCTTTCCGGCTCCGTCGAGAAGCACCTGCGCCGCTATTTTGACCTGCACGGCGGCGCGCTGCCGCCGCCCGGGCTTTACGGCCGCATCCTGCGCGAGATCGAGCGCCCGCTGATCGAGGTCGCCCTCGAAGCCACCGGCGGCAACCAGGCGAAATGCGCGCAGCTTCTGGGAATCAACCGCAATACCCTGCGCAAGAAGATCACCGATCTGGATATTCGCGTGACACGGCGCCGCAAATTGATGTAAAAGAGCAACAAGAGTGGCATTTCCGCCTCATCCGGCCGCCCGGGCGGTGCGGCGGGCAAGCCACCACGGCGGCAACGCCGCGCAAGGCGGCATGTGGCGAGGGTAGGGCGTGCGGGCATCGGTTCGAGCGGGGACATGGCAGCGTCTGATCCGGCTCAGGCGGCAGCGACGCTTCCAGAATGCCGCCACGATCAGCCTGTTCATCCTGGGCCCGCTTCTGGCGCTGCTGACCTTCCTGGTGCTCGGGCCGCTGCAGGAGGGCGTGACCTCGCCTCGGCTGCGGCTGGTGCTGCTGGCCGACCTGATCTACGTGCTGGTGGTGGCAGCGCTGGTGCTGCAGCGGGTGATGCGGATGATCGCCGCACGGCGCGCCAGATCGGCCGGCTCGCGGCTGCATCTGCGCCTGACCGGGGTATTCGCGCTGATGGCGCTGATTCCGACCGTCCTGGTCGCCGTCTTTGCCACGCTGACCGTGAACATCGGGCTGGAGGGGTGGTTTTCCGAGCGGGTGCGCCAGGTTGTCGGCAATTCGCTTTCGGCTGCCCAGGCCTATGAGGAGGAACACCGGCGCGACCTGATTCTCGATGCCCGGGCGCTGACCCGTTTCCTGGTTGCGGCGCGGGCCCAGAATCCGTTCATGTCCGATGGCGACATCCGGCAGATCCTGACCCAGGGGCAGGGGCAGATTCAGCGCGGGCTGAAGGAAGCCTATGTGATCGACAGCACCGGCCGGATCCGTGCCCGCGGCGAGCGTTCCTACCTGTTCGACTACGAACCGCCGACGCCGGAGCAGATCGCCCGGGCCGATCAGGGGGAGATCGTCGTCATCAAGGACTGGGACCGGAACGAGTTCCGTGCCCTGGCCAGGCTTTCCAGCTACCTCGACCGCTATCTTTACGTGACCAGGGAGGTGGACGGAGAGATCCTCAACCTGCTGGACGATACCCGCGAGACGGTGGCGCTCTACAACCAGCTGGAAAGCGAACGCGGCAAGCTGCTGTTCGAGTTCGGGCTGCTCTATCTGGGCTTCGCGCTGATCCTGATCGTTGCCGCGGTCTGGCTGGGCATGTGGTTCGCCGAACGCCTGTCGCGCCCGGTCGGCCGGCTGGCCGGCGCCGCCCAGCGGGTGGGCGCGGGAGATCTGGACGTGCAGGTGATCGAGGAGGAGGGCGACGACGAGATCGCCGTGCTCGGGCGGCTGTTCAACCGGATGACCCGGCAGCTGCGTGGCCAGCGCGAGGCGCTGCTGGACAACACCCGCCAGATCGAGGAGCGCCGGCGGCTGTTCGATTCGGTGCTTTCCTCGGTCACCTCGGGCGTGATCGGGCTGGACGGCGCCGGGAGGGTGACCTTCGTCAACCGTTCGGCCGAACGGCTGCTGCGGCTGGAAGAGCCCCCGCCCCCGGGAGTCGGGCTGGAGGCCGTCGCGGCCGAATTCGTGCCGCTGCTGGAGCGGTTGCGCGCGAACCGGGCCGAGGTGGTCCAGGAGGAGCTGCGCCTGCTGCGCCGCGGCCGGCAGGAGAACCTGCTGGTGCGGGTCTCGACCATGCGCAATGCCGAAGGCGGCCTGGAAGGCTACGTGCTGGCCTTCGACGACGTGACCGATCTGGTCGCGGCCCAGCGCATGGCGGCCTGGGGCGATGTGGCGCGCCGCATCGCGCACGAGATCAAGAACCCGCTGACCCCGATCCAGCTGTCGGCCGAGCGCCTCAAGCGCCGCTTCGCGCCGCTGCTGGCGGAGGGGCGCGCCGAGCTGGAACGGCATGCCGAGGTGATCATCCGCCAGACCGGCGACCTGCGGCGCATCGTCGACGAGTTCTCCCGCTTCGCGCGGATGCCGGAGCCGGACCGGCGCGAGACCGATCTGGTCGCGCTGGTTTCCGATGCGGTGCTGCTGCAGCGGGACGGCCAGCCCGGGGTGGATTTCCGGCTGGATCTTCCCGAGGCGCCGATCCGGGCCGATCTGGATCAGACCATGATCAGCCAGGCGCTGACGAACATGCTCAAGAACGCCGGAGAAGCCATCGAGGAAAGGCGCAGGAAGGCGGGCGAAAAGGGGTTCTCCCCGGAAATCCGCGTCACCCTGAGACAGGAGGACGCCGAGGCGGTGATCACCATAGCCGACAACGGCATCGGCCTGCCCGAGGACCGCGCCCGCCTGTTCGAACCCTATGTGACGACCCGCGCCGCCGGCACCGGGCTGGGGCTGCCGATCGTCAAGAAGATCGTCGAGGAGCACGGCGGCACGCTGGAGCTGCGCGATGCCGAAGGGTTCGATGGCGATGCGCATCGCGGTGCGCTGGCCGTCATTCGCCTGCCGGTGCGCCGTGTCCGGCCCGGCGCGGAGGCCGGCAGCGGCAGGCAACGGGAAACCGTCAAATGAGGAAGCAGTGACATGGCTGACATTCTGATCGTCGATGACGAACGCGACATAAGGGAGCTGATCTCGGACATCCTGCGGGACGAGGGCTACACGACCCGCCTGGCCGCCGGCGCCGAGGAATGCATGGCCGAGGTGAACCGCGAACCGCCGGCGCTGATGATCCTCGACATCTGGCTGAAGGAGAGCCAGATGGACGGGATCGACATCCTCAAGACCGTCAAGCAGGAGAAACCGGAAATTCCGATCGTGATCATATCGGGGCACGGCAACATCGAGATCGCGGTGGCGGCGATCAAGCAGGGGGCCTATGATTTCATAGAGAAACCCTTCAACATCGATCAGCTTCTGGTGGTGATCCGCCGGGCGATGGAGGCGGCCAGGCTGCGCCGCGAGAATGTCCGGCTGAAGCGCAGGGATGCGGCTGCCGTCGAGATGATCGGCTCGGGCGCAGCCTTCAGGGCGCTGAAGAACAGCCTCGACAAGGTGGTCAGATCGAACGGCCGGGTGATGCTGAGCGGGCCGCCCGGCGCCGGCAAGGAGGTTGCCGCGCGCTATATCCACGTCAATTCGGCCCGCGCTTCCGGCCCGTTCGTCTGCGTCAATTCGGCCTCGATCGAACCGGAGCGGATGGAGGAGGTGCTCTTCGGGCGGGAGACCCGGGCCGGCGGTATCGAGCCGGGGCTGCTGGAGCAGGCCAACGGCGGGATCCTCTATTTCGACGAGGTGGCCGACATGCCGCCCGGCACCCAGTCGAAGATCCTGCGGGTGCTGGTGGAGCAGAGCTTCTGCCGGGTCGGCGGCCGCGAGAAGATCGAGGTGGACATCAGGGTGATTTCCAGCACCACCAGGGATCTGCAGGCCGAAAGCGCGGCCGGCCGCTTCCGGGAGGAGCTGTTCCACCGGCTGAACGTGGTGCCGATCTCGGTTCCCGCGCTGGAGGAGCGGCGCGAGGACATCCCCGAGCTGGCCCGCCACTTCATCGAGGTGCTCAACCGCGAGCAGGGGCTGGCGCTGCGTCCGCTTTCGGAAGAGGCGGTGGCGCTGCTGCAGACCATGTCCTGGCCGGGCAACGTGCGCCAGCTGCGCAATGTGATCGAGCGGGCGCTGATCCTCGGGGAGGGCAGCGGCCCGATCAGTGCCGCCGAGCTGTCGCTCGGCGAGCCGCCGGCGCGCGAGGATGCGCAGCGCGTGGTGCTTTCGGGGCATCTGGCCACGCTGCCGCTGCGCGAGGCGCGCGAGCTGTTCGAGCGCGAATACCTGCTGACCCAGATCAACCGCTTCGGCGGCAATATCAGCCGCACCGCAAATTTCGTCGGGATGGAGCGTTCGGCGCTGCACCGCAAGCTCAAGTCGCTGGGGGTCGTCACCAGCAACCGCGCGGGGGCGCGGGTGGCGCATCTGCGCCGGGGCGCACGCGAGGCTGCGCGCTGAGCGGTCGCCCGGCGGCAACGCGCAGGGGGCGCGCAGGGGGCGGCGATTGACCGCGCGGGCGGCTTCTGCCATGCAGTCGGCGGGGTGACGGCGCAAGGAGCCCGGTTCGATGAAGGTCATCATCTGCGGCGCGGGCCAGGTAGGCTGGCAGATCGCGCGCCACCTTGCCGGCGAACGCAATGATGTCACGGTGGTTGACAGCAATGCCGAGCTGGTGGCGCGCGCGACGGATGCGCTCGACGTGCAGGGGATCGCCGGCTTCGCCAGCTACCCGGACGTGCTGGAGCGCGCCGGGGCGGCCGATGCGGACATGATCATCGCCGCCACCCATTCCGACGAGGTGAACATGGTCACCTGCCAGGTGGCGCATTCGGTCTTCTCGATCCCGCGCAAGGTGGCGCGGTTGCGCAGCCAGTCCTATCTGAACGCGATCTATTCCGACCTCTACCGGCGCGATCACATGCCCATCGACGTGGTGATCAGCCCCGAGCGCGAGGTGGCCGAGGCGGCGCTGCGACGATTGTCGGCGCCTGCCGCCTTCGACATCCAGTCGTTCCTCGACGGCCGGGCGCAGCTGATCGGGATCAGCCTGGATGACGACTGCCCGGTGCTCAACACCCCGCTGCGCCAGCTGACCGACCTGTTCTCGACCCTGCGCGCCATCGTCGTGGGGGTGCGCCGCGAGGGGCGGCTGTTCGCCCCCGGCGCCGGCGATCAGCTTTTCGCCGGCGATCAGATCTACCTGTTCTGCCATGCCGAGGACATGAACCGCGCGCTCGAGATCTTCGGCAAGACCATGCGCAAGCAGGAACGGGTGGTGATCGTCGGCGGCGGCAACGTGGGGCTGGCGGTGGCCGAGGCGCTGGAGAGGCGGGTCAAGCGGGTTCACGCCAAGGTGATCGAGCGCTCCCGCCCGGTTGCCGAAAGGGCTGCCGACCGGCTGGAGCGCACCATCGTGCTGCTCGGCGACGGGCTGGATGCCGAGCTTCTGGCCGAGGCCGGCATCGAGCGCGCCGACGCCGTTCTGGCCGTCACCGACGACGACCGGACCAACATCCTCGCCTGCGTGCGGGCCAAGGCCCGGGGCTGCGGGCTGGCGATCTGCCTGATCAACGATCCGACCCTGGCCCCGCTGATGGAGCCGCTGGACATCGACGCCTACATCAACCCGCGCGCGACCACGGTCTCCTCGATCCTGCGCCACATTCGCCACGGCCGGGTGCGCGCGGTCTATTCCATCGGCGATGCCGAAGCCGAGGTGATCGAGGCGGAGGTGATGTCCACCTCGCCCATCGCCGGCCAGCAGATACGCGATGTCGATTTCCCCGAGGGGGTTCTGGTCGGGGTCATCCGCAAGGGCGAACAGATCCTGCGCCCCACCGGCGCGACCAGGATCGACGAGGGGGACATCATCACGATCTTCGCGATGGCCGCCGACGTGCCGGAGGTCGAGCGCCTGCTTCAGGTCTCGATCGACTTCTTCTGATGGGCGCGATGTCCGGGCGTCTGCTTTCCCTGCCGCTGGTCGTGATTCTCATGGGGCTGTCGGCTTTCGCAATGTATCTGCCGGCCGCCCATGCCGCGGTGACCCGCGATTTCGAGGTGATGCGGGCCTTCTTCCAGTCGGCCAACCTGCTGCTGGTTCTCACCGCGATGATCGCGATTGCCACCGCCAACCGCCGGGTGGCGCAGCCCGAGCGTTCCTATCTGCTGGCGCTTCTGGCCGCCTTCGCCGGGCTGCCGGTGTTCCTGGCGGTGCCCTTCGCCATCTCGGTGCCCGACACTGTTTTCCTCAACGCCTATGTGGAAATGGTATCGGCGCTGACGACGACCGGGGCGAGCCTCTACCCCGATCCGGCCCGGCTGCCGGAATCGGTGCATCTGTGGCGTGCGCTCGTCGGCTGGCTGGGGGGGCTGCTGATGCTGGTGGCGGCGATGGCGATCTTCGCACCGATGAATCTGGGCGGTTTCGAAGTGCTCTCCGGGGCGGGGGGGCGGCGCGCCGGGATCGCCTCGGCCGAAGACGGCGCGCGCCGGCTGCGCCGGGCGGCGGCGCGGCTGGTGCCGGTCTATGCCGGGCTTACCTTCGTGCTCTGGGTCGGGCTGCTGCTGGCCGGAGACCGGCCCCTGGTGGCGGTGAGCCATGCGATGTCGGTTCTGTCCACGAGCGGGATTTCCCCCGTGGGCGGGCTTTCGGGGGGGCAGTCCGGCTTCTGGGGCGAACTGCTGATCTTCGCGATGCTGTTCTTCGCGGTGACGCGCCAGGGGCTGCACCGCGAACAGGCCGGCCGCGGCGCGGGGCGGCTGCTGTCGGACCCGGAACTGCGCCTGGCGGTGCTGATCGTCGTGGCGGTGTCGCTGCTGCTGTTCCTGCGCCACTGGATCGGGGCGCTGGAGGTCGCGCAGACCGGCGCGGCGCAGGCCTCTCCCCTGCGTCAGGGGCTGGCGGCGCTCTGGGGAGGGCTCTTCACCGTGCTGTCCTTCCTGACGACGACCGGCTTCGAGAGCGGCGCCTGGGGCGCGGCGCGGCAGTGGTCCGGGCTGGAAACGCCGGGGCTGATCCTGATGGGGCTGGCGCTGGTGGGGGGCGGGGTGGCCACCACCGCGGGTGGCGTCCGGCTGCTGCGGGTCTATGCGCTCTACAAGCACGGCATGCGCGAGATGGAGCGCCTGGTGCATCCTTCCTCGGTCGGCGGGGCCGGGAGCGCCGCCCGCCGGCTGCGCCGCCAGGGGGCGCAGGTGGCCTGGGTGTTCTTCATGCTGTTCGTGCTCAGCCTCACGGCAACGGTGCTGCTGTTCACCCTGAACGGAGAGGATTTCGCCACCGCCCTGACGCTGGCGGTGGCCGGGCTGTCCACCACCGGCCCGGTGCTGCAGGCGGCAGCCGAAACGCCGATCGATCTGGGCGCGCTGAGCGGGTTTTCCAGGCTGACCTTTGCCGGGGCAATGGTGCTCGGGCGCCTCGAGATGCTGGTGATCATCGCGTTGCTGGCGCCGGATTTCTGGCGTCAGTGAACCCGGCGGCCGCGCCCCTTTCGGCGACCGGCACTTTTGGGCTGGAAACCGGCGAATGGGCGTTTCATACTCGGGCGGGATCAACGGCCTGCCGGAGAGAGGCAGAACGCAACGAAACCGCGCAACGAAAAGGCTTTTGAAATGGCTGGGGACAGACAGAATCTGCAGGACGCCTTCCTGAACCACGTTCGCAAGACGAAGGTGCCGGTGACGATCTTCCTCATCAACGGGGTCAAGCTGCAGGGCGTGATCACCTGGTTCGACAACTTCTGCGTGCTGCTGCGCCGCGACGGTCAGTCGCAGCTGGTCTACAAGCATGCGATCTCGACGATCATGCCTTCGCAGCCGATCAGCCTGTACGAGGGCGACGAGCCGGCGTGAGCGCGCCGGCCGCAGGAGCCGGTCGGACGACCCGCGCCTGGGTCCTGCATCCCGACATCCGCGGCGCGAGGAACCGGCGCGCCCCCCTGCCGGCGCTGGCAGAGGCTGTGGCGCTGGCCGATGCGCTCGGCCCGGTCCGGGTCGTCGGCCAGTCGGTGGTGCCGCTGCAGCGGGTCCGGCCGGGGACATTCTTCGGCAGCGGAAAGCTGGAGGAGCTGGGGCGGCAGTTCCGGGAACGGGAGGTGGAGCTGGTGCTGGTCGACGGCCCCCTCACCCCGGTGCAGCAGCGCAACCTGGAACGGGCCTGGAAGGTGAAGCTCCTGGAGCGCACCGGCCTGATCCTGGAAATCTTTGCTGAGCGTGCCCGCAGCCGCGAAGGCGTGCTGCAGGTCGAGCTTGCCGCGCTGGCCTACCAGCGCACGCGCCTGGTGCGGGCCTGGACCCACCTGGAGCGCCAGCGCGGGGGGCTCGGCTTCGTGGGCGGACCCGGCGAAACCCAGATCGAGGCCGACCGGCGCGCCATCGACGAGGCGATGATCAGGATCCGCCGCCAGCTCGGCCGGGTGCGCCGGACCCGGAGCCTGCACCGCCGGGCGCGCGCCCGGCTGCCCCGTCCGGTAGTGGCGCTTGTCGGTTATACCAATGCCGGGAAATCGACGCTGTTCAACCGGCTCACCGGCGCCCGGGTGCGCGCCGAGGACATGCTGTTCGCCACCCTGGACCCGACCATGCGCGCCGCCGAACTGCCCGGGGGGCAGCGGATCATCCTGTCCGACACGGTGGGATTCGTCTCGGACCTGCCGCCGCAGCTCGTCGCCGCCTTCCGGGCGACCCTCGAAGAGGTGCTGAGCGCCGATCTGATCCTGCATGTGCGTGACATCTCCCACCCCGACAGCGCCCGCCAGGCCGAGGAGGTGGAGAAGATCCTGGAAGATCTGGGGGTGGAGCCGGTCACCGGGCGGCTGGAGATCTGGAACAAGATCGACCGGCTGGGCGCGGAAGAGCGCGCCGCCACCCGACGCCGGGCGGCGCGTGCCGGTGGCGTGCTCGCGGTTTCGGCGCGCAGCGGTGCCGGGCTCGATGCGCTGGCGGCGGCGATTGCCGCGCGGCTCGGCGGGGCGGAGCTCCGGGAGGAGGAAATCTTCCTGGAATTCCCGCAGGGCCGCAAGCGGGCCTGGCTCTACGAGCAGGGGGTCGTCGAATCCGAGACCCGGGCCGAGGGCGGCTACCGGCTTGCCCTGCGCTGGACGGCGCGCCAGCGGAAACGCTTCCGCGAAATCTGAGCGGGCCGTCTCCTTGCCGCTCGCCCCGTTTCGCCCGCCTTCGGGTGCGCCGGCTTCCGCCTGCGCATCTTCCGCCCTTCGGGCGGTGCGCGGCCGCCCTCCCCGCCGCCGCCCTCGGGCCTCCCCGCCGCCGGCCTCCCCGCGCCGGATCTTCCCGCGACCTTCCCCCTCTCCCTCGCGGCCGTTCGTGGGCGCGCTCAGCGGCGCGGCGTCAGCCGGGTGATCCCGACGGCAGCGGCCCGCGCAAGCGCCGGGTCGAGCGACATCGGCAGATACTCGCCGCGCTGCCACAGGGCGCTCAGGTCGTCGTAGAAGCGCGACAGCGGGTGCCCCGACTGGCCGGTGGAGATGATGAACAGCGAGCTGTCCACATCCGCGAAATCATAGATTCCGCGGTAGCCCGCCCCGTGCACGTTCAGGAACGGCTCCGGGTTCCGCCCGGAGGTGCGCCCGCGCATCAGCGTGTTGTCGCCGCCCGAGGTGCTCTGGCGGATGTTCACCAGGTATTTCAGCAGCGGCAGCCTGCCCAGCACCGGGTGATCCTGGGTCGCCACATGGGCATCGCCCCAACGCAGCGACTCCAGCGTGCCGCCGAAGTTTTCGCCGATCCACAGGAGGGCATCGTCCAGTGCCAGGCGGGCGATGTCGGTACAGCTTTCGACCGGGGCCGACCGGATCACGTCGCACCAGGCCGCGGCGCCGCCGATGTCACGAAAGACGCGCTCGATGAACAGCGGCTCCACATGGGTGAATTCGCGCGCCAGCGGGCCCAGCTCGTCGCGGATCAGCCGCTCCTGCAGCGCGCGCATCCAGGTGGCGTAGATCAGCGGCTCTGGCATGTGCTCGTTCATCTCGCCGTTCCACTCGGCCAGCAGTTCCAGCGCGCGCTGGCGCTGCCGCGCGGGGCTGCCCTCGGGGGCGGGCTCTCCGGTGAACCACAAATCGCGCGCGACCAGCGGCAGCAGCGTGCGGGCGGTGATGCTCACCGTGTCCAGCTGCGCCTCGATGAAGCTTTCGCGGGTGTGGATCTCGCGGTTCTGCATCAGCCCGCTCCAGCGCCGGATACGCTGGCTGTCGCCCCAGCTGTAGGAGACATGCCGCGGAAAGGGACGGTCCACCATCTTGTTGTTGGTGTTGCCGACGATCCCGCCGGCCGGGGCGACGAATTCCGGGTTGGCGTCATAGTCGAAGCTGCCCTGCCAGCGGTTCGCCGCGATCCAGCCCGGCGCCGGCATCCGGCCCCGGCTCTGGTGACGGATGTCGCGCCGCGGCATCCGCCCGATCGTCTTCATGGCGATGGTGCTCCGATCGGCCAGGATCAGGTTCTGGGCCGGGGCGACAAAGGATCTTGCGGCCTCGATCGCCTGTGCGACGCTGCCGGCGCGCATCAGGCCCATTGCCGCGTCAAGCGTCGTGTCGGCGCGCTCCAGCGCGCTCCAGCCCAGCGCCACCACATGGCCCGGAGGGGTGATCGCCGACAGCCCCGACTGGCCGGCGGGCAGGATGGGGCCGTTTTCCGACCACTGCAGCGTGATCGTGCGCGGCGCCTGCCCCTTGACGCGGATGATCGACGGGCGGCTCTTCAGCGGCCGGTAGCCTTCCGGGGTCAGCACCTCGTCGGGGTTGTCCGGGTTGAGTTTCTCGATGAACAGGTCCTGATCGTCCATGTAGGCCGCAGTCAGCCCCCAGCCCAGCACATCGGAGCGGCCGACCAGAATCGCCGGAATCCCCGGGATCGTGCCGCCGATCACCCCGCCGGTCTGCAGTTCCAGCCGGGCGAGATACCAGAGCGCGGGGGCGGTGAATTCCAGATGCGGGTCGTTGGCCAGCAGGGTGGCGCCGGAGGCGGTGCGCGAAGGGGCGGCCGCCCAGGCGTTCGAGGCGCCGGCGAGCTCCCGTCCGCGCAAGGGCGACAGCGGGTCGGGCGGCGCCCGGGGAAGGTCGCGCAGCGCGGCCTGATGCGGCAGTTCGGGGAACAGCGCCGCATATTCCGGCAGCGCCGCGATCCCGCTGCCCGGGATCTCGGGCAGCAGGTCGCGCACCCGTTCTGCGGGCAGCAGAAGCGAAAGCCTGGCCTGCAATATCTCCTGATCCAGCTGCCGGGACATCTGCAGCGCCAGCAGCTTCATCAGCGCCACCGAGTCGGCCGGCTGCCAGGGCGAAATGGCGCTGGAAAACAGGAAGAATTCCGGCGCCCCACGGCCCAGGGCCTGCTCGTTGACGGTCTGCAGCCAGGCGTTGACGCCAGCGGAATAGGCTTCGAGCGCGGCACGGGTTTCCGGTGCCAGGGCCGCGACCGAATCCCGAGCCGCGCCGTAGAGGTCGAGCCGGCGCAGCAGCTCGTCTATGGGCAGGGTGCGCGGGCCGAAGACTTCCGAAAGCCTCCCCTGCACCGTGCGGCGCATCATCACCATCTGCCAGAGCCTGTCCTGGGCGTGGACGAAACCCAGGGCGAACATCGCGTCATCGTCGTTTTCGGCAAAGACATGCGGCACATTGGCATTGTCGCGGACGACCTCGACCGGCCCGTCCAGCCCTTCCAGGGCATGGGTGGCGTTGTAGTCGGGCAGCGAGCGGCTGGCCAGCCAGAACGCCCCCGCCAGCCCCAGGAAGGCGAGCAGGGCAAGCGCCGAGAAGATCCGCACAAGCCAGCGAAAGAGCCGTTTCATCCCTGCCTGCTGTTGACGATGCCCGAGGGGCGGTTACACAGGTGTCATAGGGCAAGCAGGGATGGGAGTGAAGCATGGCGAAGGCGTGTTTTCTCGGGCTGGGCGTGATGGGCTACCCGATGGCGGGGCATCTGGCGAAGGCGGGCCATGAAGTGACCGTCTACAACCGCACCGCCGCCAAGGCCGGGAAATGGGTTGCCGAGCATGGCGGGCGGAAGGCTCCCAGCCCGCGCGAGGCGGCGCAGGGGGCGGAATTCGTGATGGCCTGCGTGGGCAATGACGACGACCTGCGCGCCGTCTGCCTGGGCGAGGAGGGGGCCTTTGCGGGCATGAGCCCGGGCAGCGTCTTCGTCGATCACACCACGGTTTCGGCCGCCGTGACGCGCGAGCTTCACGCCGAGGCGGCGGCGCGGGGGGTATCGTTCGTGGATGCGCCGGTCTCGGGGGGGCAGGCCGGCGCCGAGAACGGCCAGCTGGTGGTGATGTGCGGCGGCGAGGAGGAGGCCTTTGCCCGTGCCGAGCCGGTGATCGCGGCCTATGCCAAGACCTGCCGGCGGATGGGCGCGAGCGGCGCCGGCCAGCTGACCAAGATGGTCAACCAGATCGCCATCGCCGGGCTCTTGCAGGGGCTCTCCGAGGCTCTGCATTTCGCCGAGAAGGCCGGGCTGGACGGGCGCGCGGTGGTCGAGGTGATCGGTGGCGGCGCGGCCGGCTCGTGGCAGATGCTCAACCGCTACGAAACCATGCTCGACGACGAGTTCGACCACGGCTTCGCGGTGGACTGGATGCGCAAGGATCTCGGCATCTGCCTGAGGACGGCCGACGAGAACGGCGCCCCCCTGCCGGTTACCGCGCTGGTGGATCAGTTCTACAAGGACGTGCAGAACATGGGCGGCGGGCGCTGGGACACCTCCAGCCTGATCAGGCGGTTGCGCGCCCTGGGCTGAGACGGGGGCTGACGCGGGGGCGGGATGCGCATCTCCCCTGCGCGGGGGCAGGCCGATCGTCTGGCCGGGTATCGTCTGGCCGGGGGGCGTGCCGGCATCCGGCCCCTGGCCATCCTTCCCGTGCACGCGGGCAGGCCCCGGGCGCAAGGGGGCAGGGGCGGCCGGCATGGAGGGCGGAGGACCGCACCCTTCCCCGGGCCTGTCCGCCGGGCCGGTTCAGCCGGGGATGTCGAACTCCGGCGGGGCCAGTTCGAACCCTTCGAAGCGGAAGCCGGGGCTCACGGTGCAGCTCACCAGCGTCCAGGCGCCGGTGCCCTGCGCCGATTGCCAGTGGCCGGCGGGGACGACGAATTGCGGGATCTGGCCCGACAGCACTTCGGGCCCGAGCAGGTGGCGGGTGGCGGGCCCCGCGTCGCTTTCGCTGACCGACAGCCACAGCGGCGCACCGGCATGGAAGTGCCAGATTTCCGCCGCATCCACCCGGTGCCAGTGGCTGCGCTCGCCGGCCTTGAGCAGAAACAGGATGGCGGTGCCGGCAGGCCGCTCGCCGGGGGCGGCCTCGGCAACCCAGGTCTGGCGATACCAGCCGCCCTCGGGATGGGGGGCCAGCTCCAGCGCGGCGATGAGCTCTTCGGCGCTTCCGGTTCTTCCGATCATTGTTCCGCTCCCTCCGGTCGTTTCCCGCCCCGGCCAGCCCCGCCCCGGTCAGCCCCGCCCTGCCCGGAAGCGCCGGCCCGGTTGGCGCGCAGCAGGGCATGGAGCCAGTAGAGCGCCGCCGCCGGCACCGTCAGAGCGGCCGCGAGCACGTTGGTTTCCCATTCCAGCCGGGCGGCGGCGATCAGCGCATAGGTGGCAATCGCCATGGCCGGAAGGGCCAGGCTGAACAGATAGGCGCCCGGGGCAATGCGCAGGGCGAAAAAGGCCGCCAGCCAGTTGTTGCGCACTGTTGCGGCGCCGGCACCCAGGGAGGCGAGCGAGACCAGCAGCAGAAACGGCAGGACCAGCGAAAACGGAAAGAACGGCGCGAACACGCCAAGCAGGAAGGCCAGGGTCGCCAGCCCGAGGAAGGCCGCGAATTCGCGACGGCTCGGGGCGTTCGCCGACGGCGGAAACCTGTCGAACAGCACATGCCCGCCGATGAACAGCCCCCAGCCGATCAGGAATTGCCGTGCAAACTCACCCGTCGGCTGCCATTGGAAGCTGATGCCTCCCGGGGCCGGTCCCTCGGCCACGTTCCAGAGATAGGCGTTCCAAACTCCCAGCGCGACGCCGATCAGCGCGTTCAGTGCCAGCGCCGGCCCGGGACCGCTGCGCGCCATTACCCGGCGATACAGGCAATAGCCGACAGAGACCGTCAGCAAGGCATGCCAGGCCAGGCTGGTCCAGACCATCGAAAACGGCAGGTTCAGATAGAGCGCCGGCACCGGGATGCCCTCGACCATGAAACCGAAGGTTCCGGCGGCGACGAAGAATCCGGCGAAGGCGCGCACCTGAAACAGCCGCAGCGTCAGCAGAAAAAGGTAGCCGAACAGCCCGTAGGTCAGGATCAGTTCCACCTGCCAGGGTCCGCCCTCGAGCCGGTAGAACCAGTATTCGGAAAACGCGCCGAATATCGCGCCGGTCGCCGCGACCGCGCCTGCCAGGCCAAGCAGATAACGCCCGACACGGGCCATCGCCCTACCGTTCAACCGATTGCTCCATGCCGATGAGCCGCCGTGCGCCGGAACGATAACAGGGCGGGCACCATTGCGCCAGATTGCACCGGATCGCGCACCGGATCATCGTGCGCCGGATTGTCGTGCACCGGATCGCACCAGCCGCCTTGCCGGCAGGGCCCGGCGGCGGCGCATTCACTTCCGCAGGATCGAGCGCCCGGCATATTGCGCGCTTTCGCCCAGCATTTCCTCGATCCGGATCAGCTGGTTGTATTTCGCCAGCCGGTCCGAGCGCGACAGCGAGCCGGTCTTGATCTGGCCGCAGTTGGTGGCCACGGCCAGATCGGCGATGGTGGTGTCCTCGGTTTCGCCCGAGCGGTGGCTCATCACGTTGGTGAAGCCCGCGCGATGCGCCATATCGACGGCGCGCAGGGTTTCGCTGAGCGTGCCGATCTGGTTGACCTTGACCAGCATCGCATTGGCCGCCCCCTCGGCGATGCCGCGCGAAAGCCGCGCGGGGTTGGTGACGAACAGGTCGTCGCCCACCAGCTGCACCTTGTCGCCGAGCGCCTCGGTGAGTTCGGCCCAGCCTGCCCAGTCGTCCTCGGCCATGCCGTCCTCGATCGAGATGATCGGGTAATCCGACAAGAGCGCCTCCAGATAGACGATGTTTTCCTCGCTGGTCATGGTCCTGCCTTCGCCGGTCATGACATAGCGGCCGTCCCGGTAATATTCGGTTGCGGCGCAGTCGAGCGCGAGGCAGATGTCCTCGCCGGGCCTGTAGCCGGCCTTGTCGATCGCCTTGAGGATGAAGTCCAGCGCCTCGCGGGTTCCCGAAAGCGCCGGGGCGAAGCCGCCCTCGTCTCCCACCGCGGTGGACAGCCCGGCCGCTGAAAGCTCCCCCTTCAGGCTGTGGAACACCTCCGAGCCGATCCGCACCGCCTCGCGGATGCTGCCGGCCGAAACCGGCATGATCATGAATTCCTGGATGTCGATCGGGTTGTCGGCATGTTCGCCGCCGTTGATGATGTTCATCATCGGGACCGGCAGCACGCGGGCCGCCGCCCCGCCCACGTAGCGATAGAGAGCCAGCTCCGTGGCGCCGGCCGCCGCCCGGGCGCAGGCCAGCGAGACGCCGAGAATGGCATTGGCTCCAAGCCGCCCCTTGTTGGCGGTGCCGTCCAGTTCGATCATCGTCGCGTCGATGGCCTCCTGTTCGGTGACCTCGAAGCCCGCCAGCGCCTCGGCCAGCTCGCCGTTGACGGCTTCCACCGCGCCCAGCACTCCCCTGCCCAGGTAGCGGGCCGGGTCGCCGTCGCGCCGCTCCACCGCCTCGTGGGCGCCGGTGGAGGCCCCCGAGGGCACCGCCGCGCGTCCCGTCGTGCCGTCCTCGAGGATCACGTCCACTTCGACGGTGGGGTTGCCCCTGCTGTCGAGGATCTCGCGGGCGATGATGTCGATGATGCTGGGCATGGCGGCTTTCCGGTATGTTGCCTGAGGGTCGTCGGGTTCCGGAGGCCTCTTAGCGCTCCGGGGCCGGTTAGGAAAGGGGGTGCATGCCGTTCCGCTGCCGTCGCTCGCGCATGAGGCCGTAAAGCCCCGAGGCCACGATCATCGCCGCACCGGCCACGGTCCAGAGATCGGGCAGCTCGGAAAATACCGCGGCCCCGATCAGCATGGCGAACAGGATCCGGCTGTAGCGGAACGGGGCGATGACGGAGACATCGCCCGTCCGCATGGCCAGCGTCAGCGCGTAGTAGCCGGCGCCATCCAGCACCACCGCGCCGGCCAGCGCCGTCCATTGCGGCGGGCTGGGCAGCTGCGTCACCGGATCGAATGCCAGCAGCAGCAGCGAAGAGGGCACCAGGGTGAGAAAGCCGTAGAAGCTCAGCCGCAGCGGGCTGATTGCGTCAGGGGCGGCGCGGGTGGCAAGATCGCGCAGCGACAGCCCGAAGACCGCCAGAACGGCAAACAGCGACGCCGGCTGAAAGCCGTCGAGACCTGGGCGGATCACCATCAGCACGCCGGCAAAGCCGACGATGATGGCGCTCCAGCGCCGCCAGCCGACCGGTTCGCCCATGAACAGCGCCGCTCCGAGCGTGATCGCCAGCGGCATGGCCTGGATGATCGCGGAGGCACTGGCCAGCGGCGTCAGCGCAAGTGCGGTGACAAAGCCGAAGGTGCCGATCATCTCTCCCAGGTTGCGCAGCATGATCAGCGGCGAAAACAGATCACGCCCCAGCGGTGCCTCGCCCCGGGCCAGGGCGAGGGCGGCAAAGCCGAGGCTGCCCCCCAGGCCCAGCACCAGCAGCACCAGCCCCACCGGCACCGCGTGGCTGACGCCCTTGATGAACATGTCGGCCAGGGCGAAGCCGGCCATCGAGGCCACCATCAGGGCAATTCCGCGCAGGTTTTCCATGCTGGCTCCTGATCGGGGCGCTCCGGTGTCGGGCAAACCGGCGCCGGGCGGTCCGGTGTCGGGCGGGTGCGGGAGACGGGAAGGGTGATCGTGACCGGGCCAGCAGAAGCAACCGCGCACGGCAATGTCAAGCGCGGCTGCGTTCCGGCCGCACCGGTTCCGTCGGGGCCGGGGCGCGGATCAGTCCGCGGTGTTTCCCGGGCGCTCGAGCGGCACGCCGTAAAGCTCCAGCCGGTGGCCGGTGAGCCTGTAGCCCAGCCTGCGGGCGATCCGCTCCTGCAGGGCCTCGATTTCCGGATCGACGAATTCGATCACCGCTCCGCTCTCGGTATCGATCAGATGATCATGGTGCTCCCGCTGGGCATTTTCCCAGCGCGCGCGCCCGTCGCCGAACTCCCGCCGCTCCAGCAGACCCCGGTCTTCGAACAGCTTGACCGTGCGGTAGACGGTGGCCAGGGAGATCTTCGGATCCAGCCGGCTGGCGCGGCGGTGCAGCTCCTCGACATCGGGGTGATCTTCGGCCTCTTCCAGAACGGTGGCCACGGTGCGGCGCTGCTCGGTGATGCGGACCCCCTTTTCGGCGCATCGGGCGATGATCGAATTGCGCATCCTTCCGTTCCCTGGCGTTTCCTCCCCGGCGGTTCCCGGACCGGCCGGGCTGCCGACACTACAGATCTAGGGCAGATCGGGCCTCGGGGGAAGCGCTCTCCGGCCCGGCCCCTCCGCGGCGGGCGCGGCGTTGCGCGGCGGGTTCAGGCAGCCGGAGCCAGATCGGCCCAGATCGGCAGGTGATCGGAGGCGACCCGGCTCAGCGCGGTATCATGCACCCCGGCGTCCTGCAGGCGGATTTCCCGCCCCGTGGCCACCCTGTCCAGCGCGGCGAGGGGGCGGGCGGCATGGTAGCTGCGGCCGGGGCTGTGAACGACGAAGGCCTCTGCGAGCGGTTCCAGCCCGCGCCGGCGGGTCCACTCGTTGAAGTCGCCCAGGATCACGCTGCGCCCGGCGCGCGCCCCGAGGTGGCGGGCGATCGCGTCGAGCTGGCGGCGCCGATCGCGCCGGAGCAGCCCCAGGTGGGTGGCGACCACGCGGAGCGCGCCGACATCCAGCGCCACCGCGCCGCGCGGTTCCGTTCCCGGCAGTGCGATCAGCTCCACCGCGCCGCCGTTCAGCCCCCTGCGCAGCAGAATCGCATTGCCATGCCAGCCGATCGAGGGACCGTCACCGCCCAGATCGAGCACGGCGAAGTCGGTTTCCCGTTCGATCATCTCGCGCCCGATCGCCGCCGGGCGCGGGCCGAGCCGGCGGTCGGCTTCCTGGAGCGCGATCAGATCCGCATCCAGGGCGTTGATCACCTCGATGATCCGCTCCGGCCGGCGGCGACGGTCCAGCCCGACGCACTTGCGCACGTTGTAGCTGGCGATGCGGAGGCCGTCGGGGGTGCTCATGCCCTTCATCATGCCCATCATTCCATCATGCCATCATATGGTGCCCGGATGCCGCAAATTGAAGTTGCTCTGCCCACGCCCTACATGTGACATCATGCGTCCGGATTATCTGCATATCGTAACCATTTTGCGAATCTCGCTGGCGGTGGCCGCGCTGGGCGCGCTGCCGCTGGAGCGGTGGGACATGTTCGGCGTGGCGCTGTCGGCGCTGGTGATCTCCATCCTGCCGGATGTCATCGCCGCCTGGATGGGCATCAGGCTGCCCTGGCCCTTTGTCGCCGGGATTGTCGTATTCGTCGTGGCATCGCTGTTCCTGGGCGAGGTCTTCGACTTCTACGAACGCTACTGGTGGTGGGACCTGGCGCTGCACACCACCTCGGCCATCGGCTTCGGACTGGTCGGCTTCGTCTTCATCTTCGCCCTGTTCGAAGGCGACCGCTACGCCGCCCCGCCCTGGGCGATCGGCTTCATCTCCATGTGCCTCGCCATGGCGATCGGGGTGTTGTGGGAGATCTTCGAGTTCACGATGGATTCGCTGTTCGGGCTGAACATGCAGAAATCGGGCCTGCAGGACACGATGTGGGATCTGATCGTCGGCACCTTCGGCGCGATCATCGCCGGTTCGGCCGGTGCGGCCTATCTGAAGGGGCGCGAACGCGGCTGGCTGACCGGGCTGATCGACCAGTTCGTGCGCCTGAACGAGCGCATCTACCGGAAGATCCGCGCCCGGCGCAGGCAGGACGGCGGGCGCTGAGCGGCGGATCCGGGCCGGGAAGGCGCCGGCGGCACCGACGCGGGCAGGGCGCGGGCGGGGCGCGGAGTGAGTGCGGACCGGGGGCGGGCGCTCAGGTGCCGCAGAAGGTCTGGTGCACCGCCTCGTGGGCGGCGGGCGGGCGGGCGAGATCGGCGTGTTCGGGCTGATCGTCGAAGGGGTGCGCCAGCACCCCGTGGAGACGGCGGAAGGGGGCCATGTCGCCCTCGAGCGCGGCCGAGATCGCCTCTTCCACCCGGTGATTGCGGGGGATGAAGGCGGGATTGGCGGTGCGCATGACCGCCTCGGGCGCGTTTTCGGCCCGGAGCCGCGCGCGCCAGTCGGCTCCCCAGCCTTCCAGCCCTCCGGGCAGGCGGCCCTCGGCCAGATCGCGGAAGGAATTGGTGAAGTCGTGGCCGTGGTCGGCCAGCCCCCTGAGGAACGCCTCGATCAGCGGCGAATCCGCGGGGCGCGCCTGGGCCAGCCCGATCTTGCGGCCGAAACGGTGCAGCCATTCGCTGGCATGGAGCGCCGGAAAGCGCTGCACGGCTTCGGTGGCCTGCGCGACGGCCTTGTCACGCTCACCCATCAGCGGCAGCAGGCAGGTGGCGAACTGGGCCAGGTTCCAGGCCGCGATCTCCGGCTGGCGCGCATAGGCGTAGCGGCCCGTCCGGTCGATCGAGGAGAACACGGTTTCGGGGTGGTAGGCATCCATGAAGGCGCAGGGGCCGTAGTCGATGGTTTCGCCGGAAATCGCCGTGTTGTCGGTGTTCATCACCCCGTGGATGAAGCCCACCGACATCCAGCGGGCAACGAGCTTCGCCTGGGCCTCCACCACCGCGTTCAGAAGATCGAGCGGCGTTTCGGCCTGCGGGTAATGGCGCGCGATGGCGTGATCGGCGAGCAGGCGCAGCGCCTCCACATCCTGCCGGGCGGCGAAATACTGGAAGGTGCCCACCCGCAGGTGGCTGGCGGCCACCCGCGTCAGCACCGCGCCGGGCAGCGGGCGCTCACGATACACCGTCTCGCCGGTGGCCACCGCGGCCAGCGCCCGGGTGGTGGGGATGCCCAGCGCATGCATGGACTCGCTGACCAGGTATTCGCGCAGCACCGGGCCGATCCAGGCCCGTCCGTCGCCGCCACGCGAAAACGGCGTGCGCCCGGCTCCCTTCAGCTGGATGTCGCGGCGCCTGCCGTGGGTATCCACCACCTCGCCCAGCAGGATCGCGCGGCCATCGCCCAGCTGCGGCACCCAACCGCCGAACTGGTGCCCGGCATAGGCCTGGGCCAGCGGCTCGGCGCCTTCGGGCAGCTCGTTGCCGGCGAAGGCGCGCACCGCCGCCGGCGATTGCAGCCAGGCCGCGTCGATGCCCAGTTCGCGCCCCAGCGAGAGGTTGATCGCCAGCAGTTCGGGCGCGGCCACCGGCACCGGCGCCTGGCGCACGAACAGCCGTTCGGGCAGCCGGGCGTAGCTGTTGTCGAAGGGGATCGGCCGCGCGTTCATGGGCTCAGCCTAGCAGCCTGGTCAGCCGCAGGTAACCCTCCTGGCGGGAAAAGCCGGCCCGGGCGAGCAGGCCCTGCGCCGGGCTGTCGGCGGGCAGGCGTGCCTCCAGCGCCCTGACCCCGTGGCCGGCCAGCGCGGTGGCGAGGGCACCCAGCACCTCCGTGCCGATTCCGCGTCGGCGCAGGGCGGGGCGGATGCGAAACTGCTGGAGGCTGGCGGTGATGCCCCCGGCTGCCGGCGACCAGCCGAAGGAGACGAGCACATGGCCCACCGGCGCCCGGCGCGGGCCGATCAGCCAGGCCGCGCCGTGGGGCAGCCCGCCCAGCAGCGCCTCCAGTGCGCCGCGCAGCGTTTCGCTATCGGGCGGGATGCCCTGTTCGTCCAGCGCCGCCGCGACCAGCGGCAGCAGCAGTTCCAGATCTTCCGGCCCGCACAGATGCAGCGCCGCGCTCACAGCCGCGCCAGCCGTTCGGTGAGCAGGGCGAAGAAGCCCTCCGCGTCGATTTCGCCCATGAAGGTGGCGTTGGGGGCGCGCGCGGTGACGCCCCACCAGTCGGCCACGGTCATGCCGCGGGTCAGATCGCTGCGGGTTTCGATTTCCACATTGATGTGGCGGCCCGAATAGAGCCCGGGCGCCAGCAGCCAGCCGATCACCGTCGGATCATGCAGGGGCGCCCCCTCGGAGCCGTATTTCGCCTTGTCGAAACGCTCGAAGAAATCGGTCCAGCCGGCGACCACCTCGCCCACCCGGTTGCCCAGGGCGCGAAAGGCGGCAACCCGCCCGGCCGTCACCAGCGCCTTGTGGGTCAGGTCGAGCGGCATGAGCGTGATCGAAATGCCGGAGCGGAAAACGATATCGGCGGCTTCGGGATCGACGTAGATGTTGAATTCGGCCGCCGGCGTGATGTTGCCGACCTCGAAATAGGCCCCGCCCATCAGCACGATCTCCTGCACCCGCCCGGCGATGTCGGGCGCCTTGCGCAATGCCAGCGCGATATTGGTCAGCGGGCCGAGCGGGCAGAGCGTCACGCTGCCTGCCGGTTCGCTGCGCAGGGTCTCGATCAGGAAGTCCACCGCATGCGCCTGCTGCAGCGGCATCTGCGGTGCGGGCAGTTCCACTCCGTCCAGCCCGGTCTTGCCGTGCACGTGCTCGGCGGTCACCAGCGGGCGCATGAGCGGCGCTTCGCAGCCGGCGAATACCTTCACGTCCGGCCGCCCGGCAAGCTCGCAGACCTTGCGCGCGTTCAGGCTTGTCAGCGCCAGCGGCACGTTGCCGGCGACGCAGGTGATGCCCAGAACCTCCAGCTCGGGGCTGGCCAGCGCCAGGAGGATCGCCACGGCATCGTCCTGGCCGGGATCGGTATCGATGATGATCTTTCGCGTCATGGCGATTGTCTATCGCCTTCCCCGTTCCTGCGCCAGCCGAAAGCCGCCCGCTCCGCGCTTGCGAAACAGCGAAATCTGGAACTTCTGGATATTTCCGGCCGGGGTGTGGGGATCGTGGCGGCCAGCCTCGATCGGGGCGAACTGCCCCGGCGCGTGGCGCTCCATCTCGTCCGCCAGCTGCCGCGGCGCATGGCGCTGCACCGGCAGTCCCGAGCATCGCTCCGGCCCGTCATCGGCAAAGGTGGAGATCAGTGCCCATCCACCCGGGGGCGGAACTTTCAGGTCGTTGAGGCAGCAGTGCGGGCGCTGTCAGCGCCCATCCGCCCGGGGGCAGAACCCGCGCCATGCGTGCGACACAGGCGCCCGGTCGGCCGGATCGGTGAGGAAGTGAAACACCGCCCTGTCGTGCCACAGGGCATATGTCCGACGGGGTTCCCGGGCGGTGACATCGGCGGCGATCCAGGAGACCTGCCTGCCGTTCCCGCCCATCCGCGCGTGGTTGCGTGCCGGCGCCTGTTGCGAGAGGTCCGGAACGCTCACCGGGCCGTATCCTTCAGCCACCAGGGATTCGGCCAGGCGGGAGGTGCCCCCGCCCACGTCGATGACCGCCTGCCCGGGGCGAGGCGGGCGCGGATGATTTCCAGTGCCGTTTCCGGGGCGTCCTCATGCCGGGTGAGCGCGCTGTCTGCGCGCCCGGCACAGGCCTTGTTCCAGCGTTCGCGGGAATGGCTCATCGAATCTCCTTTCGCAACGCCGATCCCGGCGGGGATGCATGAGGCATCCCCGCCGGGGCAGTTTCGCGGCCGGGGGAGGAAGGTTCAGCCGTCGAAATCAACTTCTTCGGTGATGCGCAGGGCCGCGGCGCGCAGGCGCGCCAGTTCCATCAGGTTCACGTCGTCGGGCGTGAATTCGCCCCAGCTTTTCACCAGTTCCGCAGGCTCGGTTCCCGGCGCGATCGGGTATTCAAAATTGGCCGCCGCATAGATTTCCTGTGCCTCGGGCGACGTCAGGAACTCCATGAATTTCAGCGCTTCTTCCGGGTGCGGGGCCGCCTTGACCATCGCCACACCGGAAATGTTCACATGCGTTCCGCCGTTTTCGAACGTCGGAAAGATCGGCGTGACGGCCTCGGCCCAGGCCACCTGTTCGGGGTTGGCCAGCATTTTTCCAAGATAATAGGTATTGCCAAGCGAGATGTCGCATTCCCCGGCCCAGATGGCCTTGACCTGGGCCCGGTCGTTGCCCTGGGGCTTGCGCGCGAGATTGGCCTTGAGCCCCTTCAGCCAGTCTTTCGCGCCGTCTTCTCCGTGGTGGTAGATCATCGCCGCGGTCAGCGCGATGTTGTAGTCGTGCAGTCCCGAGCGGGTGCAGATGCGCCCTTGCCATTTCGGGTCGGCCAGGTCTTCGTAAGTGGTGACCTCACCCGGCGCCACGCGGTCGCGTGAGGCATAGACGATGCGTGCCCGAGTCGTCAGCCCCCACCAATGGCCGTCCGGGTCCCGAAAATCTTCGGGCACATTGGCGGCCATCACCTCGGACGACACCGGCTGCGTGACCCCGGCCTCGACCGCTTCGGCCAGGCGAGCGATGTCCACCGTCAGGATCACATCGGCCGGCGAGCGGCGCCCCTCGGCCTTGAGCCGTTCGATCATGCCCTTGTCGAGATAGGCGACATTGACGGCGATGCCGGTCTCGGCGGTGAAGGCATCGGTCAGCGGCCTGATCAGCTCGGGCTGGCGGTAGGAATAGACGTTGACCTCCTGCGCCGGTAGCGGCGCGGCGGCCAAGGCTCCCAGTCCGAGCCCCAGGGCGAGGCGAGCAAGTTTCATGGTCGGTCTCCGGTTGTGAATGCCTGCAACTGGCGCCGTTAAACCTGAGTTTTTTTGTCAGGTCAATGCCTGAACGATTTACTCGGATAATTTTTCCCGCGCCTTCGCCGCATCCCAGAGCGCGTCCATTTCCGCCAGGTCCGATTCTTCCGGGCGCTTTCCGACAGCTTCAAGAGCATCTTCCACAGCATTGAACCTGCGGATGAATTTTGCGTTCGCATGGCGAAGGGCCGCCTCCGGATCGATTTCCATGTGCCGGGCCAGGTTGGCGATCGCGAACAGCAGGTCGCCGAATTCCTCGAAAACCCCCGTATCGCTGCCCTCGCGCCCGGCCTCGGCCAGTTCGCGCGCTTCCTCGACGAGCTTGTCCATCACCTGGTCGGTGGAGGGCCAGTCGAAGCCCACCCGCGCCGCGCGCTTCTGCAGCTTCACCGCGCGGCTCAGCGCCGGCAGCGCCAGCGCCACCCCGTCGAGCACCCCGCCTTCGGCCCGCCCGGCGCGTTCGGCCGCCTTGATCCGCTCCCAGTCGGCGCTCTGCTGGGCGGCCGACTTGTCGCGGCTTTCGTCGCCAAAGACATGCGGATGGCGCGCCACCATCTTGTCGGAAATGCGCCGTACCACGCTGTCGAAGTCGAACAGCCCGGCCTCGGCCCCCATCTGCGCGTGATAGACCGCCTGCAGCAGCAGATCGCCCAGCTCGCCCTCCAGGTCGTCCCAGTCCTGTCGCGCAATCGCGTCGGCCACCTCATAGGCTTCCTCGATCGTGTAGGGCGCGATGGAGGCGAAATCCTGCGCGATGTCCCAGGGGCAGCCCGTCTGCGGGTCACGCAGCCGGCGCATGATTTCCAGAAGCCGCGGAATGCCGCCTTCCGGGTCGTGCACGAGATCGTCACCTGAATTGGCCATTGCCCTGCCCGCCGCTTTGGGTGAATCTCGCTCCGTTATCAGCCATGCGAAAGGCCCTGTCCACATGCCCGTGATCAATCGCATTTCCGACTATGCCGAGGAGATGAAGGCGTGGCGCCGCTGGATGCACCGCCACCCCGAGCTGCGCTTCGACTGTCACCGCACCGCCGCTTTCGTCGTGGAGCGGCTGCGCGAATTCGGGGTCGATGAAATCCACGAGGGCATCGCCCGAAGCGGGGTGGTGGCGATCATCAACGGCCGGGGCGAGGGGCCGACCACGGGGCTGCGCGCCGACATGGACGCGCTGCCCATGGAGGAGGCGACCGGCGCCGCGCATGCCTCGACGGTGCCGGGGCGGATGCACGCCTGCGGCCATGACGGCCATACCGCGATGCTGCTGGGCGCGGCGCGCTACCTGGCCGAAACCCGCAACTTCCGCGGCCGGGCGGCGCTGATCTTCCAGCCGGCCGAGGAAAGCGGCGGCGGCGCGCGGGTGATGGTGGAAGAGGGCGTCATGGAGCGCTTCGACCTGTCCGAGGTCTATGCGCTGCACAACGCCCCGGGCATCCCCGTCGGCCATTTCAAGACGGCGCCGGGGCCGATCATGGCGGCGGTGGATACCTTCGAGATCACCATAGAGGGGCAGGGCGGCCACGGCGCGCTGCCGCATCTGACGCGCGACCCGATCGTGGCGGCGGTGTCCATGGTGCAGGCGGTGCAGACCATCGTCAGCCGCAATCACCATTCCGGCGAGGATCTGGTGATCTCGGTCACCCAGATTCATGCCGGCAGCGCCGACAACATCGTGCCCGGCAGCGCCTGGATCTGCGGCACCGTGCGGACGTTCGAGCGTGACGTTCAGGCGATGGTCCGGCGCCGGCTGGCGGCGATCGTCGAGGGCAGCGCCGCTGCCTTCGATCTGTCGGCAGGGCTGGATTACCAGATCGGCTATCCGGCCACGGTGAATCACGCCGCGCAGGCGGAATTCGCCTGCGAGGTGGCACGCGAGATCTCGGGCGATGCGGCGGTGGAACCGGAGGGAGGGCGCGAGATGGGGGCGGAGGATTTCGCCTACATGCTGCAGGCCCGCCCCGGCGCCTATCTGTTCCTCGGCCAGGGCGATACCGCCTCGGTGCACCACCCGGCCTATGATTTCAACGACGAGATCGCGCCGGTCGGGGCCTCCTTCTTCGCCCGCCTGATCGAGCGCGCCGCGCCGCTGTAGCCGCTTGCGGCCGTTTCCGCCGCTGCCGCCTCCCGCCGCCGCCCGCTCGGGCCGCTCAGGAGCGCCCCTGCCGCCCCTGCCCGCCGGGGCCGGCGCGCCGGCCTTCGAGCGAAACTCCGGGGCAGCCGTCCCGGATCTCGCGCCACATGGGGCTGTTCAGGCTCATCTCGCAGCGCGCCAGCCAGCTGCGGCAGCCGGCCCGGATGCAGATCACCTCGCCCAGCTCGCGCCGGGCACCCTCGGCATCGGTGCAGTAGTATTCTATCTTCGGCAGGGGTGGGGCATCGGGCGCCCTTTCCCGATGCCGGAAGTTCCCGTCCGAGGCACCGGCCGGCGCCGCCAGGGCGGCCAGTGTGACGGCGAACGCCGCCAGGCTGGCGATGGCCGCCGGGCTGGCGATGAATGCCGCAAGTGCCGCAATGCGCCGCATGGCACATGGTAGCACGAACATGCCGTCCGCGCCAGCCGCTCTCCCCTGCCTTCATGCCGGCGGCAGGTGGCGTATCGCCTGCCTGCGGCGCCGGCGCGGCCTTGACCCGGGGCGCCGCTTCCGGCAACAGGCTGGCCATGGTGCCTTTGGACAAGCTGCGGCGGATCACCGAGCGTTTCGAGTTCCTCGAGGCGGCGATGGCCGCAGGCGAGGGCGATATCGCGAAGCTCGGCAAGGAATATGCCGACCTGCGCCCGGTGGTCGAGCAGATCGCCGAATACCGCCGGCTTCTGGACGAGCTCTCCCAGGCCGAGGAGATGATGCGGGATCCGGAGATGAAGGAGCTGGCGCAGGCGGAGCTGTCCGCGCTCGGGGCGCGGCTGCCCGAGGTCGAAAAGGCGCTGCGCGTTGCGCTGCTGCCGAAGGATGCGGCCGATGCCCGCCCGGCGATCGTCGAGATCCGCCCCGGAACCGGGGGCGAGGAGGCGGCGCTGTTCGCCGGCGACCTGCTGCGCATGTATCAGCGCTATGCCGAGCGGCGCGGCTGGCGATTCGATCTGCTGGAGCTGAACGAAAGCGAACTGGGCGGGGTCAGGGAAGCCGTCGCCTCGATCAGGGGCGAAGGCGTGTTCGCGCGGCTGAAATACGAAAGCGGCGTGCATCGGGTGCAGCGGGTGCCGGAAACCGAAAGCGGCGGGCGGATCCATACCTCGGCGGCCACGGTGGCGGTGCTGCCCGAGGCGCGGGCCGTGGATGTGGAGATCGACCCGGCGGATCTGCGTATCGATACCATGCGTGCCTCGGGCGCCGGCGGCCAGCATGTGAATACCACCGATTCGGCGGTGCGCATCACCCATCTCCCCACCGGAATCGTCGTCACCTCGTCGCAGAAGTCGCAGCACCGCAACCGCGAGATCGCGATGGAGGTGCTGCGTGCCAGGCTCTACGAGGCCGCGCGCCGGCGCCAGCAGGAAGAACGGGCCCGCAGCCGCCGCGCGCAGGTCGGCTCGGGGGATCGCTCCGAGCGTATCCGGACCTACAACTTTCCCCAGGGTCGGGTGACGGACCACCGCATCAACCTCACCCTCTACCGGCTGGAACAGGTCATGGCCGGCGACCTGGACGAGCTGATCGACGCGCTTGTTGCCGAGGAGCAGGCCGGCATGCTGGCCGAAACGGAGGAATGAGCGCCGCCGACTGGGCCGGGTGCCTGCGCACGGCCGCCCGGCAGTTGCAGGCGGCCGGGGTCGAAGGGGCGGCGCGCGACGCGCGCCGACTCCTGGCACATGTGCTCGGCGGCGCTGAGCGGGTGTCCGCCTGCTTGAGAGACGTTCCTGAACCAGGTGACGCAAAGAGATTTTTCGAAATGGTGCGCCGCCGTGTCGCGCGTGTGCCGATCGCCCAGATTATCGGGCAGCGGGAATTCTACGGCCGGCTCTTCGAGGTCGGGCCCGATGTGCTCGATCCGCGCCCGGAAACCGAAACCCTGGTGGCCGCGGCGCTGGAACAGCCCTTCTCCGGCCTCCTTGATCTCGGTTGCGGAAGCGGCTGCATCCTGCTGACCCTGCTCGCCGAACGGCCCGGGGCGCGGGGGGTGGGCTGCGACATTTCCGAGCCGGCGCTGGCGGTGGCCAGGCGCAACCGTGCCCGGCTCGGGCTGGAGGCGCGGGCGCGGCTGCTGCGCTCGGACTGGTTTTCGGCCGTCTCCGGCAGCTTCGATCTGATCGTTTCGAACCCGCCCTATGTCAGCGCCGCCGAAATGGCTTCGCTGGCGCCCGAGCTGCGCCACGAGCCGGAAATCGCTCTCAGCCCCGGTGGCGACGGGCTGGCGGCCTATCGTGCGATCGCCGCCGGGGCGAGGCGCCACCTGCGCCCCGGCGGGAGGCTGCTGCTGGAGATCGGCCCGGCCCAGGCCTCCGCAGTCGGCGCCATCCTGGCCGCAGGCGGGCTGGCCGTGCTCGACTGTCTGGCCGACCTGGACGGGCGCGACCGGGTGCTGATCGCAGCGGCGGCGCGGCCATGAGCGACAGCCCGTGCAATGGCCCGTGTCGCGGCGGGGCATTCGTGAAACCGGGGCGAAAATCCGGAAAATGCGCAGATTTTCCTTGTTTTCCGCCGCCGCCCGTGCTTATTCGGAAGCAGGCGCGCGCCGGGGCAGCCCCAAGCCGCCGAAATGCCTGAAATCGCAGGACCAGTATCAGGAACCCAGGGAAGCCCCCGCACAGGATGCGGCAGAGGTTCTTCCGGCAAAGCCAGGAAGGCTGGACAGCAGAAAACATGAGATCCTCCAAGTCACGTTCGCGGTCGAAGAGCAACCGCAACCGTTCCGTCGGCAATATCATGAACCGGGTGTTCGACAGCTCCGGCCCGGAAGGCAAGGTGCGCGGCACGCCGCAGCAGATCATCGAGAAATACAACCAGCTGGCCCGCGATGCGCAGCTGGGCAACGATCCGGTGGCCGCCGAAAACTTCATGCAGCATGCCGAGCATTACACCCGGCTCCTGTCGGCCGCACAGCGTGAAATGGAGGCCCGGCGCGAGCAGCAGGAGCGCGAGCAGCGCGAACGCCAGCAGGCCCGCGAGGAGCAGCGCCGCCAGCAGCAGCAACCGCAGTCCGCGGCGGCGCCGGCCATGCCCGCTGCCACCGAGGTGATCGACCCGACCCCGGAGGGCGGCAGCGGACTTGTGGAAACCCCCGAGGAAAGCCGTGCCCGCCGCCGCCCGTCGCGCGGGCGCAGGAGCCGGGGAGACGACACCACGGCGGCCAGCATCTCCGATACCGGCGGCAGGCCGGATGCGCCGGAAACTCCCGAGGCGGCGGAATAGCGAAATAGCGGAGTGGCCGGCACCGGTCGCCGGGCGCCGACAGGGCGCGCGGGCGGGGATTCCGGGCGGGGATTCTCCGGCCCCGGGCTTTCGGCGCATCGCGGCCCGGCAACAGGGGCGCCCGGCGACAGGGGGCATTCGGCAGGGGGCGTTCAGCGGGGCGCCGGTGCGGCGGGCCTTTCCTGCCGTTCCCGGTAGTGGCGCAGCACATAGACCCTGATTGCGGATGCCAGGCCGCGGGCGGTGCCGCGTCCTGCGTCAATCTCGGCCGCCAGGTCGTTGATCGGGCGTTTCTTTTCCCGGGCGATTTCGCGGAATGCCTGCCAGAATTCCTCTTCCAGGGATACCGAGGTGCGATGCCCGCGCAGGGTGAGCGAACGCTTGACGGGCCGGCCGCTCATTCCTCCGCTCATTCCTCGTCGTCCAGGCGGTGGCGGTCGAGCATCCTTGCCGCGCGCTCGTTGCGCAGGGCCTCCATCAGCCGCTCGGCCTTGGTGCGGCCGAATTTCGCCGCGTTCTCGGCGCCCCGGACGGCCTTTTCTTCCCGTGCCCGCCGCTTGCGGGCGCGGTTGAGGTTGACCGGCCGGTTCATTCCTTCGGCCCGATCATCTTCTCGGGGCGCACCACGCGCTCGAAGGTTTCTTCGTCCACGAAGCCCAGCCTGATCGCCTCTTCCTTCAGGGTGGTGCCGTTCCTGTGCGCGGCCTTGGCCACCTTGGTGGCGTTGTCGTAGCCGATGGTGGGCGCCAGCGCGGTGACCAGCATCAGGCTTTCGTGCAGCAGCTGGTCGATGCGCTTTTCGTTGGCCCGGATGCCGACCACGCAGTTGTCGGTGAAGGCGCTGGCCGCGTCGCCCAGAAGCTGCATGGACTGCAGCACGTTATAGGCGATCATCGGCTTGTAGACGTTCAGTTCGAAATGGCCCTGGCTGCCGGCAAATCCCACCGCCGCGTCGTTGCCCATCACATGGGCGCAGACCTGGGTGAGCGCCTCGGCCTGGGTCGGGTTGACCTTGCCGGGCATGATCGAGGAGCCGGGCTCGTTTTCCGGCAGCAGCAGCTCTCCCAGGCCGCAGCGGGGGCCGGAGCCGAGAAAGCGGATGTCGTTGGCGATCTTGAACAGCGAGGCGGCGACGGTTTTCAGCGCCCCCGACATTTCCACCATCGCGTCGTGGGCGGCGAGCGCCTCGAACTTGTTGGGGGCGGTGACGAAGGGCAGGCCGGTGCTCTCGGCGATGTGGGCGGCCACGCGCTCGGCCCAGCCCTTGCGGGTATTGAGCCCGGTGCCCACCGCGGTGCCGCCCTGGGCCAGCTCGTATATGTGCCCCAGCGCGCCCTTCACCCGGGCGATTCCCATCGCCACCTGATGGGTATAGCCGGAAAACTCCTGGCCCAGGGTCAGCGGCGTGGCATCCATGGTGTGGGTGCGGCCGATCTTGATGATGTCCTTGAATTCGTCCGACTTCTCGGCCAGCGCCGCGTGCAGCTTCTCAAGCCCCGGCAGCAGCACGTCATGGGCCCTGGTGGCGGTGGCGATGTGCATGGCGGTGGGGAAGGTGTCGTTCGAGGACTGGCCCATGTTGACGTGATCGTTCGGGTGCACCGGATCCTTGGAGCCGATCTGCCCGCCGAGGATCTCGATCGCGCGGTTGGCGATCACCTCGTTGGCGTTCATGTTCGATTGCGTCCCCGAGCCGGTCTGCCAGACCACCAGCGGAAAGTGGTCGTCAAAGCGGCCCTCGATCACCTCGCCCGCGGCCTGGATGATCGCATCGGCGCGGCGCGCATCCAGCGTGCCCTGCTCCCGGTTGGCCCGGGCGCAGGCCTGCTTGATCACCCCGAGCGCGCGGACGATGGCGACGGGCTGGCGTTCCCAGCCGATGGGGAAGTTCATCAGCGAACGCTGGGTCTGCGCCCCCCAGTATCTGTCGGCAGGCACTTCGAGCGGGCCGAAGCTGTCGGTTTCGGTGCGGGTTGCGGTCATGGTCGGCTCTCCCGGGGATGATCCGGGCCGAAGCTATAAGCGCCCCGCCGGGCGGAGGCAATCGCCATTGCGGGGGCGCCATTGCGGGGGCGCCCGGGATCCCCGGCCGGCCTTCGGCGGCTACTTGCGGAAACTGTCGAGGCTGACCACCTCGGCATCCTGCGGGGCAGGCTCGGCCGGCTCCTGGCGCGGCCCGGGACGGGGCGGGGTGGCGGCCCCTTCGTCGGCGGCTCCTTCGCCGGCGGCTCCTTCGCCGGAGGGGGCATCCTGGGTTTCGAAACGCAGGCCGAACTCGACCGAGGGATCGACGAAGGTCAGGATCGAATCGAAGGGGATGTAGAGCGGTTCGGGGTTGTCGCCGAAGTTCAGGGTGACGGAGAAGCCCTCATCGCCCACCGCAAGGTCGCGAAACCAGTGCTGCATGACGATGGTCATTTCGCCGGGGTAGCGCTCCGACAGCCAGTCGGCGATCTCCACATCCGGGTGCAGGGTATTGAAGGTGATGAAGAAATGATGCTGACCGGGCAGGCCGTTTGCGGCCACCTCCGTCAGGACTTCCTTGATGAGGCCGCGCATGGCGCGGTGCATCAGATTGCCGTAGTCGATGCTGCGGGACATTTCGGTTCCAGTCGCATGTTTGCCTGGCAGCATACGGGATTCGGGAATTAAGGGAAGGTGCCTTGCGCGATTCTTCGCGCCCGTGCGCCCTGTCGGGGCGATCCGTTGAAGGGGCGATCCGGGGAGGGAACGCGAAGGAGGGTGCAAGGGGAAAGGTGCAGGCTTCTGTTGCCAGGTGCCTGCGAACCCCGCCGGACCTTGCTAGAGGACCGGACTTGAGTTTTCGGCCTGGCCGGACCGCTTACGCGGCCAGAGCCATTGCCGGAGCACGATTGTCATTGGCAATTATGCTTCATGGACCGATAACGGTGGTACCTCACCGGGGCAAAGCCACACCTTTACACGTTCGTCGATCCTGTTTCGGCCCCCTGTCCCGCCAATGACCGGGTTTCTGGTGGAGCCGCCGGGTACCGCCCCCGGGTCCGATCCGCTTATTACGTGCGCGTTTATGCCCATAGTCCCCGAAGGGACGGGGAAAACATAATCGGGGGGAGGCGGCTTTTCAAGTGGTCCCGGCCGCCGTTGTCGCGCTTGGTTGCGCTTGCCGCCCGCGCTGGGCGGGTGCGGGGCGGATGCCGGAAAGGCCCGGCGGAGGACCCGGGAGGCGGAGGCTGCAGGCGCGGCGCCGATGCCGCCCGGGCGGTTGCCATCTGGTTTTGGTTTGACTTTTTGTCGCGCCGGGTCGATCAATGGCACAGGAACTGAACGACAATTCAATTCTTTTCTTTCCGGGAGCCTGCATGCGCCTTGCCAGCCCAGACGCCCTGCCGGTGCGCGCCAGCCTGTGGCTGGGCTTTTACGGGCTGGTGCTGCTGGCCTGGGGGCTGACCTACGAGCTGGCGCGCGGCAGCGGGGCCGCTTTCTGCGGTTCCGAGGCGGTCCGGCTGCTGCCGCTGGGGGGATTTGCGGCGCTGTTTCCCATGTGGGTGGTGATGATGGCCGCGATGATGCTGCCGACGATCGTTCCGACCCTGTGCGCCTATCTGGACCTGCCGGCCGCGGCCGGGGCCAGCGCCGCCGGCTGGTGGGGAGTCGTGGCCGGTTATGCGGGGGTCTGGCTCGCGGGTTCGGCCGCCTTTGCCGGGGTGCAGGTGCTGGCGCTGCACAACGGCTGGCTCGACCCGGCCGGCGCGGCGGCCTCGCCGCTCGCCGCGGCGGCACTGCTGGCGCTGGCCGGGTTCTGGCAGTTCACCCGCACCAAGACCGCCTGCCAGGAGGCCTGCCTGTCGCCGACGCTCTACTATCTGGCCAACTGGCGCCCGGGGCTGCGCGGCGGATTGCGGATGGGGGTGGAGGTGGGGCTGGTCTGCGTCGGCTGCTGCTGGGCGATCATGGCGCTGGCCTTCGTGGGTGGCACGATGAGCCTGCTCTGGATGGGGCTGGCGACGGTCTTCATGGTGGTCGAGAAGCTGCCCGGGATCGGGATGCGCCTGCGCCGCCCGGCGGGGCTGGCGCTGCTGGCGGCGGCTCTGGCGCTGGCGCTGCGCGGGGCGGGGGGCGCATGAGCGCGCCAGCCGAATGACGAGGAATGCGCGAAGGCGCTCGAAACGACGGCCGGCCGGTGCCGGCGCTGCAGGGGAGGGAGGAATGCCGGAGACGAAAGCGGAACAGGCCGCGGGGCGGAGGGTGCGGCGCGTCAGCGCGCCTGCGAACTGGGCGATCAGGGGCGAGCTGTTCCTGAACTGCAACTGCACGGTGTTCTGCCCCTGTGTCGTCAGCCTGGGCAAGCACCCGCCGACCGAGGGCTACTGCCAGACCTGGATGGCCATCGCCATCGACGAGGGCCATTTCGAGGGCGAGAGCCTTTCGGGGCTGAACGTGGCGCTGCTGGTCGATATTCCGGGCCGCATGAGCGAGGGCAACTGGAAGGTTGCGGTCTATGTCGATGAAGGCGCGTCGGATGCCGCCTATGAGGGGCTGCTGAAGATCCTTTCGGGGGAGGCCGGCGGCACCACCGGGCTGTTCACCCTGCTGGTCAGCGAAATCATCGGCGCCGAGCGCGAGAAGGTGGTGATCAGGCGCGAGGGCCGGCGCCGTTCGGTCGAGGTGGGGCGCAAGATCCGGGGCGAGATCGAGATGCTCCCCGGCGCCGATCCGGAGCGGCCGGTCACCATGACCAACACGCAATACTGGATGGGGCCGGACGTGATCGCGGCGCGCGGCCTGAAGAGCCGGGTGCGTGATTACGGTCGGGTCTGGGATTTCGACGGGAAGTCGGCCGAGATCTGCGCGATCGACTGGAGCGGCACGCGCAAATGATCACGCCGGATTACTGCCGCACGATGGCGCGCTACAACGCCTGGCAGAACCGCAGCCTTTACGGCGCGGCGGACGGCCTGGGCGATGCGGCACGGCGGCTTGACCGGGGCGCGTTTTTCGGATCGATCCATGATACCCTGTCGCATCTGTTGTGGGGCGACACGATCTGGATGAGCCGGTTTGACGGCTGGGACGCGCCTGACGTTTCGATCAGCGACAGCGGACGGTTCGTCGTGGACTGGGACAGGCTGAAGGCCATGCGTCTGGACGCCGACCGGCGGATTGTCCAGTGGGCCGGGCGGGTCGTGGCCGATGATCTGACGGGCGACCTGAGCTGGTATTCCGGGGCCATCGGGCGCGAGATCACCAGGCCGCGGGCCTTGCTGGTCATGCAGGTTTTCAACCACCAGACCCACCACCG
>Ga0256839_1000343_pt1 | contig 60128 bp, 55 predicted proteins | sample 354166metaG_FD_185968 | JGI IMG/M metagenome (GOLD analysis project Ga0256839, IMG submission 185968) | Hydrothermal vent microbial communities from Mid Atlantic Ridge, Atlantic Ocean - 354-166 | ecosystem: Environmental > Aquatic > Marine > Hydrothermal vents | place: Atlantic Ocean: Mid...
TATAAAGAATCAGACACCACCAGAGCCTGATGATAATTTTGACGTGACTTAATCGTCTGGATAGACGATCACTTGGCTTTAGCCGAAAATACGAAGCCACCGGCTTGAGCCGGTGGTCGTTGACAATGGATTTTAGCGATTTTCGGGATGATCTGGATACTAAAGAAAACAAAGAACGATTCTTTGCAGGGATTCCTAAAACACCCAAAAAAGCCGTTGATAAAATGGCAATTTACTCGCTGTTTTTGCAACATATTATTTATTCGATGAATGAGTCATCAACGGGTAAAAATGGGGCTAAGGCGGCAGTCGTTGTCCCCACAGGTTTTATTACTGCCCAAGCAGGCATTGACAAGAAAATCCGCCAAAAACTGGTCGATGACAAAATGCTCGCAGGTGTGGTCTCCATGCCCAGCAATATCTTCGCTACCACAGGCACGAATGTCTCTATCTTGTTTCTGGATAAAAACAATCAACAAGACGTGGTACTGCTGGATGCCTCCAACCTCGGCGAAACGGTTAAAGAAGGTAAAAACCAACGCACCGTATTAACCGAAGCAGAAGAACAGCAGATAATAAACACCTTTAACCAAAAACAAGCGGTGGATGATTTTTCAGTCGTGGTCAGCTACGACGACATAAAAGCCAAAAACTACTCCTTTAGTGCAGGGCAGTATTTTGAAGTGAAGATAGAATATATGGATATAACGGCTGAGGAATTTGACGCTAAGATGAAAGGCTTTACGGATAATTTGGATGGCTTGTTTAAGGAATCGCGGGAGTTGGAAGAGGAGATTAAGACGCAGTTGGGTGGGTTGGGGTATGAGTGAAATATTATTGCTAATCTCTATTTCGTTCTCACGCTCCCGCGTGGGAATGAGAATAACAAAACTCACCCCCCCCGTTTTTGGCTGTTTTGTACTGTTGGTTGAGGGGCTCTTAGGTGGATTGAGTAATGAGTAAGTTTACTAAACCGCTAACATACTTTGCCGAGTATGCGAATGACAGAATTGATATTGATTCTGTATCTTTAGATACATTTGTTACTACAGATAACTTACTACAAAATAAGCTCGGATTAGAAGCGGCAATAAATTTACCACCACAAAAAGGTAAAATCCCTGCATTCAAAGAAAAAGACATTTTGGTTGGGAATATACGACCGTATCTAAAAAAGATTTGGTTTGCAGACAGGGATGGCGGCTGTTCCGCTGATGTTTTGACTTTTCGCGTAAAAGAGAAGCATGAACCACTATTTGTTTATTATGGTTTATTTAGAGATGATTTTTTTAACCACATGATGCGCGGCTCTAAGGGTACTAAAATGCCACGTGGTGATAAAAGTCAGATTTTGGATTTTGTACTCCCAAACTTTGAAAAAAACATCCAAGCAAAAATAGCCACCGTCCTCTCCACCCTAGACAAAAAAATAGCCCTCAATAATCGCATCAATACCGAGCTGGAGGCGATGGCTAAAACGCTGTATGACTACTGGTTTGTGCAGTTTGACTTTCCCATAAGCGAAGCACAGGCAAACGCCCTCGGCAAACCCGAACTCAAAGGCAAACCCTATAAAAGCTCAGGCGGAAAAATGGTGTTTAATGAAGCGTTGAAGCGGGAGATTCCTGAGGGGTGGGGGGTTGATGAAATTGTGAATGTAATCCCAGTCAAGGATGGCACGCATGATTCACCTAAGCCAAAGGAAGAAGGCTATCATTTAATAACATCAAAAAACTTAAAAAAAGAAGGTCTAGATTTTGAGAATGCGAATCTCATATCAGAAGAAGATTACATAAACATCAATATGAGAAGCCAAGTAAATACAGGTGATATTTTATTTTCTATGATAGGAAGTATCGGTACTGTTTATAAAGTTGATGATGAAAATATTAATTTTGCAATTAAAAATGTGGCTCTTTATAAAACATCTAATAAGACAGATATGATGAATTTTGTATATATGTACCTTCGGTCTTACGATATGCAATGCTATATGGGAAATGTAATAGCGGGAAGTATTCAAAAGTTTATTGGGTTAGGTTCTCTAAGGTCAATGCCAATTCTTTTAGAAGAGGGTGTAATTAGTTCTTTTGAGGAAAAAACAAAAGACTTATTTAAACAAATGACTTTAATAAAACAAGAAAACCAACAACTAACCCAACTCCGAGACTGGCTACTGCCCATGCTTATGAACGGTCAAGTGACAGTGAAGTAATTGCGTTTGACAGCATCCTTCGCTTCAACAAAGCACCATTTGACCTTGTGCGGTCAGCGTCCCTTGCTTCAACCAACATCGACACTTCCTTCGGAAGGTGTAGCGATGTACTTTTTAGCGCCTAGGGCGCTTTAAAAAGCAATGAACGGTCAAGTGACAGTGAAGTAGTTGCGTTTGATAGCATCCTTCGCTTCAACAAAGCACCATTTGACCTTGTGCAGTCAGTGTCCCTTGCTTCAACCATTACTCCGTCTCGCTTCGCGATACTATGCATACTTTATTTTCCACGCGCAAGGTTAAAACCTTCGCCTTTAGGCGAACAGATTTCATCTATGATTATGGTAGTACTTTCAAATTTAGGAGATGTCAAAGATGAAATATCGTTATGGTAGTCACACAAAATATAACATAGAGTATCATTTTGTTTGGGTAACAAAGTACCGTTATAAAATTTTAACAGGAGGAGTTGGTGAACGACTTAGAGATTTTGTTCGTCAGACATGTGTAGCCCATGAAATAGAAATATTGAGAGGAGTTGTGAGTAAAGAGCATGTTCATGTTTTAGTAAGCTCACCGCCCCAACTAGCTCCCAGTGAAATAATGAGAAGAATTAAAGGAAGAAGTGCCAGTAAATTGTTTGAGGAATTTCCAAGTTTAAAGAAACGATATTGGGGCAGGCATCTTTGGGCAAGAGGGTATTTTTGTGCAACGGTGGGTCAAATGACAGATGAAATGATAAAGGATTATTTGGCTCATCATTTTGAGCCTAAGAAAGATGATGGTTTTGATATTGAGCCAGACTAGACGCATCGTTTAGCCGATGCGTATCTTGGACTTTCAGTCCGTAATTCAAACCCACCAGCTTCTTTTAGCTGGTGGTTGTTTAGTGCGCCTAGGGCGCTACTAAAGCAACTTTTTAGCGCCTAGGGCGCTTTAAAAAGCAATGAACGGTCAAGTGACAGTGAAGTAGTTGCGTTTGACAGCATCCTTCGCTTTAACAAAGCACCATTTGACCTTGTGCAGTCAGCGTCCCTTGCTTCAACCATTACTCCGTCTCGCAATATTCGAGTGGATTTTATGTTTATGAACTTTTAAACCTGTTTAATTGTAAATACCTGCAAATATAAGTATTATTCCGCCTCATAAACAACAGGGCATCAATTTCAAATGCTGGTATAAAAGCTGGTATCATGTAAATTGCTAATTGGTATATTTTTAATATTATCAATGGCTTGTATTAACTGATATTAATCCGAGCGTGCCTACCACTTTTTACAAACACACGCTGTTGTTAGCTGTTGCTAACAAGCACACTTCACAATTATAACTTTATGGCTAATCACGTGATCTTTCGTACGGATCACCACTGACAAGGGGAAGAATATGCCAACTATCACACTGCCTGACGGCTCTCAACGCTCTTTTGATCAATCTGTTTCTATCCTTGATGTTGCTAATGATATTGGTCCTGGCCTTGCTAAAGCAACACTTGCTGGCACGATTGGCGGTAAACAATATGATGCTTCTCATCTAATTGAGGATGATATTGAGTTGAGCATTATCACGACTAATAGCCCTGAGGGTGTTGAAATTATTCGTCACTCCTCAGCACACTTAATGGCACAAGCGGTTAAGCAGTTGTTTCCTGAAGCGCAGGTGACTATTGGCCCTGTGATTGAAGATGGTTTTTTCTATGATTTTGCCTATGAACGTGCGTTTACACCAGAAGATGTAACGGCGATTGAAAAGCGCATGCAAGAAATTATCAAGCAGGATATTCCTGTTGAGCGCAGTGTTATGTCGCGTGATGAGGCAGTGAAATTTTTCAAAGGTATGGGAGAAGAATACAAAGCTGAAATAATCGAAAGTATCCCTTCTGATGAAGATTTGTCGCTTTACAAGCAAGGTGAGTTTATTGACTTGTGTCGCGGTCCACATGTGCCGAGTACGGGCAAAATTCCAGCGGTCAAGCTGACTAAGTTAGCGGGTGCATATTGGCGTGGTGATTCAAATAACGAAATGTTGCAGCGTATTTACGGCACTGCGTGGGAAAACAAGAAAGCGCTGAAAGCGTATATCCGTCGTATTGAAGAAGCGGAAAAACGTGATCACCGTAAAATTGCGCGTAAGCTGGATTTGTTTCATATTCAGGATGAGGCTCCGGGGCAGATTTTTTGGCACGATAAAGGCTGGACGATTTACCAGACGATTGAGCAATACATGCGTGAGCAACAACGTTTGCGTAATTATAAAGAGATTAACACACCAGAATTGGTTGATTTCTCGTTGTGGGAGCGCTCTGGTCACGCGGCTAAATATTCTGAAGATATGTTTTCACTCGAATCAGATGGTCGTCAGTTTGCCTTAAAGCCGATGAATTGTCCGTGTCACGTGCAAGTGTTTAATCAGGGTTTAAAAAGCTACCGTGATTTGCCCTTGCGTATCGCTGAGTTTGGTTCTTGCCATCGAAATGAAATGTCAGGTGCGCTACATGGTTTAATGCGGGTGCGTGGTTTTGTTCAGGACGACGGGCATATTTTCTGTACTGAGGATCAAATACAAACTGAAGTTGCGGATTTTATCGACTTCTTGCACTTAGTTTATAAAGACTTTGGTTTTAATGATGTGATTTATCGTTTATCCACTCGGCCAGAAAATAGAGTGGGTAAAGAAGAGGATTGGGATAAAGCAGAAAAAGCCTTGGCTGATGCCTTGGATGCGCAGAAATTAGAGTGGGAAGAGCTACCGGGTGAGGGTGCTTTCTATGGGCCAAAGATTGAGTTTTCATTTAAAGACTGCATCGGTCGTGTTTGGCAATTAGGCACAATTCAGGTTGATTTTTCCATGCCGGACCGGCTTGATGCGGAGTATGTCGCAGAGGATGGATCGCGTAAAACGCCGGTGATGTTGCATCGTGCAATTTTAGGTTCATTTGAGCGATTTATCGGAATTTTGATTGAGCATCATGAGGGTCGCTTCCCGCTTTGGTTATCCCCTGAGCAAGCCGTTATAATGAATATAACGGATAAACAGTCTGGTTTTGTCAAAAATGTGGAAGAAAGACTGAAAAAAAGCGGTATTCGCGTCGTATCAGACTTGCGTAATGAGAAGATAGGTTTTAAAATCCGCGAGCATACTTTGCAACGTATCCCGTATTTATTAGTTGTGGGTGATCGTGAAGTTGAAAATGATTCAGTAGCAGTACGCACACGAGAAGGCGAAGACCTAGGTACATTAACAGTTGATGCGTTAATTGAACGAATTAATTATGAAGTGCATACGCGGGCTGACTCAATAAGTTAGGCAGAATTATCAAAAATTTTACCTAAGAACGCTAGAAAGTAAATTAATAGTAGAGGATTTAAATATCGCTAAACCAAAGAAAAACCGGATTAATGAACAAATAACCGTAACCGAGGTTAGACTCATTGATAAGGATGGCGAAAATGTTGGTGTGAAATCAATGGATGAAGCCATGAGTATGGCTTCAGAAGATTCCTTGGACTTGGTAGAAATAGTACCTAATGCCAAGCCACCTGTTTGTCGCATTATGGATTATGGCAAGTTTAAATTCTCACAGAGTAAGCAGAAAGGCGCAAATAAAAAGAAACAAAAGAAAACCCAAGTTAAAGAAATAAAAATGCGACCGGGTACTGATATTGGTGATTACAATATCAAGCTAAATAAACTGATTCAGTTTTTAGAAAATGGTGATAAGACCAAAGTAACGATTCGTTTTAGAGGTCGTGAGATGGCACACAGAGAGTTAGGCATGGAAATGCTAAAACGTGTTGAAAAGGATTTGGAAGAGTATGGTTTGGTTGAGCAATTCCCTAAGATGGAAGGCCGCCAAATGATTATGGTTCTAGGCCCTGTGAAACGCGAGAAGGGCGTTGCAGCACCAGTTAAGAAAGAAGAAGGTGAGTCTGAAGAAAAAGCAGACTAGTGTTAAAGTATTTTAGCGCAGGTATGGTTAAACTGTGTTAGCATGCATGCCCTTTTATAAAACTTGAATATAACTCAGAGATGTCGCCAAAACATGACGACATAATTGAGTTATCCCTTATTAAGCAATTAAAAGGGTAAGCTCACTAAATTTCATTAAGGAGAGGCACTCTTGTGAAATGTTTGATAAACCTATCATCGAAGCTAAAGCTAAGATGATTTTAATGGAGAAAAAAGATGCCTAAGATGAAAACCAATCGCGGTGCTGCAAAGCGCTTCCGCAAGCGTGCTAATGGTACGTTCAAGTGTAAGCAGTCACATCTGCGCCACATCCTCACCAAGAAGAGCAGTAAACGTAAGCGTCACCTACGCGCTGGCGATGTTGTCGAGAAAGTCGATACGCCAATGGTTCGTAGAATGTTACCGTACGTTTAAGCATTAACACTGCATATATTACTGCAAATAAAAGAATTGAGGATTACAGAAAATGGCTAGAGTAAAACGTGGTGTTACAGCCCGTGCAAAGCACAAAAAAGTATTAAAGAAAGCAAAAGGTTATTATGGTGCGCGAAGCAGAGTCTATCGCGTAGCAACACAGGCTGTTACAAAAGCTGGTCAGTACGCTTACCGTGACCGCCGTGTTAAAAAGCGTCAGTTCCGTCGTTTATGGATTGTACGAATCAACGCAGCAGCGCGTATGTTTGATATGTCGTACAGCCGTTTTATGGATGGCTTAAACAAAGCAGAAATTGAAGTAGATCGTAAAATGCTGGCTGATTTAGCCGTACACGATATTGATGCGTTTGGACAGTTAGCTGAAAAGGCAAAAGCTGCTCTGGCGTAACTTTACTGCAAGCTTAATAAAGTATTAGGCTGGAAGAAATGTAAAACGAAAGCGAGGAGAAGCATTTGCTTCCCTCGTTTTTTTTTGTATTGAAAAATCATGTTTTATCATGAAGGGTGTAAAAATGAAGAAAAGACAAGCTCGTTGTTTTCTTCATGTACTTCATGGTTTAAGCCTTTAAGTTATTTCAAGGCTTTAAAATTCTAAAATGGAGAAAGCTCTGTGGACCAACTAACAGAACTGGTGCAACAAGCCGAAAAGGAATTAACTGCAGCCACAAGTTTGACAACCTTAGATGATGTTCGTGTGCATTATTTGGGTAAAAAAGGTCTGGTGACTGCTCAGCTAAAACAATTAGGTCAGTTGCCTGCTGAAGAGCGTAAAGGTGCTGGGCAGGAAATCAATAAAGCCAAAAAAGAGATTGCCGCAAAGCTTGATGCACGTAAATTGAGCTTGGAGGCAGAGGCGCTGAATGCACGTTTGCAAAATGAGAGTCTCGATATCACCTTACCCGGTCGTAAGATGCAGGCAGGTAATTTGCATCCTGTAACGCGTACTGCTAAGCGTATCGAAGAAATTTTCATGCAGTTGGGCTTTAATGTCGAAACAGGCCCTGAAATTGAAGATGATTATCACAACTTCACCGCATTAAATATTCCAGATCATCACCCGTCGCGCGCTTCACATGATACCTTTTATTTTGATGATGATACGTTATTGAGGACGCATACTTCTCCTGTACAAATTCGCACGATGGAAAATAAGCAACCGCCATTGCGAATTATCGCGCCGGGTCGTGTTTACCGTTGTGACTCTGATGTAACGCACAGCCCTATGTTCCATCAAGTGGAAGGTTTAATGGTGGATAAAGATGTTACCTTTGCGGATTTAAAAGGAATTTTAGATGCCTTTTTTAAAGCCTTTTTTGAAGATGACAATTTCAAAACACGGTTTCGCCCACATTATTTCCCTTTTACTGAGCCGTCGGCTGAAACCGATATTCAATGTGTTTTATGTTCAGGTAAAGGCTGTAAGGTCTGTGGAAATACCGGTTGGATAGAGGTGATGGGGTGTGGCATGGTGAATCCAGAAGTGTTTCGTCACGTTGGGATAGACCCTGATGTTTATTCAGGTTTCGCATTTGGTTTTGGTATCGATCGTTTAGCGATGTTACGTTATGGTATAGATGATTTACGTAAGCTATTTGATAACGATGTGCGCTTTTTAAAGCAGTTCGCCTAAGGCTGGGATAGGAAATAAATAATGAAAGTCAGTGAAAAGTGGTTACGTGAGTGGGTAAATTTAGACGGTAAAACCAGCGAAGAAATAGAGCATCAGTTAATTATGTCCGGCACCGAGCTAGATGGTGTTGACCCTGTCGCATCGGCATTTACGTATGTGGTAATAGGGAAAATTAAATCTGTTGAGCAGCACCCAGATGCGGATCGTTTAACTGTTTGTCAAGTGGATGTGGGTGCTGATGAACTGATTCAAATCGTAACGAATGCAAGTGTTGTTCAAGACCAGAAAGTACCGGTCGCTATGATTGGTGCAAATTTACCGGATGAACAAGGAAAGCCCTTTAAAATTAAAAAGAGCAAGCTGCGCGGTGTGTTATCTCAAGGTATGTTTTGTGGCGCTGATACCCTAGGTTTGAGTGGTTCAGTTGCAGAAAAGTCAGGTGAAGGCTTATTAATTATTCCAGATGACGCCCCATTAGGTGCTGATTTGCGCGATATTTATGACATGAGCGATGTAGTGCTTGATTTAGATTCAACCCCAAACCGTGCGGATTTATTATCTGTTTCCGGTATTGCCCGTGAGCTCGGTGTAATCATGCAAACAGCAGTTACGCAATGGCCGATTGAAGAAGCTGAGGTTAGCCATGATAGACTTTTCCCGGTGAAAATCTGCTGTGATGATTTATGTCAGCGCTATGCTGGTCGTATCATTCAAAATGTAAATACACAAGCGCAAACCCCTGATTGGATGGTAGATAAGTTGGCTAGTTCAGGCATTCGTAGCCTTGGTCCGGTAGTTGATGTGACCAATTTTGTGATGCTCGAATTGGGTCAGCCTATGCATGGTTTTGACTTTGATAAGCTAGAAGGTGGGATTGAAGTAAGAAGGGCAATAGAAGGTGAGAAGCTTGCTTTATTGGATGGCAAAGAAGTCACCTTGCGCGCCGATACTATGGTGATTGCAGATGAGAGTAAAGCACTCGCACTGGCTGGAATTATGGGTGGCGAGAAAAGTGCTGTAGGTGATTTAACGACCAATATTTATTTAGAAAGCGCGTTTTTCACGCCCAATAAAATTATGGGTAAAGCACGTACTTACGGTTTGCATACGGACTCTTCGCATCGATTCGAACGTGGTGTTTCACCTGACTTACAAGTAACAGCATTAGAGCGTGCAACGAACTTAATCGTGAGCATTTGTGGAGGAAGCGCAGGGCCGATTACCGATGTGATTGCGAATGCTTCTTTGCAAAATAAATCCACCATTGAATTTAAACGGTACAAGATTAAACGCCACTTAGGTGTTGAGGTAGATGATGCACGAGTGGTTGATATCCTTCAGCGCCTTGAATGTAAGCTTGAGGATGGAGAGGATGGCTGGAAAGTCACGCCACCAATATTCAGATTTGATTTAGCAACGCCAGAAGATCTTGTTGAAGAAATAGCGCGTATTTTTGGTTACGAGAATATTCCTGCAGTGTTGCGCCCTATGCAGCCGTTAATTGCATTGCCATCAGAAGAGCAGGTGAGGGAATCCATTCTGCAAAACATTTTAGTAGAGCGCGGTTACCAAGAAGCGATAACCTATAGTTTTGTGCCTTCTGAAGTTGAAAGTTTATTAGCGCCAGAGCAGGAGCAGATCAAATTATCCAATCCGATTTCTGAAGAGCTGTCTATTATGCGTAGCACGCTTTGGTCGGGTTTAATTCCTGCGCTTGATAAAAATGTTAAACGCCAACAATCACGGGTTCGTTTGTTTGAAAGTGGCTTAACATTTGTAAAATCAGATGCTGGTTTGCCAGAACAACGTAAAAAAATGGCGGGTGTGATTACAGGTGCATTGTATACAGAACAATGGAATGAAACATCGCGTGATGTGGATTTTTATGACATAAAAGGAGATGTTGAAGCACTATTAGCAGAAGCCAGCGCACAAACATTTACCTTTCAAAAAGCTGATCATAATTCACTGCACCCGGGTCAATCTGCAAGCATTTTGTGTGAGGGGAAAGAGGTTGGGGTATTCGGAGCGTTACATCCAAGCCTTGAGAAAAAACTCAACCTTGATCAAACTGTTTTTGTGTTTGAACTGGACTTAGATTTAATCTCAAAAAAGAAGCTGCCTGTCAATTCAGCTCTATCGCCTTATCCGTCGGTGAGAAGAGATCTGGCTCTTATGATAAAACAAGAGGTGAGTTATGCGCAGATAGATAAGGTATTGAAAAATAGCAAGATTGATGCTTTAGTGGAAAACTTTGTTTTTGATGTCTACGAAGGAGAAAATGTTGAATCAGGTCAAAAAAGTATTGCTTTAGGGTTGATTTTTCAAGACTTTTCGCGCACTCTAGAAGAGCAAGAAATAAGCACATATATAGAAAAGATAGTGAGTGCATTGAAACAACAAATTGGTGCTGTTCTAAGGTAAGCTTTAACAGCGAAGCCAACGCAGAACAAACATACTAAACGTTAATCAGTCCCCCATTTATATTGATTAAGGTCTTAGTCAGCAAACCCGATAAAACGCTGAAAAAGAAAGGAGAGTCACTAAAATGACATTAACCAAGGCAGGTATGGTCGAGCATCTGTTTGATGAACTCGGCTTAAATAAGCGCGAAGCAAAAGAACTGGTAGAAATGTTTTTTGAAGAAATCCGAACCGCTTTGGAAGAAGGTCAGAATATTAAACTCTCTGGTTTCGGTAATTTTATGTTACGTGATAAAGCAGCGCGTCCAGGTAGAAACCCTAAATCTGGCGAAACAATTCCGGTTAGTGCGCGTCGTGTAGTAACTTTTCGACCCGGTCAAAAACTTAAACAACGAGTAGAAAAATATGCTGGAACTGTCTAATAATAAAGAATTACCGGCGATACCGAGTAAACGCTATTTCACCATTGGTGAGGTTAGTGAGCTTTGTGCTGTTAAAGCACATGTGTTGCGTTATTGGGAACAAGAATTTCCTAATTTAAAGCCGATGAAACGTCGCGGAAACCGTCGTTACTACCAACGTCAAGATGTTGTTTTAATTCGTCAAATCCGTAGTTTATTGCATGAGCAAGGCTATACCATTAACGGTGCCCGGCAAAAACTTTCCGGTGAAGAAGCCGTTGTTGATAGTACCCAGGCGAACCAGCTTTCACGCCAACTTATTACTGAACTTGAAGAGCTATTAAAAATTCTAAAAGGCAAATAAGGACTACACAAAGATTTTTTACTAAAATTCTTTTAAGAAAGCGCCAGTGGCGCTTTTTTTTGTGGCTACTAATCCGGGAATTTGAAAGATTTAGGTAAGATAAAAACTCGGGTATCTTCCTCGTAGTTGTCGTTGAGCGTAATACAACACTGCGCTCGATTGAGCTTTAGTGACGGTACTAAGGGCTCTCTATCTTTAATATCAGATGCTTGCAGCAGTGATAACCACTCATGCTTTATTAACAGGTAAAGTGGCTGCTTGTTGCCAAAACCACGTTCAAATTTGTCACCTTGTGTTAGCCAAACTCCCTTGAGATGATTTTCAGTAGCACTAGCGGGTGGCGTTAATAGTTTTTCAAGTCTGAAAGGATAAAATAATCGCCCTTTAATTAAGCAATATTTTTGGTCAATTTTAGTGTTAATCAGTTCTGGATATTTAAGGCTTAATTGCGTTTGATGATCAATTAAGTGTTGTTGTTTTTTGCCGAGTTGATCGTTGGTGTTGGTACCAAACCAACGATAATCATCTTCAAAAGGTGCGCTGCCGAGGTAGAATTTCACGGCTACTTCAAGGTGAATTACCTTTGAAGTTGCTAAGTCTTGAATAATAAAATCAATTTCACCTAAGGTCTGTTTGTCTTTAATTAGCTGAATATTGTGCGCTAACAACGTGTAATTTGGGGATATTTGTAGCCAAAAGTTAATAAATGCTTCAAAGCGATAGCCGAGCCTTTTTGATTTTAGCTCTTCAATCTGTGAGAGCAGCGGTTGCGGGTCTAGATCTAATTTCATCAAGGCAGGTAGACAATCAGTGTATTCTTTTAAACAAAACTCATGATCCAGCCATAGGGTATTGTTTTTCATTCCTGATAAAAGAGGGGGGCTTTCAATTACCCATGCTAAATCTCTTACGATACGATGTTTGAATTGATTGGTCTGCATTAGCGGTTAAGCTTTTTGCCAACATAAGATTCGATTATTAGCAGGCATTGCATAATCGTTTAATAGTTTTAAGTCTTGTTTTTCCGCTAGCTTATTAACCGCTTCAAAGTCTCGGATGGCACTTTGCGGGTTTTGTTGTTTTAACCAATCATCAAACTGTTTGTTACTTTCGCTGGTGTATTTTCCTGCGTAGTTAAAAGGGCCATACAAAATCAATAAACCCTTGGCTGCTAATAACTTGGGCGCGTTTTCAAGAAAGTCGATGACATTTTGCCACGACATAATATGTACCGCATTGGCTGAAAAAATCACGTCAACAATAATTTCTGGCCACTGATCGTTACTTACATCTAATGGAATGGGTGGTGGCGTGTTATTTAAACCTGCCTCATTTAACCAAAGCTTTATCCCTTCATGATATGCGAGTTGATCGCTAGTTTTCCAAATGAGATGAGGCATTTTTTGTGAGAAATAAACCGCGTGTTGGCCAGTGCCACTGCCAATTTCTAAGACGGTTTTTTTATCCTTTAGTAACGGCTGAATAAGCTCCAGTATTGGTTCACGGTTTTGATCACAAGATGCAGAATAGGGCTTTTGTGGATGTATTTTAACGTTTGAATTCATTTGATGCATAGGGATAGTGGAACGTCGCTTTTGTTGTCATGAGGAATGATTTGTGATGTGATTTAGTCAACTTCAATTTCCTTGATTTCAGGATCAGATTCAAAGATTGATCTAAAGAACAACAAACAGGGATCATTTTTAGTCATTTTTTCTTTACCAAGTATTTTCTCAACCAGTGAACGTTGCTTTTCAACTTGAAATACCCATTCTAGTATATGGGGTGAATCATCCCCTTTTTCATAATGAACAGATGCTCCAATCATATAACCCCGGCTATTCCATTTTAGAAAACTGTACCAGCCCCAGTCTTCTGCATCTGGTGCAGTAATTTCAATATTATCTTTAGTCCTTTCACGCAGCCAATCCAACAAAGTATAACCATAAATAGGATTTGTTGGGTTTTTCTTTTCATTGGAAACATTAAATTTAGCTGTTTTGAATGAAATTATATGATGCATTAGTTTGCTTCCCTTGGTCTCTTTTCATAACCACCTAGCGTGAGTTGTCGTTTTGAAGTGTAGAAAAAAACTATCCACTTCACGTACTTGTTATATAGCGTCGCGCTCATTACTAAATGCTTCATACTTTTCACCAAATTCTACCTCTAATGCATTGCGAATTAATGCTGGGTAGCAATACCAATATTGTCTTCTTATTGCGTCTAAATATTCTTCATTACCTAATTCTTCTCTAAATATTCGTTGATGAATTATGTCCATTAGCTCTTTGTCACATGCTAATAGCCATTTTCTATACTTTTTAAGAAAAAGGCGTAATTGTTTTTTTGTTAAAATTTACCAACTCTTGTCTAACCTCGTCCAAATCTTCTTGTGATGCACAATCATTCTATTTTGGGGAATAGACTAGTCATCATCTTATGTAGATGGTGTAGGTCATAATCTTCGGAATCAATTAAAGTTCTTTTATTTAGTCGCATAGTTTATTTAGCTATTTAACAATCCTTATAAGGTGATTTAAGTGATTGCATATACTGCGTAACCCCTTGCTTTTCATGCTGGGTGAACTGCTGAACCGAGTCAAAAAAAGGCGAGTTATTTAGCCAGTGACTGGAGCGGGTTAAGGTGGGTATAAAGCCTCTGGCAATTTTGTGTTCGCCTTGTGCGCCTGGCTCAAATACTTGTAATTTGTTATTAATACAAAACTCTATACCTTGATAATAACAGGCCTCAAAATGTAGCTTATCAACTTGCTCAACACAGCCCCAGTGGCGACCATAAAGGGTTGTATTGCTGTGAAACATTAGCGAGCCAGCAATACATTCACCTTGTTCATTATCCGCTAAAATGAGTAATACTTGATCAGGTAGTTTGTGGGCGACTTCTTTAAAGAAGCCTTCATTAAGTGTTGCATGACCATGTTTTTCGGTAAATGTTTGTTGGTAAAAGTGTGTGAAGTCTTGCCAATCCTTATCGCTTGCGGTGTGTCCATTGAGTTGACGTAATTGAATGTTTTGTTGTGTGACCTTTTTTCTTTCTTGGCGGATATTTTTACGTTTCTTTTTATCCAGTTTTGCTAAAAATGAATCAAAGCTATTATAGTTTTGATTGTTCCAATGGAACTGGCAATCATGGCGGCTTAAGAGGTCAAACTCATTTTGTTGAGCTTCCATCCAGTCTTGCTCGATCTTAAGGGGGAAAAGGCAATGGAAACTACTGTAATTTTGCTGTTGAGCAAACTGTTGAATGGTTTTGATTAGTAATGGAAAAACCAGCTCTTGATCTCCCTCACGACATAACAGTCGTTGCCCACTAGCAGGTGTGTAAGGAATGCTAGAAACCAGTTTAGGAAAATAGGCTAATTGATTGCGCTGGTAGGCATCTGCCCAAGCATGATCAAACACAAATTCCCCATATGAATTAGTTTTGCTATAAAGTGGCATGGCACCAATCAATTTGCCATCCTGCTGGATGCTGATATGGCAGGGTCGCCAACCAAATGCATCACTCACACAGTCGTGGTTTTCTAATGCCGATAAAAACTCATGGCGCAGGAAAGGATTATTGTCTTTTACTAGGGCATTCCAATCCTTTGCGGGGATTTGTTTTATTTTAGAGTGAATATTAATCTGCATTTTTTGGTATGATAAAAAATCTTTAATGAGTAATTAAAACTAGTTAAACATAAGGTTACTATGTATATGAAAAAAATGTTGATTCTTTCTGTTATAACGATTGTTATACAAACAAATGCACTCGCAGGTATTTTTAAATGTTCGGGTAATGATGGCTCTACGTATTATAAGCGATAAGCCATGTCCTTCTGGTTTTAAGAGCAATAAGATACATGTTAATAAAAAACCTCCCTTGAAAGAGCGATATAATCAATTCGGTAGTAATGACTCTAAAGTAACATCCATGATGTTGGATCAAGAAGAACAAATACGGAGCAAAGAAGAAAAAATTGATGATGGTACTTACAAGCCATCTGATAGTGAGGCTGCATTAATTAGCAAATTGAATAAACACAGGCAGACACAAATTGATAAGTCTGAAAGAGAGCGTCGCCGTAAAGAAATGCTTAGAATTGCTGAAAAAAAGGAATATGAATTACGAGCAAAAGCCTATCAAAAGAAGAAACATGCGCAAATGAATAGAGCACTTGTTAACAATGTCAGAAAGGAAAGAACACAAAAGTACAAAGATTGGATGGAGTCAAGAGAGCGTAGTGGAGCCATGATGGATGAAGAAGAGAAAAGTTGGCGAAAGTGGGATGAGACAACTGTTAACAATAAGGCTATATATCAAGAGAAGTTAACAACAGTTGGAACTAAAGAGTATAAAGAGAGGAAGCAAACTGAGGCAGCTAATTATCACGCAGAACTTAAACAGCAGACAATTAATAATGAATTTAATAACACGCGTTACCAAGGAAATGATATAGATATTGCTAACTAGTAGCTCTCAGTCACTGATAGCACCCTGAGTAAAATAATGATTCAGATTAATTTTTCCTATATTGTGGTGCGTTTAATTAAGTTGATAGCACAAGCAATTCTGTTATTAGGCGTTTTATTTTTTGCTGTTATATTCATTTATCGTTGGATGCCCATTCCTACTTCATCCTTCATGCTACAGTCAACAACTGAAACGCATTATCAGTGGGTTAGTTGGGATAAAATTTCTCCACAATTAGCAATAGCGGTTATTGCCGCAGAAGATCAACGTTTCCCCCAACATTGGGGGCTTGATACCGTTGAGCTAAAAAAAGCATTTACAGAAAAGCGGCAACGCAAAGGCAAGGCTACACCACGCGGCGCGAGTACCATTACTCAGCAAGTTGCTAAAAATTTATTCTTGTGGAATGGGCGTAGCTATACGCGAAAAGCTATTGAAGCCATCCTTGCTGTAGCTATCGAATTAACCTGGCCTAAAAAACGTATTTTAGAAGTGTACTTAAATATTGCACAATTTGGTGATGGTATTTTTGGGGTGTCAGCTGCGAGCAATGCGTTTTATCAGCAACAGTCAGGTGAACTAACGCGCCAGCAGTCAGCAATGCTAGCGTCAGTATTACCGCGACCTGCAATCTCAAATGTGAATAAGCCTGATACGCGTTTAATTAGCAAACAACGATGGGTTTTAAAACAGATGAAGCAACTGGGTGGTTTGAATTATCTTAAAAAGCTATAAATGACGGTTAAATAGGTTTAATTTTTCAATATAGTAAAAGACTATTTTTTACCATGCATTTCATGGTTAAACTGCTAACATGTAGAGTTTCTCATAAAACAATCATGTTGAGTTTGTTTGAAATATAAAATAGAGTGTCGTAATTAAGTTAACAATAAGTCGGGCTATGAAAAAACTAATTCCAACAATATTAGTGGCGTTAATGCTACAGCCTTTGTCTGTTCACGGTAAATCAAAAAGTGGCTTACAGCGTTTTTCGCAACTTCATAATGCTGGGCTACTGGTGGTTAATCAGCAGGGTGTAGCACGTATTTCTCGGCGTCCAAATCAGCCTTTTATTCCTGCGTCAACCACAAAGCTGGTGACGGCTTGGTTGGCACTCACTCACTGGGGGGAGAATCATCGTTTTAAGACTGATTTTTATTGGTCGCCACAAACGCGTACTTTAAGCATCAAGGGCAGTGGTGATCCGTTTTTAGTTTCTGAAGAAATTCAAAATATTGCTTATCAGTTAAAGCAACGTGGCATTAAACAGGTGGATACACTTGTTTTAGATAACTCTTTTTTCGCATCGCATTTGGTGATGCCGGGCACGGGTAAAACGAATAACCCTTATGATGCCGTACCCTCCGCATTATCGGCGAATTTTAATACCGTCTACTTAAAAAAGAAGCGTGGTAAAATTATCTCGGCAGAACCGCAAACCCCGCTTACACCTTATGCTTTAAAAATGGCTAAGCGCTTTAAACGTGGTAAGTTACGGGTAAATACGGGGCGCAACCCGCGAGATGCTGAGCATTACTTTGGTGAAATATTTCGTGCCATTATGCATATTGAAAGCGCAAAGATAGTGGCAGGTAAAGTGCCTAATCAGCCACCGTTTTATACTCATAAGAATAGCAAAACTGTGGGTGAAATGATTCGTCCTATGCTTAAATATTCAACCAATTTTATTGCCAATCAACTTGCTTTGAAAATGAGTGCTGAAGCGTATCAACAGCCCGCTAATGCGAATGATGTGGCGCGTTATTATCAAGAAAAACTGAGTCAGCACTTTGCCTGGAAAAATTTCACCCTAAAAGATGGCGCTGGCTTATCGCGCGCCAACCAACTTTCACCACAGCAACTGATTGATCTTTTAAATGATTTTAAACAGTGGAAGCATCTACTTCCAGAAATTGAGAAACATGTTTTTGCGAAGTCGGGTACATTAAACAAAGTCAGTACCTTAGCAGGTTATATTGATCATAAAGGTCAACTAGAGTCATTCGCGTTGATGATGAACCAAAGTGTGCCACATAAACTTCGCAACCGTATAGCTAAAGAATTGGCTCGTCGGTAGAATATTGCACTTTTTAGCCATAAAAGTTGATTTTTAGCATATTTATTTGTTGCTTAGCACAGTATTATGCGCCCTTTAAATAGGAGCTTGTCAAATGAGTGACTTTCCAATTCCTGTTGTTGCAGAATCTGTCAATATACATCCTCGCTCTGTTAAAGGGCGTTTTCGTTCCTTTAAGTCACTTATTCTTTATGTAGGCTACGCTGTTTATTTTCTTTTACCGTGGATTCCTTGGAGTCGTCCAATAGGTGCTAATCAAGCAGTGCTGTTTGATATGACTGCACGCAAATTTTATATTTTTGGCTTAACTGTTTACGCTCAAGATATTTTTTGGCTCGCTGCGTTGCTATTTTTAGCGGCCGTTGTTTTATTTTTCTCGACAGCATTGGTTGGTCGCGCATTCTGTGGTTACTTTTGTTTTCAAACCTTATGGACAGATGCCTTTCGCGAAATAGAAAAATTTATTCAGGGTGATCGTGTTAAACGTGTCCGATTAGATAAGCAACCTTGGAACTCAGAAAAAATAACTAAAAAAGGCTTGACCCATTTTTCTTGGTTATTTTTATCATTATGGACAGGCTTAACCTTTGTTTTATATTGGGGGTACGCGCCAGAATTAACCAAGAACTTTTTTACCGGAAATGCGCCCTTCGTTGCCTACGGTACGGCGCTCGGTTTAATGGCGACTACTTATATTGCAGCTGGACTGATGCGTGAGAAAGTCTGTCAGCACGTTTGTCCTTATGCTCGTTTCCAAAGCGTCATGATTGATAAAGATACATTGGTTCCTAGTTACGATCCTGAGCGAGGTGAAGGCAAACAAGGGCGCGCAAAGCCTGTTAAAACTTTAAAAACATTGGAAGCACGTAAAGATGCTGGGGTTGGAGATTGTGTTGATTGTGGTCTTTGTGTGCAAGTATGTCCGGTTGGTATTGATATCCGTGACGGTATGCAATATGCCTGTATTCAATGTGGATTATGTGTTGATGCTTGTGACACGATTATGGATGCGCGGGGCTGGGACAGGGGCTTGATTCGCTATGAATCTGAAAATGGTTTAGAGCATGGTAAAACTCACTTTTTTAAACTTAGAACCTATGGTTATGGATTAGCTACTTTGGGAGCTATTGGCTTTTTAGTCTGGAGCATGAGCGGTCATAAGATTATTGAAAGTACCGCGCGTCAAATTCGTAGCCCACTTTATGTGACCTTGAGTGATGGCAGAATCATGAATAAATATGAGCTTAAGGTGGATAATAAATCAATGCTCAACTCAAGTTTTGATTTATCCTTACAAGGCTTAGATGGAGCAGAGCTTGATATGGGCGCGATTAGTGATGTTTCACTTCGCCCCGATGAAAAACAACGCCTATTGATAAAAATTCGTAGAACGCCAGTGAGTGGTACGTCTAAAAGTACTCATTTTAAATTTGTGCTCACGCCCAAAACAGGTGAAGTAAAGGAAAAAATATTTATAGACTCGCAATTCATCACTCCATAGGTTAAGTTCTATCCATGAATAATTACCCGTTAGTAACTACATTAGGTTTAGGCTCTTTACTGGCCTTTTTTCTATTTTTTGTTTTCTTTAAACTGATCCGTTTGGGTGGGAAAATGTCTGCGCTGGCAACAGCTGCTTGCATGCTTGTGGTCTATGTACCGTTAGCCGTTATTTACTGGGCCGGGATTGACGTATTTGCGATTCACTTTGCGTTTTATATGATGATTCCCTACGGTCTTGGCATTATTACTGGAGTGCATGAAGAGCGTCGTGAAAAAGAAGGTGAGCTTAAAAAAGGAGTGCATTGGATACCCGCTTTAATTATTGTGTTTTTTCTTTCCATTTCGGTTGTGGATAGTTTTATTATTTCTTCAGCGACCAGTGGTTTAGATCATTCGCTGGCAAAGGTGTTGTTACCCAAAGCAAAAAGCGATGAGATCAGCGGCAATATTAGCTCACAGTTTACGGGTGCCGTTTCAAATAATAATCAAGATGAAGAAAAGCAGTTTGATGAATATGTGGATAAGCTGAATATCCAAAGAAAACGAGGATGGAAAATTACGGGTAAATGGGTAAACCCGCCACCGATGGTCAACCAGCCTGCAATATTCACCTTTACGGCTAAAGATAAAGATGGTGTAGCAATCAAAGGTGCAACTGTAACGACTGATTTTAGACGTGCATCGGATATGAAAAAAGATACCTTCGTTACTTTTACAGAGGCAGCTAACGGCATCTACTCTGCTTCTATTACTTTACCGCTTGCAGGTTGTTGGGATATGAAAGTGTTAGTTAAAAAGGGCGGTGATGAGCATGAAATTAAAGGCCAAACTGAAATTTCAACAATTGTTGATGGCAAGGTAGTGACGCCTGAATGTCTGGAAGGTGCACCTGAGTTAGACGACCGCTAGTTTAATTTTGATGCATATTCTGCCATGAGCCAAGATTGCTTTCATTGTGGCTTGCCGGTTCCCAAAGGCGCTACTTATAGTGTTGAGGTTGATAATAAAAAACAACCTATGTGTTGCACAGGTTGCCAAGCAGTAGCACAGACTATTGTCGATAATAATCTTACCGCTTTTTATAAGCATCGCACTGAAAAATCAAATAAGCCAAGTGATCTAATCCCCGCTGAATTACAGGTGTATGACAACGACGCACTGCAACAAAGCTTTGTTACCTTTGATAAACATAATTCATCTGCTTCAATCCGCGAGGCATCCTTAATTTTAGAAGGCATCGTCTGTGCTGCCTGTGTTTGGCTGAATGAGCATAATGTAAAGTCATTGGCAGGAGTACTTGATTTTCGCGTTAATTATTCAACCCACCGAGCTAGCCTAAAATGGGATAACGATAAAATAAAACTTAGCGATGTGCTTAAAGCCATAGCAGATACGGGCTATAACGCACATCCGTTTGACCCAGCTCGCTTAGAAACCTTACACAAACAAGAAAAGTCAGCGGCGCTTCGGCGTATCGCGGTGGCAGGTATTGGCATGATGCAGGTGATGATGCCAGCCATTGCTATATACATTGGTGAAGGTTCTGATATGTCAGAATCCATGTTGCATTTTTTGCGTTGGATAAGCCTTGTTGTTACAACGCCCGTGGTTATTTATTCAGCCAGTATCTTTTTTAAATCGGCTTATCGTGATTTAAAACGCGGTATTTTTGGTATGGATGTTCCTGTCTCGCTCGCCGTTGGCAGTGCTTATTTGGCCAGTGTTTGGGCAACCTTGACAAATACCGGAGAAGTTTATTTTGATTCTGTGGTGATGTTTACCTTCTTTTTATTACTAGGTCGTTTCCTTGAAATGGGTGCTCGCCACAAAGCAGGGCAAGTGGCCGATGCCTTAGTGAGGTTGCTACCTGCTACTGCAACCCGCCTTGATGAGACGCAAGATGGTCAAACAGTGCAGACAGTAATAGCTGCTAATGAGCTGGCTTTGGGTGACAAAGTATTAATTAAGCCCGGTGAAATTATCCCCGCAGACGGTGCTGTTATTGAAGGTACGAGCAGTGTCAATGAATCTTTATTAACAGGAGAGAGCTTGCCTTTAGCCAAACAAACGAACGATAAACTCATCGCAGGTACGGTTAATATCGAAAGCCCATTAACCCTACAAGTGAAGAAACTGGGCGATAGTACTCAACTATCGTCGATTATCCGATTATTAGATCGTGCCCAAAGTGAGAAGCCTAACTTGGCTAAATTTGCTGATAAAAGTGCCGGCTGGTTTGTACTGTTGTTGTTATTGATTGCGATATCTGTATTTGCTTATTGGTGGTTTGTTGAGCCGACTCAAGCATGCTGGATCGCATTATCTGTACTCGTTATTACTTGCCCTTGTGCGCTATCGTTAGCCACACCGGCGGCATTAACGGCTTCCACCGGGAATCTTACAGAAAAAGGCGTGCTAACTACTCGTGGTCATGCCTTAGAAACTCTCGCTAAGGTCAGCCATATTATTTTTGATAAAACAGGCACGCTAACCCACGGCCGACTTAAAGTGATTGATACAAAAGTGTTGGGTGAAGAGAGCTTGCAACAATGCAGGTCATTAGCCGCAGGGCTTGAATCCTCTTCTGAGCACCCATTGGCGCAAGCACTATCAAAGCTTTCTAACTCGCCCACACAAATGGAAAAGCTAACCACGCAGTCAGGACGTGGGGTTGAGGGTGAATTTCAAGGTAAGGTCTTTAGACTAGGCTCTTACGAATTTGTTAAAGCATTGAATGAGAAAAGTAATAAACTAGATAGTACCAGAGCAAGTATCACTAAGCCCCTGCTAGAGAAAGGCCAACAAGGCATAACTACCCAGATTTTTTTAGGCTCAAATAAAGGTTTTCTCGCAGAGTTTACTTTGCGAGATGAGGTTCGCGATGAAGCCAAACAAGCAGTTAAACAATTACAAAAACAAGGCTTAAAAGTAAGCTTGTTAAGTGGTGACAATGCCCAATCAGTCGCCAGTGTTGCCGCTACGTTGGGTATTCAGCAAGCAAAGTCACAGTTATTACCCGCTGATAAACTGAATTATGTGCAAAAGCTACAAGCACAAGGCGAGGTGGTTGCGATGATAGGTGACGGAGTTAATGATGCCCCAGTTCTTGCTGGCGCTGATGTATCCATTGCAATGGGGTCAGGCTCACAACTCGCCCAAGCTAGTGCCGATATGATATTGCTTTCAGAGAATTTATCCTTACTGCCATCATCCATTACACTGTCTCGCCGTATGCAAGCGATAGTAAAACAAAACTTTGCTTGGGCGATTATTTATAATGTTCTCGCAATACCGCTTGCAGCGATGGGGTGGGTCGCACCTTGGATGGCAGCGATTGGCATGTCGATGAGTTCCTTGGTTGTGGTTATGAATGCCTTGCGACTAAAAAGATAGAACAGTCACAATCCATTAAGGTATGATGATCTCAAAGAATCTGTTGAGAAATAAGTCATATGAATGATATTAGGAATACATCTGTTTTATTCGTCTGTATGGGCAATATCTGTAGATCACCTACGGCTGAAGGCGTATTTCGGCATGTTGTCAAGCAGCATAATTTGTACGATCAAATTAGTATAGATTCAGCCGGTACGCATGCTTACCATATTGGGGAATCACCTGATTCCCGTTCCCAGTCTACCGCGCTTTCTCGGGGTGTGAATTTGTCAGCACAGCGTGCGCGTAAGGCAGTGGCTGAAGATTTTGAGCGCTTTGATTACGTGATTGCAATGGATCGTTCTAACTATGAAGATCTTAAAAATCTAGCCAGCGGATCTAACTTAACTAAGCTTCACCTATTCATGTCTTTTGCGAAGGATTGGGATAATGACGAGGTGCCTGACCCGTATTATGGTGGTGCAAATGGTTTTGAGGAAGTGTTCGATATGGTACAGTCTGCCTCAGAAGGCTTGCTTGAACATATTCTTAATCATGCCTAAACTGTTAAAAAGTTAAAAACGGGGAGTTTTCTATGCCATCATTTGATGTAGTTTCAGAAGTTGAAATGCACGAGTTGAAAAATGCCATCGACCAAGCGAATCGAGAGGTAAGTACACGCTTTGACTTTAAAGGTGCAGATTGTAGTTTTGAGCTTAATGACGAACAGATCAGCTTAAAGGCGGAGGGTGATTTCCAGTTAAAACAGATGCGTGATGTGTTGCGTTCTAAACTGGTGAAACGAAAAATTGATACGGGCGCTTTGGATATTCAAGATCCTGAAGGTTCGTTAAAAAATACTCGTCAGAAGATTTTATTAAAACAAGGTCTAGATGGTGATGCGGGGCGTAAAGTAACCAAATTAATTAAAGCCGGTAAGTTTAAAGTGCAAACCCAAATTCAAGGAAATCAAGTGCGTATTACTGGCAAAAAACGTGATGATTTACAAAAAGTCATGGCGATGCTACGCGAAGAAAATATTGGTGTGCCGGTACAATTCACCAATTTTAGAGATTAGTTATCATGGTGAATGAAGTGCATAACAAACAGTGGCCATCATTCGTTGATAAGTCGTTGTTGAGTAAAACCAACGGCAATGAGCCGCAAGACCTGTTTACACAAAAAGACGGTTTAAGTTTTGCGGGCACGCATATTATTCTCGATTGCTGGGGTGCAAGTCGCTTAGATGATTTGGCGCATATTGAGTCAGCGTTACGCGAAGCTATTCAGGTTTCTGGCGCTACTTTACTGCATATCCATTTACACCATTTTACACCCAACGGAGGGGTATCGGGCGTTGCTGTTTTGGCTGAATCTCACATTAGCATTCATACCTGGCCAGAACGCGACTACGCAGCTCTGGATATTTTTATGTGCGGCGAAACACACCCCGAAAAAGCGATTGCTGTTTTTGAAAAAGCCTTTAGTACGCATAGCACCACGGTTAGCACACACTTACGCGGTGTTGTGCCGCCAAGTCTTAACACTAAATTAAGCACTAATAAAGAGACTGAAAAATAAAATGTCAACGCTGCTCGAAGAAATGCAAACAGAGGATATTGATGCGGTTTTGGCCGTTATCGAATCTCAAGATGACGATGATGCTGAAGAAGCCGAACCTGGTTATCGAGCAATCGGCGGTTGTCTTGATCAATTTGTGATTCGAGAAAAGGGTGAAATAATTGGTGTGACGGGTTATTTAACCCCCCCAGCCTGTGAACAAACTTACTGGCTATCGTGGACTTATGTTGATGCGGAATACGCTAATCAAGGCCATGGACGAAAAATGCTAACGGCACTGATTGAACATTTAAAAGAAAAAGACGCGCGCATGTTGTTTGTTAACGTCAGCGACTATGTAGATGATGCGCCAGAAGAGGGTGATGATGGCGCAATTTATGCGGCTGCTTTGCACTTGTATCAATCATTGGGCTTTAAAATTGAAATAATGCACCCAGATTATTATGATAAAGGCGAGTCACAAATTGTGCTTAGTTTACGTTTAAGCGACGTGCCAGCGATGATTATGGCAAGCGACATCCCACAAGAAAATGTTACGGTAAATTTTAAAGCAGTTTATGAAATTGCTGATACCGATGATGCGTACAGTTTTGCGTGGGATGATGAAGGTGAACAGCTATTTAGTATCGAAGATGTTAGAATAGGGCTTGATGATGTTAGGGATAAAGGTGGTCGAGCTGTCTTTTTATCATTTCCGTCAAATTATTTAGGCGTTGCTGAAGTTTTAATTGCAGCAGGTTTTAAAAAATCAGGTGTACTACCAGACTATTATGAGGATGGTATACATGACCAACACTTTACGTATACGTTCTAATGTTTAGAACAGTGCATTAAACAGGATTTACTATGAAAAAATTAACCATTAGCTTAATCAGTATGACATTGAGTGTCGCTTTTCTAAGTGCTTGTAACGGCAATGATAGCCAAAATACCTCATCACTGGCTGCTATGAATAGTGCCTTGGGCGTGGCATCAAACACCATGTCATCGATGGATAAGTCGGTAACTGCTGATAATAAGGCTGTTAATAAAGACAATGCGATGGATACATTTTCAAAAAACTACGCGGAAAACCTAAACAAAGACCCATCATTAACTTCGGCTTATGGCCCAATGGGTGTTAAGGCAGAAAAAGATGGTTCATTCTCAACCTTTGTCGATGCGAATAAAAACAACAAAAAAGATGCTGGAGAAAAAGACTTATTCAAAGTTGAAGCAGATGCGGAAAACAACCGTCTTGTTGCATCAAATGAAGCGGGTGTAGTTGAGCAAGAGCATTCATTTTTAGGGTCAGGCTTCTTTATGGGTATGTTGCTAGGTAATATGCTTGGCGGGCAACGAAGTGCGGGGATAAACCCTGCGAGCCGTAAGGCTACAGCAACTCGATCAGCGGGTAAATCTAGCTTTGGCAAGTCATCACCCAGTGCACGTTCTCGTGCTGGCTCTGGTAGTCACGCTTCAGGTAAGTAAACGATTAGACTATTTCTAAGCAGCCCACTGTTACTTTGTAACAGTGGGCTTTATTTTTTTAAGCGCTTTTTTTAACCGAATTCTTTTTTATGAATCAAGCAGTGCAGGATTATTCTCGACTTAGCAAAAAACAAACGGGCATTATTTTAATTTCTATCTTGGTGGTGGCGCTGTGCGGTATTGCTTACCAGCTCATTATCAGTACCGTTTCAAGTTATTTACTGGGTAATAGTGTTTATCAGTTCTCGCTGACTATTGGTTTTTTCATGTTCTCGATGGGGGTGGGTTCCTACCTTTCTAAATTACTTCCAAATAATCTGGTACAAAACTTTATTCTTATAGAGGTTGCGATAGCCCTTGTTGGTGGCATCTGTAGTTTACTGTTGTTGATGGCTTTCCCTATGTTGCGCGCCTTGTATGACGTAACCATGTATGGCCTAATTTTTATTATAGGGTCTTTAGTGGGCATGGAAATCCCCATTATTATGGGAATCTTAGCCGATAAAAAAAGTACCCGCGACTCTATCGCTAATGTCATGTCGCTGGATTATATCGGTGCTTTGATAGGATCGGTGATGTTTCCGTTGTTTTTATTGCCGCAACTGGGTTTGATTCAATCATCTTTTGCGGTTGGCTTAATTACCATTTTAACGGCATTAACCAATATTTATTTTTTAAGAGAATATCTTAGCTCCCCACGTTTACTGACTTTTTTAAGTTTGGCAGTATTAGCATTGCTCGTCTCATTTACAATTTTTGGTACTCAGCTCACCAGCTACGCCGAAAAACATCTTTATTTTGATCAAATTATTTATAAAAAACAAACACCTTATCAAAAAATAATCGTCACAAAATCAGTTGCCACTAATGAACACCGCTTATACATCGATGGGCATATTCAATTTTCATCACGGGATGAATATCGCTATCACGAATCGTTAGTGCACCCTTTAATGTCGGTGAGAGGGCCTCGGGAAAGGGTGCTGATTTTAGGCGGTGGGGATGGTCTAGCAGTTCGTGAATTATTAAAATACAAGGATGTTAAAGAGATACACTTAGTTGATATAGACCCTGAAATGACCTCCATTAGTAAGCGCTTGAATATTTTATCTAAGCTCAACCAAAGAAGCTTAGAAGATTCGCGTTTAACCATTTTTAATCAAGATGCATTTACCTTCATTAATCAAGCAGGTGTTCTCTATGATCGGGTAATTATTGATATGCCCGACCCGCATAATGAGGCGATCACCAAGCTTTACTCAAAAGAGTTTTACACGATGATTCGTAAACGCATGTCAAAAAATGGCGTGCTTGTATCACAAAGTTCCTCCCCGTTTTTTACACGACGTACTTTTTGGTGTATTCAAACCACGCTGGCTGCTGTTTTTGATGATACTTTGAGTTACCACATTAATGTACCTTCGTTTGGCGACTGGGGTTTTAATCTAGCAAGGCGAGATATTGAATTGCCAAACACTTTTAACTTTGAGGTAGAGACGCGGTTTTTAGATGAGGCCACTATGGACTCCGCAATGGTGTTCGCTAAAGATATTCAGAAGCTGGATGTGCCGATTAATACAATAATGATGCCAAGTTTGTATCAGCTGTATTTGGCAGATTTACGAGAGTAGCGGGTGGGGTAAAGATGGAAGTGAAACTTGCAGTAATGACGGATTTGTACTAGGTATATGATGTAGTAGTTTTTTTAGCCGTACGACAAAACAAACAATTAGAATAGGATGGAATGTCACCATGAAAGTCCTAAAGCGAACTCTGGTAAATTCTCTTTATTTACTTATCCTTTTTCTTGGCTTTTCGGCTTGCCAATCGAATAGCAGCAAAAATTCATCAATAGCCAATGGTTCGTTTAGTATCTCAAATGGAAGAATTATCGCGCCGGATGGCAGTGATTTTATCGCCAGAGGCATCAATATTTATAACGATACGTTCTATCCAAATGACACCCCCACCAAAGGGGCAGAAGCCGTCAAACAGATCGTAGAGCTATTTCCAAAAATCAATATGATTCGATACGCCTATCAAGACGATGTTCCTAATAATCTATTTTGGTCGTCAACCGCTGTTGATGACTCGTTTCTGTCTGCCTTTGTTAACGCTGCCACCTTACGCCGTATTGTTGTCTTGCTAGAAGATCATAGCACTATTGGTGAATTCAGTTGGACGCAGGGACAGATTAATACCTATAAAACGCTTGCAACGCGCTATAAGGATAACCCCTATGTGTGGTTTGGTACATTGAATGAGCCTGATGCTGCGCCAGGAGAAAAAATTGTACAAAATGTTAGGGCAACCTACGATGCAATTCGAAGTACCGGGAACAACAATATCGTTTGTATCTTGTCACGCAGCGGTGGTTTTACGGATGAAATTCTCACTTATGCAAACTATATTCAGGGTGGTGTTGTTCCTAACTATCCAAATTCTGGTGCTGGTTCTGGCGGTTTAACTGTTACAGCGATGCACAATGTTATCTGGGATATGCATTTTTACATGTGGCCAAATCCATCGGCAAGCGTCGCAGAAGTGGAGCAAGCACTGTGGAATGGCATCGACTCTCAATGGGGGCCGGTTGGCGGTATTAATGTTTATCGAAGTGGCCCGAAAAGTGCTGATGGAATTATCCCCGTAATTATTGGCGAGTGGGGCAAAGATTGGGCGGGAGAGAATGTACAAGCGGTGATCTTAAAAACGCAATCATCCCCTTACCCCATCGGTAACTTAGCTTGGAACTGGAGCGCGGGTGAACCTGATATCCTGGTGTCGGGTAATGAGCGTACGGCTTATGGTGATGCGGTTAATGCTTTTATTGAAAGTGGCACGGGTGTGCCAAAGGCGGTTCGCCGCTCTTACTAGCTCGCGCGATATTAGCTTGGGGATATTCGTCAAGTTTCTACTTCCTTTGCTACTTGTTTTTACCATAGGAATAACTATGCAAAAAAACAAATGCCTCGAACTTGAAAACTTGGCGTTTCCGGAACTCAGCTCGGTTATTCAAGTTTTAGAATAAATAACAGGCATATTAATTGCCCCGATATACAAGCATAGACTAATTTTTAATAAGCTTTAGGAGAATTTTACTTTTCATAGATTTATTTTATTTTTACAGAACTTATCGCCATTTTTATTGACTTAACGGTAATCAGCTCTCAATTTCTCGAAATTAATTAAGGAAAATATACTTATGAGACTCACAAAGAAGTTGACCGACCTAACGCTAGTGTTGCTATTGACGTTTGGTGTTACGGGTAATTCCTATGCAACAGAATATAGCGTTGATAAAAAAGGAGATGATGCAAATGTGGGAACTAGCGCTCAGTCCGCTAAACCTACTAAGACCCCACAAAAAAAATGAAGACGAATGGTTTATGCCCAAGCCTTTGACAACATGGCAAATTCAATTACAAGGCGAGGTAAATACTAACTACGCTGAAGCTGAAATGTATGACATTGATTTGTATGATTCATCAGAAGCCTTAATTGATCAATTACAAGCACATGGAAAAAATGTTATCTGTTATTTTTCAGCCGGTTCTTATGAAAACTGGCGAGTCGATGCTGATCAATTTAATGAGTCTGATTTAGGTAATACACTTGACGGTTGGCAGGGTGAACGCTGGTTGGATATTCGATCCAATAATGTCCGCGAGATTATGAAACGCCGTTTAGACCTTGCCGAACAAAAAGGCTGTGGCGGGGTAGACCCAGATAATATGGACGGTTATTTAAATAAATCGGGTTTGCCAATAAGCGCACAAGATCAGCTTAATTATAATCGTTTTATTGCAAAAGAAGCACACAATAGAGGCTTATCCGTTGGCTTAAAAAATGACCTTGATCAGATTGAAGCATTGGTCGATCACTTTGATTTTGCAGTGAATGAGCAATGTTTTCAATACAATGAATGTAAGCTGCTAGCTCCCTTTATCAACCAAGGAAAAGCAGTATTTAATCTTGAATACGATGATAAGTATAAGACTGGAAAAAACGCCGAAACCCATCGAAATAAATTGTGTAAGGAAGCACGAAATATCAAGTTAAGTACCTTAATGATGCCCTTATTACTTGATGACGAGTTTAGAGTAAGTTGTTTGGATGGCAGTGATTCAATTGGCAAAGAACAGCGGTCTGTTATTTCTAACGCAACCGGTGGTTCTTTCGGTTTAGGATGGCTTAGTATGTTATTACTGATTTTAATAAAAGCTAAGTACGACATCAAAAAAGGAGCTAAACATGAATATTCTCAATAAGATTTTGCTTATTCTGTTATTCCCAGTGATGGGGCTAAGCAGCGTATTTGCAGAAACGCAATACAAAGGCGTTAATCTTGCAGGAGCTGATTTTGGTTATGAAACTAGGCCAGGCACGTTCGGTACACACTACACTTATCCAACTCACGAAGAGGTTAATTATTTTGTTAGTAAAGGAATGAATATTTTTCGTCTACCGTTTCTCTGGGAGCGCTTACAAAATGATCAGAACGGTCCGTTAAATATGGAAGAATAGCTAGGATAAAAGACTTTGTAAACTATGCTAACTCAAAGCAGGCTACCGTTATTTTAGATCCACACAATAGTGCGCGTTATTATGATGAGATTATTGGCATTGATGGTGACTTAGGTGCGCTACCTGTAGGGGCATTTACAGACTTCTGGGCAAAGTTAGCCAATCAATTTAAAAATAATAATAAAGTTATTTTCGGTTTGATGAATGAACCTCATGACATGCCCTCAGAACTGTGGAGAGATAATGCCAATGCTGCAATTTCTGCAATCCGAGCGACAGGTTCAACGAATCTAATATTAGTTCCTGGCAATGCATGGACAGGGGCGCACTCTTGGAATGATAATAGTTACGGCACACCCAATGGCATTGTGCTAAAAGATATTGTTGATCCTGCTAATAACTATGCTTTTGAAGTACACCAGTATCAAGATGTCGACTCATCTGGGACATCGGATCAATGTGTCAATGAAACTGTTGGTGCGGAGCGACTTGTTGAGTTTACAACATGGCTTCGTGAAAATAACCAACGTGGTTTTCTCGGTGAATTTTCTGGTGGGCGTAACACCACCTGTCTAAATGGTTTGGATAATATGCTTAAGTATTTAGATATAAATAAAGACCTGTGGTTAGGCTGGACATATTGGGCAGCTGGCCCTTGGTGGGGTGAGGATATTTTCACACTTGAACCTAAAAATGGTAATGACCGCCCTCAAATGGCAGTTTTAGCTGATCATATGAAGGATAATAAGCCAACTGATAGTAATAGTGGAGGAGGAGTATTCGCAACTATCAGCTTACTTTTTCTTGGCGGGTTATTTATGAGGCGAAAATCTCTATTTAGAGTTTTGCATGAAAAAAATGAGATATGATGAATATGCTAGATAAAATTTAACATGTTCTTTAAGGAGAGACTGATCAAGTCCCATAAAATTCTGCTGGTTTACAAGGTATCAAATCCTAGGCATGGTTTTTGAGAATGGTTGCTCCCTTCACAAAAATCATAACAACGGAGTTGATGCCTTGTAAACCAGCCCTAACGGGGCTTAGCCAAAAACCCAGACACTTTGTTATAGTTACTTACAAGGCAATAAGCATTCCGCGTAACTATGCCTTGATTCTGAGTTTTTGGCGTTGCCATAATTTATGGGACTTGATCAGGCTCTCCTTTAAGGAAAGCCTGATCAAGTTTATAAAGGTGACGCTATTATTTGTTAGCATTCTATGGCTTTCTAGCTGTGGGGGTAGCAGCGGCTCTAACGCTGAAATTACTCCTCCCAATACTAATGTCATTAAAATAAATATAGATTGGGAGAGAGTCGTTCGTAAAGTGCCTTTGTATGCTTATGGTATTAATAGTCCCGCAAATTTTATTCCTGCATATTCTAATAACTTAACATTCATGAGTAACCTGAAATCCATTACCCAAAAAAAGGGCTTCATTTGTTTGCACGGCTGGGGAATGCTTGGGGATAGCCCGGAAGCATGGCAAAAAAATGGTGTGTGGGATTCAACCAAAATTAACCAAGCATTGAGACCGCTCGTAGAGGATGGCTACACTGTGATGATAAATGTCCCCAGTGGCCCACAAGGTGAAAATGATTACCGTGACCCAAAAGCTTTTGCCAAGTTTTGCGCTGACTTGGTTAGAACCGTCAATATTGAACATGGGTTGGGGATAAAGTATTGGGAAATACCCAATGAGAGAGAGTCTGATTTTAGCTATCCAGGACTATCTGTTAGCCAAGTGGCAATACTCATCAAAACAGCTTCAGTAGCAATGAAAGCAGTAGATCCAAGTATTAAAGTAGGTGGCCAGCAACAGCATGGGTTAATGTTGATTTTCTTGTTGCCTTAGTCGATAAAGCTTATCCCGATATTGATTTTATAACTGCACATACCTATGCAGGGGATGGTTCTAATAGTTTAGAGAATGCCTATGATATTGCTCAATTCGCCACCACTGACCTAGCTGAACTTCGCACCAGAGTGAATGCGATTTTTGCCACGGCTATGTTTTCGGAGAATACATACTTACCCATCTATCTCACTGAATACAATATTTCTCATCAAGGAAGCCCAAGGGTTCAATCTTATCAAGGTGCAGTTTATGATGCATTAATACTTACAGAGAGCATTAGCGCAGGTGCAGATGCTTCACTGTATTGGGCGATGGCTCCTTACAGTGATATGTCACTGCTGGATGGGGATACACGCACTGGAAGCTCCTATCTCTATGAAATATTCAATCAATCATTTCATGGTGACTTGGTCAGCAGTCAGTCCCAACAAGCAAAAAAGGTAACGAGTTATGCCGTGTTTAATAAAACTAGGAGCGTGCATTCGTTTAGTTTAATCAATCGTACAGCGAAGCCTCAAAGGGTTAAACTGTATTTTGAGCATTGGCTACCTTCTAAATTATCGTGGAATCTTTGGGATGCTGAAAATGACTTCATACAACGAGAAACCAGTTGGGTTGAATTAGGGAAAGGCGATTTTGTGTTATCGCCTTATTCTGTTAATGTTTTTGTCGAGTAGTTATTTTTGGGGGCGTGGGTTGCCTGACGATTTTGTAGCAGTTGTCTTTGAGGCAAACCATTCTTTGCTTGGCTTACTACTTGTAAAAATGTAAGTGATAACAAACATAAGGAACTCTATTATATAAAAGAGTTGTGAATAGCTAAAATTAAACTCTATATAATTCCAAACAATTGAAGTAAGTTGAATTCCTCCGATTAGGATGAGTGACCACTTGATGCTTCTTGCTCTATATAAGTCCCAAATGATCCAGCCAATAACAATGGCCCAAACAATATTTATTACGAGCGTTATAGGGTCATCGAAACCAAGTTCTTCAACTTCTATACCATCAAAATAAGCCCCAATGAGTGCTGCTATGAGAGAACTTAATAAAGCAACTGCAGCAGCTTTTATGGTTATTGGCATCTGTTTGTTCATTTATTAATCTCAGTGCAGGGTTTTGTAAGTTTTTTGAAAGATAAAGTGTAGTTTGGTTGTTATTACATACTTATTGCACAACATCGGCAAAGGGGTCTGGCCTAATTGAGTTATTTGTTGTAAATAGTACTAAGAATTGGGAGTCACTACGTAGTTTGGTTTAATGTGATCAAATACTTCATTGCACACGTCGCAAGAAGACGCCGACATAATTGAGTTCACCATCAGCTCTGCTGATGGGAAGCTCACTAACGACTCACTGCGTTCGTTCTAATAATTCAGTTCACCATTCATAAAACCGAATGGGAAGCTGACTAAATTGCCAAGTACTCATGGCGTAGCTCTTCATTATCCAAAACTTCTTTAGCTGTTCCATCAAAAACAATCTGCCCCATATCTAAAATAAGTGCGCGGTCTGCTAGGCGTAATGCGGCTACGGCGTTTTGTTCGACGATAATGGTGGTAATGCCATGTTTTTTGATTTCATCTACGATGCTGGCAATTTCTTGTACGATTACCGGTGCTAGTCCTTCGTAAGGTTCATCGAGCAATAGTAATTTAATATCACGGGCTAGGGCGCGTGCAACGGCAAGCATTTGTTGCTCGCCGCCGGATAGGGTGGTTCCCATTTGGTTACGGCGTTCGGCTAAGCGTGGGAAGTGTTCGTAAATGCGTTCGATGCTCCAGCCCATCGGTGGTGCTATTTGAGCCAGTTCTAGGTTTTCGTGTACGCTTAAGCCTGCGATGATTCGGCGGTCTTCTGGTACTAAGGCAACGCCATTTTGCGCTGCTTCATAAGCGGTCATTTTGTGTAGGGGCTTATGATCTAGCCAGATTTCACCGTGAGTGACGGCTGGGTCATCTAAGCGTGCGATTGAACGGAGCGTTGATGTTTTACCCGCACCATTTCGTCCCAGTAACGCGACTACTTCACCTTCGCGAATGTCAAAGCTAACACCTTGCACGATGTAACTTTCACCATAGTAGGAATGAATATCCCAACATGAGAAAAACGCAGGGGCTGAGCCTTTGTTGGTAACAGGGGGTACTTGTTGGATGTTTTGTTTACTCATCTTCTGATTCTCCCTCATCAGATTCGCCAAGGTAGGCTTCTTTTACCTTTGGGTCATTTTTAATTTCTTCAGGCGTACCGGTGGTGATGATATTTCCGCGTACTAAAACGCTAATGCGATCAGCCAAACTGAAAACCACGTGCATATCATGCTCAATAATAACCTTGGTCATATTTTGCATTTTGTCGCTGTTGAGCAAGTCAATGGTGCGATTCGTGTCATGCCGTGCCATACCCGCAGTGGGCTCATCTAGCAGTAATAGCTTAGGGTGCTGGATGATTCCCATTGCAAGCTCAAGCCTGCGTTTGTCTCCGCGAGATATGCTATTGGCGAGTTGGTCATGAAACTTATCCAGTTCAAAGTCAGCCAATGTTGCATGGGCTTCTTCAAGGATGGCTTTTTCGGCTGATAGACTTTTAAACGGGTTAAATTTAAAGGTGCCATCACGCTTTGCCAGAGCGGGAACCATTACGTTTTGTAATAAGGTTAAGTCAGGAAATATTTCAGGTGTTTGAAAAATTCGTACCATACCGGCATGGTTGATATCATGAGGCTGCATGCCGATCATGTTTTGCCCGTTAAAGGTGACGGAACCACTGTCGGGGATTAAGCGTCCTATGCAGCAATTGAGTAAGGTTGACTTACCTGCGCCGTTCGGGCCGATGATTGCGTGAGTTTCACCTTCTTCGATTTTCAGGTTTACGTCGTTCAGCGCTTGCAATCCACCAAAGGTTTTATTAACACTGCTAATATCAAGAATGATGCTCATTAGGCTTCTCCCTTGTGTTTGTTAAGGGTGTTATTAGGAGTGTCATTGGCAGCCATATTGTCGATTACTTTGTTTGACCCACCAAGTCCAACGAGGCGTTTAACAAAATTAAATAGATGCGTTAAGCCTTGCATGATCCCGCCAGGTAAAAAGATAACGACGATCATAAACACTAAACCTAAGGTTAAGTGCCAGCCTTCACCCACAAAGGGGCTTACGACTGTAACCATAATATTTTGTAGGCCTTCTGGCATAAAACTAAACATCGAATGTAGCTCTGAGTCATTTAATGCGGAGAAAATATTTTCGAAGTATTTAATTAATGTAGTGCCAAGTAGTGGACCTATTAAAGTACCTACGCCACCTAAAATAGTCATTAATACTACTTCGCCAGAGGCTGTCCACTGCATTCTTTCTGCCCCTGCCAAAGGGTCGATTGAAGCTAATAGCCCGCCTGCTAATCCGGCATACATGCCAGAGATAACAAAGGCAGTTAACAAGTAAGGTTTGGTATTAAAGCCGGTATATTTCATCCGTGTTTGATTAGATTTTATTGCCCGCAGCTTCATTCCAAACGGGGAACGGAAGATTTTTAATGAGATGTAAAAGGCAATAATCAACAAAACGGCGGCAACGTAAAAACCGTAATAGCCACCTTGGGATTTTATTAGCGCGCCAAAAAGGTTGGTGGAAGGGATTCCATCGGTAACTGCAATACCTGCCATAGCATCAAGCACACGTGGGTCCTGCTGGCTGACTTGCAAACCCGTCTCACCGTTAGTAATAGGTGTTAAAACAGAGTAGGCCAGACTGTACGCCATTTGCGCGAATGCTAAGGTTAGAATTGAAAAGTAAATTCCCGACCGGCGTAAACTTAAATAACCAATCACAACAGCAAACAAGCCTGAAACTATCATCGCTAATACGATTGCCGGCAAGATATTCATGGTGAGTAATTTAAACGACCAAACGGCGGTATAAGAGCCGATACCTAAAAAGGTAGCATGACCAAAAGACAGGTAGCCTGTCAGTCCAAAGAGGATGTTATAGCCGACCGCAAAAATACCAAAAATGGCAAATTTTTGTAATAAATCAGGGTAATTCGCACCAAATGGTGCAAGCCAAATAGGGGCAGATAAAACTACTGCTGAAAAAATTAGCATGATAAGTGGGTTACTGGCGAGTATTTTTTTAAACATATCTATGACCTTATCCTAATCTTCAAAGACGCCTTCGCGTCCCATTAACCCACGTGGCCTAACGAGTAGGATAACAACTGCAACGAGGTAAATAATAATTTGGTCGATGCCTGGTAGGATTGATTTGACTTCATTCATGGAAGCGAATGATTGTAATAAACCCAGCATAAAACCAGCCAGTACGGCACCACCGAGGGAACCCATGCCACCTACCACAACGACGACAAATGAGAGTACTAAAAAGTCCATTCCCATATGGTAGTCAGGTGGCAGTATAGGGGCATACATCACCCCTGCAAGCCCTGCAACAACGGTAGCGATACCAAACACAATGGTGAAGCGTTTTTGTACATTAATACCGAGTAACTCAACCGTTTCTCGATCCGCCATTCCCGCACGTACCACCATGCCAAAGGTGGTGAATTTTAGAAAAGCAAATACAGCGCCAATAATAAGTAGAGAAAAGGCCAAATAAATTAATCGCCACCAAGGGTAAACGAGATTTTCATTTAAACCAAGCATGGCACCGAGTGGTGCACTACCTGAAACAATTTCAGGCGGTGGCATAGGAATCGGGTTGGCACCAAAAAAGTGGCGAATGATCTCTTGAATAACAATCGCCAAGCCAAATGTGACAAGAATTTGATCAGCATGTTCGCGTTTATAAAAGTGCTTGATTAAGCCACGTTCCATAATTACGCCAATCAATAGCATGACAGGGATAGCGAATAGAATTGAAAGTGGCACGGAATAGTCGATGATTGTTGTTCCAAGGTCACCGAACCATAGCTCTAAATAAGGCTGTTCTTTGTAAGCGTCAAAAAAGGTAATGCTTTCATCTTTTACTTTCGTTGAGAATGTAAGTAATTTATTGAAGAGTACGGCACAAAAAGCACCGAGCATAAACAATGCGCCGTGCGCAAAATTGACTACGCCTAAAGTGCCGAAGGTCAGTGTTAGACCTAAAGCAATTAAGGCATAAGCACCACCTTTATCAAGGCCGTTAAGTATTTGGATAAGGATAGCATCCATAAGCAGTTTTCCTTTTTGAACGAGTATTACATCGGGTTAAGCGAGTTCTTAAAAAAACATTCTAAGGTAATATATTTAAAGACTCTTTATAGAGTCTTAAGCATATTTATGTGTCATGGGGAAAGAATGTTTTTTAAAAAATTGTCTCAGTTTAAAGCAAAAGAAACCATATCGTCAGAGCTGACGATATGGTTTCTTTAATGGCTAAGATTAAACCTTGTAAGGGCCTAAATCACCACCAAAGATTTTTGCATCATACTCGACCGCAGAGCGAGGTACTTGCTTAACAATCTTTAGTAAGTCGAACTGTGATGTTGGTTTTTCATTACCACGTACTACAAGAACATCTTTGAAACACTGATGATCTTCAGCGCGGTATTCTGTTTTACCATTACCCATGCCATCAAATTTAAAGCCTTCTAATGCTTTGATAACTTCAGGTGGGTAGAAGGTGCCAGCAACTTCACAGGCATTTGCGTAAAGTAGTGTCTGCACGTAACACGTATGCGCCGCCTGTGAAGGTGGGTTGCCGTACTCTTTACCGAATGATTTAACGAATGCTTTAGAGCCTTCATCAGTTAGCGCCCAGTTCCAGTTAGTAGTCCCTAAAATACCCTGTAGGTTTTTACCCGCTCCCTGCGCCATTAAGCGAGAGTATAAAGGAACGATGATTTCAAAGTTTTTACCGTTGACTTGCTTATCACGTAGACCGAACTGAACTGACTGAGTCAGTGAGTTGATCATATCTTTACCGTAATGGTTAAGTATTAAAGTATCAGCACCTGAGTTTAAGATAGGGGTAATGTACTGTGAGAAGTCACCTGCGCCAACTGGCGTTTTAACGGTTTTAACAGTTTTCCAACCAAGGCCTTCAGTGGTCTCTTTGATTGACTCTTCCTGAGTCCAGCCCCATGTATAGTCAGAAGTTAGGTGGTACGCTTTACGGTCAGTACCCATCTCTTCTTTTAGTACTGGGCCAAGCGCAGAACCTGTCATTTTTGCGTTAAAGAAATGACGGAAGCCATAACGACGTTTGTCTTTACCAGTTGTGTCATTTGAATGCGTTAAGCCTGCCATGAACATGGTGCCCATTTCCTGACATAAACCTTGTACCGCGATTGCTACACCTGATGATGAACCGCCAGAGATCATTAGAACGCCGTCTTTTTCGATCATACGTTTTGCTGATGCACGCGCTGCATCTGATTTTGTTTGTGTATCACCGGTTACGAAAGCAACTTTTTTACCTAAAACGCCGTTGCCTTTTAATGCTGAAGGTTTAAAGGTATTCATCATACCACCGTCGCCTTCGCCGTTTAAGTGCTTAACTGCCAATTTAAATGCACGAAGCTCATCTGCACCTTCATCTGCGTAAGCACCGGTTTGTGGTACGTTAAAGCCTAAGGTGATTGTTTTAGCGCCAGCTTTTGGGGCATTTCTAAAGGTCTCGCCTTTGGCAAATGCATTCTGAATGAAGAATGGGGATGATGCGGCCAGCCCTGTTGCTACAGAAGCTTTTAGGAAACCTCGACGGTCAAGCGTTGGGGTTTTGTTATCGTTTTTCATAATACCTTCCTTTGGTCGTTTATGTGTATGGTGAAACTGCGTTACAAGATCATGAGATGATTCATGTTTCTTGTGACATCACTTCTATATTTTAGACTATAAATAAATGATTGTATGGAGTTTTTTTAATCTTTTTTGGTTTTTTATATTTAATAAAACTAGGCGGTCGCATTTTATTAGCCTGATTTAGGGCTGCTAGGCTCTCGCTTATTGCATGACAGGCTTTCTAGGTAGCTTCATAGTGTGCAAATAAACCTCCCATGATTAACTCGCTAATTGCTTCATATTCATCATTAAAAAGTTCGTCATTAGAATAAGCTCGGTATAGTAGCCAGTGTTCAAATTTTTGTGCCTCACTATTACCAAAGTGGCTATTGTCCCAAGCTTTTAAAGCTTCAGAAACCCCGCTGTTTTCTTTTTTGTTAACGTATTGCTTAAATGCGGGTTTTGCATAAAAGTGCAACGGATAATGTAAGCCTTGCCAGTAATAATCAATTAGCTGTTGTAAAATATGGTGTGCATTACCAACTTTGTTGAGTTTAAAATTGAGTTCGGGTGAATAAAAACGGGTTTCTGCAGGAGTACTATTTGTTTGTGTAGTATTATTGGTTTGCACGGCGTTGAGCGCTAAGTGATTTAACCATAAGTTGATGTAGTCACCTGCATAGGCTGTTGAAACTTGCTGGATCATCCGCCCTGCAGGTGACAAGTTAGTGAGTTCACCTTGCAGGGTAAAGTTATCATTAAATTCAAGTTTAAAGGGCTGGTTAGGTAAATCATCCGGTTCGGGTAACTGCTTAATATAGTGTTGGATAGTATTGAATTCACGTTCATAAAGCTGCTCACCAATATCGCCATAGGGTAATAGTCCTTTTGCTCGAAGGTTTAGCAAAGTATTATGGTGTAGGCTTTCTTCTGTACAGTCTTCAATTGCGTGGGCTTTCAAGTATGTTTTATCGAAAATTTCTTGGCGAATATCACGGTCTTTAAATGCTTCGATTTCAAACGGTTCACGAATTGGTAGTACTAACTCTTTGTCAAAATTACTAATTGAAAAACGCTCTTTTAAAAATACCCGTGCAGGGCTCTGATAAAAGCGAATCAGCTCACTTAAATGTAGTTGTTTTTTGTCATCGCTTAAGTTTTCTAAGGGCTGGTTGATAAAGACTTGGGATGGTACTTTTTTGGTGTTTTTTATTTTAGTATAGGCTGTGTTATATGAAAATAGCCGTGCATCACTGTTATCAAAATAGTGTTGACTAAATGCTTGCAAAGGATGCTTACAAATCCAGTCTTGTGTTTCAGAATTTGTATAAATGCAAACCTCATCCAGAAGCTCGCTAACCAAGGTTGATGGTGGTACTGAAGTATTGTCTTTAACGCTTTGTCCAATATAACTGATGATTAGTTTTTCACGGGCAGCAAGTACTGACTCTAGAAATAAATAGCGATCTTCGTTACGCCGAGAGCGATCACCTTTACGCGGTGTTTGTGCGACTAAATCAAAACTCATGCTACGGTCTTGGCGTGGGTATTCACCATCATTCATGCCTAGCAGTGCGACCACTTTAAACGGCACGCTACGCATCGGCACTAAAGCACAGAAAGTGATGCCGTAGCCCATAAAACTTTCGTTGCCGCTAATTTCTGTTAAAGATTGTTTGAGAATTTTACCAATAAGGCTAAAGGGCAGGGTGATGGCAGGTGGTGGGTTATCTTGTGGTGAACTGTCATTTTGCGAAGCATTTCCCTGCGAAAATTCAGCTAATTTCGTTTGTTGGCGTAATTTATCAAGGGCATTAAAAAGGAGTCTGTTTTGTGACTCATCCGCAAATAGAGAACGAATAAATTGATTAAACAAGTCCAGCCACTTATCCAAGCTTTGTTCATGTGCTGTAAACGTTTCAAGTTTAAAAAGGCAATTGGTAAACTGTATGAACCGCGAAATAGTTTGAGCTTGATTACCCTCAATATCACTGAATGGCAGTACCGGTAAATCATCCAAAGGCTTAGAGGGATCAGCGATAAATAAATCATCACCTGCGAGGGTGTAACCCAATAGTAAACGGTCAAAGGCATAGCGCCAGGTATGTTCTTTTGTATCAGGCAGGTTGTTATTTTTGCGTGTTTTGGCGCTGATTCCCCAGCGTATATTGGTCGACCTAGCGATTTCTCGGCAAAATAAAACGTCGTCTTGCGTTAGCTCAAACTTGTCACGAATTGAGTCATAGTCCAATAATTCAAAGACAGATTCAGCATCAAAACGCTTATCGATTAAATCTAAAATTTTAAGGAATGCTTCTATCGTCGGTTGAGCGTGAGCAGGGTTTTGATCAGCAATACTGAAAGGTAGCTTGAGGTGCTTTTTATTCGTGGAGTTTGTCTGTGACTGAGAATGTGCAGAAAAAACCGCATCAACATATGCTGCATACTTTTCAATATCTGGCGTCATCACAATAATATCAGACGGTGCTAGTTCTGGATTATTTTGCAAGCAATTAAGCAGTTGATCATGTAACACTTCAACTTCACGCATGGCTGTGTGGCAGGCGTGAAACTGTATTGAGTTATCATCTTTACTGCATTCTATATTGTGTTGCGCAGGAGTTAGATTAAAAATATCCTGTTGAATTTGTGTTAATAATGAGTTGGGTGCTTGCTCAAAATTGTTTTCTTCAAAATGGCATTCATCGAGATTTTGCAATTGATCGATAAAGTCACGTCCTTGTCTGCCCATCGATGCTAGTAGCGCATTACCAGAATCAAAATAGGGTTGTTCTTCTATCGGCTTTTTGCTGATTGACTTTTCCGATTCAATATCGCCCCAATAAGCTTCAGGGCAGGGGTTAACGATAAATAAATTTATCTCCATGACCTTGCCCATCTCACCGAGGAGGCGGATATAACCAGGGGAGAGTGCGGATAAGGAAAAGAATGAAACACGTTGCGGTAGCAGGTTTTTATTTTGTGGCTGATGAATTGCTTGAACAAATTGATCTTGCAAAGATAACCAATGATCAATTTGCTGACCATTAAATAACTTCTGCCATAAACGGGCTTGCCACTTTTGGGTGGGCTGATTATTTAAGGCACTTTCGTGGTTTTCCCAGTCACGTACCCAATCATCCCGATAAAACAAAATTTTATCCAGCATCTCAGTAAGCACAAGCGATAAATCCCATGCCGATTCAGTGCTGTTGATGTAATGGGCAAGTTCTGGAAATGTTTTGTCATCTGCTGAAATCTCATTAAGTAATAGCTCCAGCAAACGCCAGCGGGTAACAGCGGGGGCAGAAGGGTCTTCATCTGAGAGGTTTGGCAATATACTTTTAAGCAACTGCCACATAAATTCGGCAGGAAACAAAAAATCCATATTGGCACTAATGCCCTGCCTGTCAGCCAGTTGTAGCGATAAATAACGTGCCATGCCAGAGTTTTGGACGACGACCACTTCGGGTGCTAAAACATCGCCCAAAGGTGTTTGTATCGAATCAGAAAATTGCTGGCTGAGTTGTTCTAAGCGATTACTTGTGTGTAGGGTAAGCATCGTTGGATAATAGCATGAGAGTTTATTTGCAGATAAAAAAATAAGACGCATTTGAGTATGAAAAACCAAACAGGAAAACTCTATTTCCGATAAACTACAGCGATTGTTCTAGCCTTACTGCATATCATGAAAAAACAAACTCAGCCCGACTTTTCTTCCCTAACCCTATCCTCAACTATTTATAGTGCGATTCAAGAAGCCGGCTATAAAAAACCCACCGATGTTCAGTTAGAAACTATACCTGCGGTCTTGGATGGGAAGGATGTTTTAGCGCGCGCCGAGACAGGCTCTGGGAAGACAGCCGCTTTTGTTTTACCGCTATTAGAAAAAATCATTCGTCGTCGCAGTAAAAGTAAACCAAAGCAAAAAGGTAATGTCGTTGACTGCGTGGTGTTGGTGCCGACACGTGAACTGGCGATTCAAATTCGAGAAGAGTTTGACAAATTCTCAGCTGATTTTGAAGAGCGGGTACGATGTTTAAGTGTTTATGGTGGGGTTAAAATTAATCCGCAGATGCTGGCGTTACGTGGTGGCGCGGATATTTTGGTTTCTACCCCAGGTCGCTTGTTAGACCTGGAAAAAAATAATGCAATTTTACTGCATCAAGTTAAAACCTTGGTTGTGGATGAAGTTGATCGCTTGATGAAGGGTGACTTTCAAGAAGAGATTGAATCTATTTTTAAGTTGATGCCAAGTAAGCGTCAAAACCTCATGTTTACCGCTACTTTTCCTGCCAGTATTCGAAAGCTGGTGCGTAAAGTTATGAATCAGCCTGAGATTATAAATGTCGATGATTTATATGATGATGTGACTATTACCCAGCGCGTGATTACCGTAAATCATGATAAGAAAAATGATTTGCTCGCACATTTATTAAAACAAAATGATTGGAAGCAAGTACTGGTTTTTTGTAGCGCAAAACGTAGTTGTGATAATTTAGTTAAAAAGCTAGAAAAACGGGAAATTAGTGCGGTTGCCATGCACGGTAACTTACAACAAAACGCGCGTGCACGTGCCTTGAGTGAATTTAAGGAAGGCAAAACACGGGTATTAATTGCAACGGATGTGGCAGGGCGTGGTATTGATATAGGACAGCTTCCTTGTGTGATTAATTACGAGCTTCCGCGTTCACCTAATGATTATATTCATCGTATCGGTCGAACTGGGCGAGCAGGTGAGGCGGGGATGGCGATTTCTTTAATTTCTCACAATGATTATCAACACTTTACTGTGATTGAAAAACGTAACGGTATTCGTTTAGAACGTGAACAAATTAAAGGCTTTGAGGCCTCTATGAATGCGCCAGAGCCTTTGGTGCGAAGTAAAAATAAGAAAAAAGGAAAAGCTAAAAAGCGCCCTGCATTAATGAATAAAAAGGCCAAGCTAAAACAAACAAAACAAGAAGAAAAAATGCAGCAAGAAAGAGAAAAATCCAAGGCTAAAAAAGATAAATTTAAAGAAAAGGCGGTAGCCAAACGCAATAAAGAGAAACTAGAAAAACAGCAGAAACGAGTTGAAAATGCTCAGGGGTCTAGCTCCTATTACGGTAAGCCTACAGAGTTAAAAAAAGAAGCAACAGATAATAAGGCTCTTGGAAAGGATAAGCCTGTAAAAAGCGTACCGACAGGCAACGTTAAATCTAAAAAGATAGATTTTAATGAGTCTAGTCCTGCTGTTGTTAATAATAAGACAAATAAAGTGCCGCCCTCTGGTGCATCACTGTATACGCGTAAGTTTCCTAAAACGGATGAAAGTAATGACGGATAAAAATACATCAGGAAGCTCGTTTTATAAAAAGCTTAAAACTCCTGTTCAGCAATCGTCTCAAAAAACCTCGCAACCACTTTCTCATAACTCTATATCATCAAGAAAATCTGTAACAGATGGCTCTGAGTTAGTTGATGACATGGTAAGTAGCGCTGAACAGTCATTAGAAAAAGAGAGAAGTAACGATGTACTGCACCTTTTTAAACGGGTTAAAGTAGGGCGAACCAATGTACTAAGAGTGGTTAAACGCCTGCCTTTCGGTGCATATTTATCGCCGGGTTCTAATAAGAAAAGCTTTGATTTGGAGGAAATATTATTACCTAAACGCTACGAACCAGAAAACCTTAAAGTCGATGACTTGTTAAAAGTGTTTATTTATTTCGACTCAGAAGACCGTATTATTGCAACCACCGAGAAACCGCTTGCTCAAGTTGATGAATGTGCCTTTCTTAAAGTGGTGGATGTGAATAAAGTTGGTGCTTTCTTAGATATGGGGCTAATGAAGGATTTATTTGTCCCCTATGCCGAGCAAGAAATGCCGATGAAAGTAGGTGAGTCGTATGTGGTGCATCTGTACCTAGATGAACACTCAGGCAGAATCATGGCGTCGTCAAAGTTGGACAAGTTTCTAATTGAAGAAAGCCATTATCATAAGGAGGGTCAAGCCGTTGACTTATTGATTTATGCAGAATCTGAACTAGGTTATAAAGCTGTTATAGGCAGTACTTACCAAGGCTTGCTGTTTAAGAACGAGGTTTTTCAAACGCTAAAAATTGGCGATAAAATAAAAGGCTTTATAAAAGAAGTGCGTGGGGATAAAAAAATCAATCTAAGTTTACAGCTCGCTTCAGAAAAAACTCGTGGTTCATTGGCGAATCAGATACTACACTTTATAAAAAATCAAGGTGGAACGAGTAAATTAACCGATAAAAGCCCGCCTGAAGAGATTTATCAGCAATTTAAGGTGAGTAAAAAAAGTTATAAAAAAGCGTTGGGTGCTTTGTATAAACGGAAATTGATTTTAATTGAAAAAGATAAAATCAGTTTAGTTGATTAATTGTAATTGAAAAGGGGAGCCAAATGTATAAGAAGGTCTTGATGTTAGTTTTAATTAGCGTACTCACCATGGGGTGTAGTAATAAACAACTCACTGTTGGCTCGGCTGTCGGCGGTACAGCAGGTGCTTTAGTTGGTGGAATGATAGGGGGTATGTTTGGTCTATTGGCTTCGGGTGGTGGGGTTTCAGATAATACGGATAGTTTAACATTCGGTGGGCTTGTTATAGGCGGTGTAACTGGCGGTGTTTTAGGTGCTAGTCTAGGTGGCGGTATTCAGAGCGCAGTTGAAAAGTAAAATAGATGCGTGGGGCTCTTTGGCTAACAGAATGTGTAGTATTAGACCGTTATGACTTTCACGATAGTTGCACATTCCTGTTATTATGGACTCTTCCAGATAATCCATTTTCTTCATGAAACACCTACGCTGGAGTAGAGTTAGAAATTAGTAGTAGGCGACTAGGTGCCCAATAATTCTATTTTTTCTAAAAGAGGTTTAGTCAAAGGTAATAATCGTTTACGCATTACTGTTCCGACTGATTCATTACCGCTAAAAATAGGGATAAGCGTGTGTTCTCCCATTTGAGCTAAAACTAGCATTGCTTCGACTAGAGTATGGTGATCTTTATCTAGTGTGTCGAGTAACGCTTTGAGTTGATCATTATCAGCGTGCTTACAAATTTCTTGGCTGTGTTCAATCGCAATATCTATAGATCGCGTACCACGGTTATCTAGCCGTAAGGTATGTAATGGTAAATCAAAATATTTGCCAATAGCGATAAACAATGAAATCACGACATCTTGATCAACCGGTTTTTTTAGCGAGAGTTTAATCGTTTCTAGCCAGCGCTGGCCATGCTCGCTGAGCAAGTTAGATAACGTTTGTGCGTAAATATTATTGCTTTGGATTAGCGGGTTTAGTGTTTCGCAGAGTTTTTCATAGTTTTCACAACAAGGCTTGTCGAGTGGGATTTGTTTAGGGTCGGCATGTAAAAAACCCACATAAAAAGGGTTACGACGTTTGGCGCGGGTCCAGAGTTTTTCTTTTTCATCTTGGGTGATTAACTCACCTTGCAAACACAGGCGTACCATATTAACGATACTGACTTGTTTTTCTTCATAGGGAAGAAACTCCATCAAATAAGCGGCTAGCTCTCTGCCTAACTCACCTTCAGATACAACAGGATACTCCATTAAACGAATAGCCACTTCTGTTGTCGGCAGCGCCCACCAAGCTCTTACACCGATGTCATGGGTGATCTCAGGTGAATGAACCACCGCGACCACAGCTTCTGGTTCACCGAGTAGCAACATATGTTCTAGAGTGTTATCGGCATGCCCCATGCGTGTCCAACGCTTTAAAAATATCGGGTAGCCACCGGGTGAACCGGTAATTTTTAGTGAGAATAGCTCTTTAACAATTTTTAAGTATTGATCGTCACGGGTAGTCGGGTTGAGTTTAACTTTTGCCTCTCCTTGATCGGTGAGCGCATGGACAGTCATCGTGCCTTCGTTAATGCGAATGGCTTTTAAGCCTTGCGCCAGAAGCACATTTAAACGCAGATTGTCTTCGTTGGAGAGCTCCATGCTAACAAGATAACAGAGGAGAGTTTGCCACGGAAGCACGCGGAAGTGCGCGGAAGGAGAAAAAAAGCAATAGTGCCTTCTTTTCTTCCGTAATCTTTCGCGTGTTTCCGTGGCGAAAAATAGCCTTAAGTCTCAACGTCAGGAAGCTTTACTTGAATGCTTAGCTCACGTAGTTGTTTGCGGGGTACATCTGCGGGTGCCTCGGTAAGCATACAGGCGGCTGTTTGGGTTTTGGGGAAAGCGATAACGTCGCGGATAGATTCGGTGTTAGTCATCAGCATGACTAAACGATCTAAGCCAAAGGCTAAACCACCCAATGGTGGACAACCGAATTTAAGTGCTTTTAATAAGAAGCCAAACTTATCATCAGCTTCTTTTTCTGAAATACCTAAAACTTCAAAGGTTGCAGATTGCATCTCGCTGTTGTGAATACGAATAGAACCACCACCCACTTCGTAGCCATTAATTACCATATCGTAAGCATCGGATAGCGCATCAGCAGGGTTAGCCTTAAGTTCTTCAACTGAGCACGTCGGTGCCGTAAACGGATGATGTAAGGCTTGGAAGCGATTGTCTTTTTCATCCCATTCAAACATCGGGAAGTCGATAATCCAAAGTGCTGCCCAATCTCCTTCTAATAGCTCAAGGTCTTTAGCGAGTTCTTCACGCAAAGCACCTAAGGCATCATTGACGATTTTGGTCTTATCTGCGCCAAAGAATACTAGATCACCATCCTCAGCGCCGACTTTAGCCATAATATTCATTGCCACTTCGTCGGGCAAAAACTTTAAAATTGGCGATTGTAAGCCTTCAATGCCAGCAGCTATTTCATTGACTTTAATGTAGGCTAAACCGCGCGCGCCGTAACGGCTAACAAATTTGGTGTAGTTATCAATGTCTTTCCGTGAAAGCTTAGAGCCTTGCGGAACGCGTAATGCTGCAACACGACTTCCTTCATCATTGGCAGGTCCTGAAAAGACTTTAAAGTCGACGTCTTTCATTTGCTCGCCCACATCCACTAAAATCAGTGGGTTACGCATATCAGGTTTATCTGAGCCGTAGTTGTGCATTGCATCTGTATAGGTCATGCGTGGCAAGGGGGTGGGTAATTCAATATTACGGGTATCTTTGAAAAGTTTGCGAATCATACTTTCCATTAAGTCCATCACATCATCGCTTTTGACGAATGCCATTTCAATATCGACCTGAGTAAATTCTGGTTGGCGATCTGCGCGTAAATCTTCATCACGAAAACATCGTGCCATTTGATAGTAACGGTCGATACCACCCATCATCAACATTTGTTTAAATAACTGAGGTGACTGGGGAAGGGCAAAGAAATTTCCCGGATGTGTACGGCTGGGAACTAAATAATCACGCGCTCCCTCGGGTGTCGCCTTCGTCATAATCGGTGTTTCAATTTCTAAAAACTCATTATCTTCAAGGTAGCGACGCATGATGGATGACATTTTTGCACGAGTTTTGATACGCTCTTGCATTTCGCTACGGCGTAAATCGACGTAACGATATTTTAGGCGGATATCTTCATTGACGTCATCATCAAGTTGGAAAGGAGGAGTATCAGAGGCGCTGAGTGTTTCCAGTTCAAGTGCGAATACTTCAATTTTTCCACTGGTGATGTTGATATTGATCATTCCTTCTGGTCGATCACGAACACGCCCACGAATTCTTAAAATATGTTCATTACGAATGGTTTCGGCTTGATCAAACATCGCCTTGTCATCGGGGTCAAAAACCACTTGAACGATGCCTTCAGCATCACGCAGGTCTACAAAAATCACGCCTCCATGGTCACGACGGCGGTTAACCCAACCACATAAGGTAACTTCTGTTTCTAGAAGTGATTCATCGACTAATCCACAACGGTGTGTGCGCATAATGTAAACCCAAAACTAATAATTAAGGGCGGAATAGTAAGCTTTACGTAGGTTTGGCGCAAGTATTAGTGTGCCCTAAATCACCAGATCGTCTTTGAAAATATCGGTGATTGAACAAACGGGTTTAGGCAATTAGCTTTAACTCTGCGATTTTCGTGATTTCTATGGTGCGGTGAAAGTAATAAGTCTGTGTGATATTATAGGTGTGTTGTTTTAAAAACTGTCGTTGTTCAAACGTTTCTGCACCTTGCTGCAACAAAGTCCAATGAGCGGCCTAAGTTTATAATATTTTTTACCAACGTATAATAACCATTATTGCCTGGTAGGTCTTCAATAAATCCTTTATCAGTTTTAAGTGTGGTAACGGGTAAGTCTTTTAGATCAACTAAAGAAGAATAATCAGTACCAAAATCATCTGTGACTATCTTCACTTCATACCTAGTTCGCGCATACCTTTCAACTCATCAATGGTATAATGCTAGAAATTTGGCATTGCTAGAATTTACAGGAGCAGCTACTAGTTAGGAGTTTATTTGTTTTCTTTGCTTCCTGTAAATTTTCTGAGTTGTAGTTTTTCGCCCATCACGCGAACCCCTTTTAGATGCTTTTCAATTTCCTTTGGCATCCCATCGGGCAAATCGACAGTAGAAAAGTCTGCGTTGATATCTATATTTTGAATGTATTGACTTTCAACGCCTGCTTCATTGGCGATGGCTCCGACGATATGGCGTGGCTCTGTGCCATGTGTTTTGCCTACTGCCAGACGATATGTCACCATTCCAGGTTGAGTTTCACCTTTTTTGCGTTTATTGCTACGGCTGTTTCTATCACTTCGATTATCTGACTTGCCTCTTTTATCTCGGTCTTGGTTGTCACGGTTGCGCCCATCACGACGACCGCGTTTGTTTCCATGTTCAGAGCTATCACCCAGTTTCGTTTCAGGAATATTATCGCGTGGTGTTACTAAAAGAGGGCGGTCACGTTGTACTAAGAATGCCAGTGTGGCGGTAATTTCTTCAAGGCTTAATTCGCTGTCTTTGGCAAGGTCGGTAATGATGTTTTGATAAAATTCTAGTTTTTGTGAAGCGGCTGTTTCTACAACCATTTCTTTAAAACGGTTGATGCGTGCCTCGCTAATATCTTGCGGCGACGGTAATTTTAATGGCTCTATCTTTTGCCCCGTGGCACGCTCGATACCAGCCAGAGCACGCTTACCATTGGGAGGTACAAATAATATTGCAGTACCTTGACGGCCAGCACGACCGGTACGACCAATACGGTGAACGTAGGATTCATTATCTGCTGGCATATCGTAGTTAATTACATGCGTAATGCGCTCAACATCTAAGCCACGTGCGACCACGTCTGTTGCGACAATAATATCGAGACTTCCTTTTTTAAGACGATTAACAATTTTTTCCCGCATGGATTGTTGCACATCACCGTTTAAAGGCAGGGCTGCATAACCACGTGCGGATAATTTCTCAGCCAGCTCTGTTGTCATATTTTTGGTGCGCACAAAAATAATAATGCCACCGAACTCTTCAGCCTCTAGCAAACGGGTAAGGGCATCTAACTTATGCCCAGTTTTACCCGACCAATAATATTGCGTTATCGTCGAAACGGTGCTGGTTTTTGTTTTAACCTTAATATCTACGGGATTGTTTAAGTATTTTTGAGTGATGCGTTTGATCGCATTAGGCATGGTAGCTGAAAACAAAACAGTCTGGCGTGATTCAGGTGTTTCTTTTAAAATGGTCTCGACATCATCTATAAAGCCCATGCGCAACATTTCATCAGCTTCATCTAACACCATCGCTTTGAGGTTGCCAAGTTTTAAGGTTTTACGACGTAAATGATCCATTACACGCCCCGGAGTACCTACTACAACTTGCGTGCCACGTTTAAGTTGCTTTAGCTGAATGCTAATGCTTTGTCCGCCGTAAATCGGCATCACATGAAAGCCTTTTAAGTGACGTGCATAGGTTTGCATGTTTTCTGCTACTTGAATGGCAAGTTCACGGGTGGGTGCTAAGACTAAAATTTGGGTGTCTTTTGATGACATATCTAAACGGCTCAACAGTGGTAATGCAAAAGCAGCTGTTTTACCGGTGCCTGTTTGTGCTTGACCTATTAAATCATGCCCTTCAAGCAAATGCGGTATGGCTTCTGCTTGAATCGCTGAGGGAGCTTCATAGCCTGCTTCTTCAACGGCTTTTAAAACCTCTTTGGATAGGTCTAAATCAGTAAACTTAATGCTTGTTTGGTTGGAGTTATCGTTAGTTTTTACAGTTGTTTTATTGTCGGGTTTATCACTAGGCATGGTATTCACACTGGGCAAGAGGGGCGCGGATTATACGTTTCATCGGTGTTTAAGCATACTCTTATTTTACTCTTTTGCGGTTAATATTTAACAACGAAAAATATGACTCTATTTTTTTAGAACATCTTGGACTAGTTGAATCCAATAACTTGCACCTAAAGGTAAAATATCATCATTAAAATCATATTTTGTATTGTGTAGCATGCAGGCGCTAGTCGGTTGATTTTCAAGGGCTTCGCCGTTACCAATCCAAATATATGCGCCTTCGCAGGCATTCAACAAAAAAGAAAAGTCTTCTGCTCCCATACTGGGTGGCATGTCGCGCAACACGTTAGTTTCGCCAACTAAGTTGCTTGAAGATTTGGCGCATTGTTGAGCATGCTTAGGTGTGTTGATGGTAGCGGGGTAGCCTTCTTCAAACCAAATCCTTCCTGTAGCTCCCATACTAGAGCAGGTATGATGAATAATTTCTTGCATTCGATCTTTAATTTTCTGTCCAATATCGGTATTAAAATAACGCAAGGTGCCGGTTAATTGCATTTCATTGGGAATCACATTATGGGTGAAGCCAGCGTTTGCCATGGTGATGCTGATAACGGCAGACTCAGTGGGGGCAAGGGTTCGTGACACGATAGATTGCAAAGCGGTTATAACGTGTGCCCCTGTTAAAATAGGATCAATAATTTGCTCGGGCATGGCAGCATGCCCGCCTTTGCCTGTGATGGTAATATTTATGGTTTCAACCGCTGCCATAACATGGGTGTTATGAACCGCAAATTTACCAACACCCAAACCTGGCCAGTTGTGCATGCCATAAACAGCTTGGCAGGGAAATTTTTCGAATAAGCCTTCTTTGACCATCACTTGCCCACCTGCACCACCTTCTTCAGCAGGTTGAAAAATACAATGCACCGTACCGGCAAAGTCATTGTTTTGTTGTAAATAAACGGCTGCCCCAAGTAGCATGGTGGAGTGGCCATCATGCCCGCAGGCATGCATTTTTCCTTTGTGAGTAGATTTATGCGCGAATTCATTCATTTCTTGAATAGGTAAAGCGTCCATATCTGCGCGTAAGCCAATAGAGCTACCATTATGTTTGCCGTGAATTGTGGCAATAATTCCTGTGCTTGCAAAGCCTCTGTGCATTTCAATGCCATATTCTTCAAGCACTGAGGCAATGAAATCACTACTTATGAACTCTTTAAAGCTGAGTTCAGGATGTTGGTGTAACCAATGTCGCCATTTAATCATTGGTTGATGTAGGTCTGATCCAGCATCGATTGTCATTGTTTTGGTTTGTTTATTTATCATTAGAGTGGTACGGCTTGAATTTGTTGATAACAACCATAGCTTATGTCAAACGTTTATCAAGAGTAAGCATAAATATCTCTTGGTAACTTATCCTTACTAATTATCCAGTTTTTGTGTGCAACAAGTTAGTGTAGAATGCGCGCCATACTACCTTTAGAGTGGAGAAACTCATGTCAGAAATTACACGCGACCAAGTCGATGCCTTATTAAAAACCATTGAAGAGCGTTATGTAGGAACAGACCTACTAGCGACTAACTTTGTGAAAGATGTTGATATCAAAAGTGATACCGTTTTTATTCATATTGAGCAAGGCTACCCGTCAGGTGCTTATCGTGAAGAGCTAGCGGCTGAAGTTAAAACGGTGTTAGAAGCTGATGCTGCAATTTCAAAAGCTGAAGTCACGGTTGATCAAAAAGTCAGTGCGCATACCGTGCAAAAAAGTTTAAAGCGTATTGAAGGTATTAAAAACATAGTAGCAGTTGCTTCAGGTAAGGGGGGAGTGGGAAAATCGACTACTTCGGTAAATATCGCATTAGCCCTAGCGGCAGACGGTGCGTCGGTTGGAATGCTTGATGCTGATATTTACGGCCCAAGTCAGCCCCGCATGTTAGGCCTAAGTGGTCAGCCAGAGTCAACGGATGGTAAGACTTTAGAGCCGATGGTCAATTATGATATTAAGACTATGTCGATTGGCTTTTTGGTAGAAGAAGATACGCCAATGATCTGGCGTGGCCCAATGGTTACACAGGCGCTTGAGCAGTTGTTAAATGATACTAACTGGGGTGATCTAGACTACTTGATAGTTGACCTTCCTCCAGGAACGGGCGATACACAGCTAACATTATCTCAAAAAATTCCTGTAAGTGGCGCGGTCATCGTAACAACACCTCAAGATATTGCTTTGCTTGATGCGCGTAAAGGGTTGAAAATGTTTGAAAAAGTAGAGGTTCCTGTATTGGGTGTTGTGGAAAATATGAGTATTCATATTTGTAGTGAATGTGGTCATGCCGAGCATATCTTTGGCGAAGGTGGTGGAAAACGCATGGCTGATGAGGCCGATGTTGATTACTTGGGTGCTTTGCCGCTTGATATTAGTATCTGTGAGTTAGCTGACGCAGGAACCCCTACGGTTGTTTCTCAGCCAGATAGTAAGAATACCGAATTGTATAAAGATATTTCAAGAACGATGGCCGCAAGGTTAGCGGTAAAGGGTAAAGATTACAGTACTAAATTCCCTAATATTGTGATTCAAAATACTTAGGTTATTCGCGAATGAAAACCATTGCATTGCTTGTGGTGGTTTTTTGTGATTAACCCAAATTCACACTTTATAAACACAGATTATAATGCTTGCATTTTATTTCGCTTTTCTAAGTGTGGGTTTGGATTAATTTATAGGTGGTGGTAGTTTGTTCTCGTGAAGTTATAATGATTCAATACTAATTAAGTCATCTTTGGATGAAATTATTTTTATTTCTTCATCTACAATACCAAGCACTGTTTTTTTAGTAGAAACAAATTTAAAGTTATTCCCCATGTTTTTAGTAATGACTTTAACTCTTAAGGTTATTGTCGCTTGATTTCGACCTTCATTAATTGATAGAGAAATTAACTTCGTATCAATACCAGACGGCCCCATCTTTTCAATGGAACGCTTGGTAAAATCTATATACTTTTCAAGGCTAAGCTCTTTCTCTCCTTTGCCTTTTTCCGGGTCTAAGTCGACGGTGATTTTTGTTCCATCATACATATACTTTCTTATGATGGATAAATCCTTCGCTTTCATTGCTTCAATGAATTCGTTATTTATTTTTTGTGCTTGGTCTTTGTTTAAGAGCGTTTCAGCAGAAAGTGAAAACGAGATTAGAATCGGGGTCATAAATATGGCCACTGTTCTTAGTGAAAATGCGTTTGTTATCCATAACATAGCGTATTTATATCAGTTTATAAAACAATTCAAATAGATAAACTTTATCAATAAACGTTAGTAAAGTGATCAAGAGGTAAGTTCTCTTTAGATATAACAACGAAATGATTTTAAGTGGGTCTTATAAGGATATGTGGTTATAATTAATAGATAGAGTGCATTCATCATAGGACTAAAAATGAAAAGCAAATCTGAAAACTTCCCTGTTATTACGATAGATGGCCCAGCAGGCTCTGGAAAGGGCACCATCACAGAGCGTATAGCAAGTAATTTAGGTTGGGAAATTCTTGATAGTGGTGCTTTATATCGCTTGGTCGGCTTGGCAGCAATAAGAGAAGGTGTTGATTTCAATGATGAAATTAGGCTCGCAAGAATTGCTGAGACATTGGATGTCAGTTTTGTTCCAAATGGTGATGGTGTCGATGTTTTTTTGAAAGGGGATAATGTTAGTGACCTAATCCGTAATGAAGAATGCGGAAGTTGTGCTTCAAAAGTGGCTGCAATTAACGGTGTGAGAAATGCGTTATTAGCGCGCCAGAGGAAGTTTTCAGGCCCTGATGGGTTAGTAGCTGATGGGCGAGATATGGGGACAGTTATCTTTCCTGAAGCTAAAGTGAAGGTTTATTTGACAGCAAGCGCCAAAATTCGTGCAGAGAGGCGCTTAAATCAGTTGAAAAATCAGGGCGTAAATGCTAATCTCGCGAGCTTGATTGAGGATATTGAAGAACGTGATAAGCGTGATACAACGCGTAAAGTAGCGCCTTTAATACCTGCTGCTGATGCAATCATTATTGATACAGGTAAATCCAGTATTGATGAGGTTGTTTCACAAATCATGAAACTCGTTGAGAAAGTTTATAAATATTAGTTTTTTTCAGTGAGTTAACTTAAGAAATACAGTGAATAATAAACAACCTGATGACTGCTTTAGTAATTAATATGGCTTAGTCGTCGTTATTGGGAGCTGTTAATGAACACTTTGCCTATTAGCAACTCAAAATGAGGATGTTGGGAAAGTTTAATCAGACCGTTAGCATAGGTTTGCTAGCGTTAAAAAATATAGGTTTTATACCATGAGCGAAAGTTTTGCGGAGTTGTTTGAAGAAAGTTTAACGTACATTGAGATGAACCCAGGTTCATTGATCAGTGCAACTATTGTTGATGTAACTCCAGATTTTGTAACCGTAAGTGCTGGCCTTAAATCAGAAGGCGTTATTCCAGCAGAAGAATTTAAAAATGAAGCAGGTGAACTTACCGCCAAAGTTGGCGATATTGTTGAAGTTGCTTTAGAAAGTGTTGAAGATGGGTTTGGTGAAACCAAACTATCGCGCGAAAAAGCACGTCGTTTACGTGCGTGGGAAATCCTACAAGAAGCACTTGATAATGATGAGATCATTACCGGTATTATTACGGGTAAGGTTAAAGGTGGTTTCACCGTTGAGCTAGGTGATATTCGTGCATTTTTACCAGGTTCATTAGTTGATGTGCGTCCGGTACGTGATACGGCGTATCTTGAAGGTAAAGAGTTAGAATTCAAATTAATTAAGTTAGACCAAAAACGTAACAACGTGGTGGTATCTCGTCGTGCGGTGGTTGAAGACGAGTACAGCGTTGAGCGTGAAGCACTGCTAGAAAGTATTGAAGAAGGCAAGTCAATCAAAGGTATCGTTAAGAACCTTACCGACTACGGTGCTTTCATCGACTTAGGTGGTATTGATGGTTTATTGCATATCACTGATATGGCATGGAAACGTGTTAAGCATCCATCTGAAGTACTAGAAATTGGTACTGAAATTGATGTCATGGTTCTGAAATTTGATAAAGAAAAGAGTCGCGTATCATTGGGCCTTAAGCAGATGGGTGATGATCCGTGGCAAGATCTTGTGCGTCGTTACCCTGTTAATACACGTCTACAGGGTAAGGTTAGCAACTTAACGGACTACGGCTGTTTTGTTGAAATTGAAGAAGGTGTTGAAGGTCTTGTGCATGTATCTGAAATGGATTGGACTAATAAAAACGTTAACCCTGCTAAAGTAGTAACACTAGGTGATGAAGTTGAAATCATGATTCTTGAGATTGACCCTGAGCGTCGTCGAATCTCGTTGGGTATGAAGCAATGTAAAGCGAATCCTTGGGATGAGTTTGCGAAGAGTGCGGTTAAAGGTGATCAAGTTAAAGGTATTATTAAATCAATTACTGATTTTGGTATCTTCATCGGTCTTGAAGGTGGGATTGATGGCTTAGTGCATCTTTCTGATATTTCTTGGAGTATTCCAGGAGAAGAGGCAGTACGTGAGTACAAAAAAGGTGATGATGTTGATGCAGTTATTTTAGCGGTTGACCCAGATAGAGAACGTATTTCTTTGGGTATTAAGCAGCTAGATCAAGATCCATTCTCGTTATTTGTTGCTGCTAATGAAAAAGGTAGTATCGTTAAAGGTAAGATTACAGAAGTAACCGCTAAGATGGCAAAAATTGATCTTGGTGAAAATATCGAAGGTATCTTACGTGCATCGGAAATTTCACGTGATCGTGTAGAAGATGCAAGCACGGTATTAAGTGTAGGTGATGAAGTTGAAGCTAAATTTATGGGTGTTGATCGAAAAACGCGCGCAATCAACCTCTCAATTAAAGCAAAAGACTACGCTGATGAAGCTGAAGTGCTTAAAGAGTACAGTGGAAGTGGAGCAACAACTGGTACTTTAGGTGATATTTTTAAAGAGCAACTAGATAAGTAAATTATATCTGGATTGCAAATAGGGTTTAAAATTGTACCCTAAAGCAAAAAGCCGATTATGTTTTAACATAATCGGCTTTTTTATGTAATATCAGTTGCTTATTCACGTATTTATACTATTATTTGTGCGTAGCTGACTGAAATTTATAAAGAAAATTTACTTCTATATTCATTAGTAAACTTTCAATTTATTTATGCAATACTTAGTAATTTACAATACTCGCTAAATTTCATACAGAATCCCCGTAGATGAAAAGAGAAGAAGATATGACAAAATCAGAAATTATTAATATTCTTTCGCGTAAGCAAAGTCATTTAAGCAGTAAAGATATTGAGTTATCCGTTAAAATATTACTGGAGCAAATGAGTGATACTTTAAGTGGTGGTGAAAGGATTGAAATTCGTGGTTTTGGAAGTTTTTCATTACATCATCGCTCTGCAAGAAAAGGGCGTAACCCTAAGACGGGAGAACAAGTGCTGTTAGCTGCAAAGCATGTGCCGCACTTTAAACCTGGTAAAGAAATGCGTGAAAGGGTTAATGAATCTAAAGATAGTTTTGCAATACAAGAGTAATAAGGGAAATATTTCAAACCTCTTCAAAATGAAAGAAAATGGGTTCAGTTTCTAATGGTAGAACTGTTATATTTACTGCTTCCAGTTGCTTTCTATGCGGGCTGGAGAGCATCAAGAAAAAGTCTTTCTCAGAGTCAGAAACAACAACGAAAGCTTTCGGATAATTTTGTAAAAGGGATTAACTTTTTACTCAGTGAAGAGCCTGATAAAGCTTTAGAGGTCTTTTTAAATAATCAAGATATTGATGAATATACTGCTGAAACCTACCAACTTTTAGGTAATTTGTTTAGAGATCGCGGTGAAGTCGATCGCGCGTTACGAGTTCATCAAAATTTAATTTCACGGCCCAGTTTAAATGCTGAGCAAAAGCAAAAAGCCATGTTTTTACTTGGTAAAGATTTTTTTTCTGCGGGTATGTTAGACCGTGCAGAAAGTGTGTTTCGAGAGCTGTTGAATGACTCATCATTATCGCGAAGAGTTTCAAAGGCCTTAATCTGTGCTGCTTTACGGACTATTTATGAGCAAACGCAAGAATGGCAAAAAGCAATTGAAGCAATAGAATGTTATAGTAAAAATAATACAGAAAACTCAAATACTGTAAAGTCTGAAAGCAAGAAGCTGATAGCACACTACTATTGCGAATTAGCGGATGAGGCTTTACATCAAGGAAAGCTTAATAAAGTTGATGACTTACTCTTAAAAGCAAAAAAATCATTTAAACACTCGACCCGTTTAATGACCTTGGAAGGGGATATTGCTTATCATCAAAAAAACTATAAAGGCGCTTTAAAATATTATTCAAAGGCTATTAAAGAAGATACGCGTTTATTAAGCATGCTTTTTACTCAACTTGAAGAGTCTGCTAAATCTACAGCCAATATTGATATATTGAAGTCAGATCTACTTAAAATGTATCAGAAGAAAAAAGATAAAAGTGTTTTCGAGACGCTTTTAATTCTTGCTAAAAAGTATAATGGTTCAGCAGATATAGATGCGCTTATTGCGGCAGAGCTATCAACACAGCGGTTAAATATTGAATCTATCTATAGGGCATCTGACTATACAATTAATAGTGTTAATACGCTAGATGATAAACACGGGTTGTTGTTAGTGAACCAAGCGCTAGGAAGTTATTTAAATGGGGTGCCCGCTTTTAGATGTGAACACTGTGGCTATAAGATGCATGACTATCTTTGGCGTTGCCCTGCCTGCCATGAGTGGGATTCAATAGATCATGCTTAAGGAGTCTCTGAATAACCTGGCTGTATTCTGGCAACGCCAAGTTTTCAAGTTCGAGGCATTGATTTTAAGTATAGTCATTCTGCAATTTCCAGCATCAAGGCATCTGAGCTTTTAATGAACGCCTGTGGCATGGTGCAACGAGCCTTTAAAGTGAACATAACACAGAGGCTGGGAATTTGGCTAAGCCCCAAAGGGTAAGGCTCTAGGCAGCATCTCCGTTGTTGTATTTCTCATGAAGGCAATAAGCATTCATTTCAAAATACGCCTAGGATATACTGCCCTAGAGACTTACAGAATTTTATGGGACTTAATCAGGGTTTCCTTAAGGAATTCCTGATTAAGTCGATTAGAATTTAGCGCAGAAAAATCTGTCGCTATTTTTCATGAAGTGAGACGTAATAGTTATTCTATTGCGCCGATCTTCGTGGAAAATATCGACGGATTTGGCAAGCTAAAAATAATTGGACTTAATCAGGAATTCCTTAAGTGAGTGGTTGGTGTTTGAGAAAGTCTAATAATAGAATTTGAAATGGGTAAATACTGAATTATGAGCAGTAAATTAATAATAGCACTTGATTACTCAACCGCTGATGAGGCTTTACGTTTTGTTCGTTTGTTGAGTCCAAATTTGTGCCGATTAAAAATTGGTTTTGAGTTGTTTATTGTTTCAGGGCCTGATCTTGTTAAAAAACTTGTTGATATGGGTTTTGATATTTTTTTGGATCTTAAGTTTCATGATATCCCAAATACAGTAGCATCTGCATGTCGTGCTGCATCAGGTTTAGGTGTGTGGATGATGAATGTGCATGCGAGTGGCAGCGATGTCATGATGCGTACCGCCAAACAAGCCTTAATTGATTGCGACTCCTCTGTAAAACTCATTGCTGTAACAATACTTACCTCGATGGATGCTCAGCAATTATCTAAAGTTAATATTGCTTATCAACCTAATGAGCAAGTTAAACATCTAGCAACACTTACGCAGAAATCAGGTTTAGATGGTGTAGTCTGTTCGGCGCAAGAAGCTAAAATTTTAAGAAGGCAACATGGTAAGGAGTTTCTCCTGGTAACACCGGGTATTCGACCTGAAGGTTCGGAGAAAGGGGATCAAAAACGAATTAT
>Ga0256839_1000344_pt1 | contig 60082 bp, 58 predicted proteins | sample 354166metaG_FD_185968 | JGI IMG/M metagenome (GOLD analysis project Ga0256839, IMG submission 185968) | Hydrothermal vent microbial communities from Mid Atlantic Ridge, Atlantic Ocean - 354-166 | ecosystem: Environmental > Aquatic > Marine > Hydrothermal vents | place: Atlantic Ocean: Mid...
GCCGCGGCCGCGCGACGACGGAGGCCCTTCCCATGGCGGTGGCCGAGGAGAGCGGACGGACCCGGGAGGCGGGGCGCGAGGTGCGGGAGCTGGAGACGGCGGTGGTGCGCTTCGCCGGCGATTCCGGCGACGGCATCCAGCTGTCCGGCCGGCTCTTCACCCTCTCCACGGCGCTGGCCGGCCACGGGCTCGAGACCTTCCCCGACTTCCCCGCCGAGATCCGGGCCCCGGCCGGCACCACCTACGGCGTCTCCGCCTACCAGATCCACTTCGGCGGCCGGCGCGTCCGCACCGTGGGCGATCGGCCGGACGTGCTGGTGGCCCTCAATCCGGCGGCGCTGCGGGTCCATCTCGAAGGGCTGGCGCCGGGCACGGTGGTGATCCTCGATTCCGGCAGCTTCACCGAGCGCAACCTGCGCAAGGCCGGCTTCGCCCGCGACCCCCGCACGGACGGCACCCTGGCCTCTTTCCGGGTGATCGGGATCGACATCTCCGATCTCACGAAGCGCGCCACCGCCCACACCGGCCTCGGCGTGCGCGAGTGCCTGCGCGCCAAGAACTTCTTCGCGCTCGGGCTGGTGTTCTGGATGTTCGACCGCGACCTCGCGCCCGTCGAGGCGTGGGCGCGGGCCCGCTTCCGCGACCGGCCGGCGGTGCTCGAGGCCAATCTCGCCGCGCTCCGCGCCGGTCACGCCCTCGCCGAGACGACGGAGATCCCGCAGCTGCCGAGCTTCCGCGTCCCCCGGGCCCGCTTCCGCCCCGGCCTCTACCGGGCGCTCACCGGCCACGAGGCCATCGCCTTCGGTCTCGTGGACGGCGCCCGCCGCGCCGGCCTCCCTCTCTTCTACGCCTCCTATCCCATCACCCCGGCCTCGCCCGTCCTCCACCAGCTCGCCCGCATGCGCGGGCTCGGCGTCACCACCTTCCAGGCCGAGGACGAGATCGCCGCCGTCTCGGCCGCCATCGGCGCCTCCTACGCCGGGGCCATCGGGGTCACCGGCACCTCCGGGCCCGGCCTCGATCTCAAGCAGGAGGCCATCGGCCTCGCCGTCATGGCGGAGCTGCCGCTGGTGGTGGTGGACATGCAGCGGGCCGGTCCCTCCACCGGCATGCCCACCAAGACCGAACAGTCCGATCTGCTGGCGGCGCTGTGGGGCCGCCACGGCGACGCGCCGGTGGTGGTGCTGGCCGCCTCGGGTCCCGCCGATGCCTTCGAACGCGCCCGCGAGGCCGTCCGTCTCGCCGTCCACCACATGGTGCCGGTGATCCTGCTGGCCGACGCCTTCGTCGCCAACGCCGCCGAACCCTGGCGCATCCCCGATCTCGCACGGGAACCCGACTGGCCCGTGCGGTTTCGCACGGAAAACGGTGACTTCCGCCCCTATGCGCGCGATGACCGGATGGTACGCCCCTGGGTGGTACCGGGCACGCCCGGTCTCGCCCACCGCATCGGCGGCCTCGAGAAGGACGAATTCGGCCGGGTCTCCTACGATCCCGACAATCACGAGCGCATGGGTCGCGCCCGCTGGAAGAAGGTGCTGCGGGTCGCGGAGGACCTCCCGCCGGCCGAGCTCGAGCAGGGCGAGCCCGGAGACTGCGTGTGCGTGGTGGGCTGGGGCGGCACCTGGGGTCCCATCAGCCGCGCCGTCACCACCCGTCGCCGCCGCGGCGAGCGGGTGGCCCACCTCCACCTCCGCCATCTGTGGCCGCTGCCGCGCGGGCTCGGCGAGCTGCTGCGGAGCTTCGACCACCTGCTGGTGGTGGAGATGAACCGCGGTCAGCTGGTGCGGCTCCTGCGCGGGGAGTATCTGGTGGACGCCCGTTCCCACCTCGCCACCCGCGGCCGGCCCTTCGCGGTGGACGAGATCGAACGCGCCATCGACGCGATGGTGGAGGAGCACTGCCGATGACCGCCCCACGTCTCCACCCGCGGGACTATCGCTCGGACCAGGAGGTGCGCTGGTGCCCCGGCTGCGGCGACTACGCCATCCTGCGGGCGGTGGAGAAGGCGCTGGCCGCCGTCGGCGCCGATCCCGACCGCACCGTCTTCGTCTCCGGCATCGGCTGCGCCGCCCGCTTTCCCTATTATCTCGCCACCTACGGGTTCCACGGCATCCACGGGCGAGCGCCGGCCATCGCCACCGGCGTCAAGATCGCCCGCCCGGAGCTGGACGTGTGGGTGGTGGGCGGCGACGGCGACATGCTCTCCATCGGCACCAACCATCTGATCCACGCCGTCCGCCGCGATCTCGACATGGTGATCCTGATCCTCGACAACGAGGTGTACGGACTCACCAAGGGACAGATCTCCCCCACCTCGCCCGTGGGCACGCGCACGCCGAGCACGCCGCTCGGTTCGGTGGAACGGCCGCTCTCCGCCCTGCGCGTGGCGCTGGCCGCCGGCGCCCGCTTCGTCGCCCGCGCCGCCGACACCGACCGCGACCTGCCGGACATCCTGGTGCGCGCGCACGAGCATCCGGGGACCGCGGTGGTGGAGATCCTGCAGAACTGCGTCGTGTACAACGACGGGGCGTTCGCGCACGTCACCGGGCGCGAGGTGGCGGCCGAGGCCCAGGTCCGGCCGGTGCCGGGCGAACCGCTCGTATTCGGTGCCGCCCGGGACAAGGCGCTGCGTGTGCGCCCCGAAGGCGGGCTCAAGATGGTGCGGCTCGAGGAGGTGGATCCGGCCGATCTGCCGCGCTTCGATCCCACCGAGCGCGAACTCGCGGTGATGCTCGCCGCACTCGAACCGCCCATGCCGGTGGCCATGGGCGTGCTGCTGGAGGACCCGGCCGCCGAGCCCTACGAGCGCGCCCTGCGCCGGCGGGAAGAGGAAGCGGCGGCCGCCGGTCCCACCGATCTCGGCGAACTCCTGCGCACCGGCCCCGTCTGGGTGGTGCCGGGGTGAGCGGCCGCCACCGACCGCGATCCGTCGCGGACGGACGTCCGAACGCGTCGGGGGCGCTCGCGGCTCACCCGCCTTCCCGGCCCACCGCGTAGCGGGCCGCCTCGCGGTCGTAGTCGGGAAAGCCGAGCCGCCGCTGCAGGCCGGAGAAGGGCAGCAGCAGCGGCCAGGGCGTGCGCCCGCGTGCCAGCGCATCCAGTGCCGCCTCCATGGCCCGCACCGCCGCCGACAGCAGGGTCAGCGGATAGGCGACGATGCGATAGCCGATGGCCTCCAGCTCCGCCGGCGGCAGCAGCGGCGTGTCGCCGCCCTCCACCATGTTGGCGAGGGTCGGCCTGGCCGTCGCCCGGCAGAAGGCCTCCATCTCCGCGATGTCGCACGGCCCCTCCAGGAACAGGATGTCGGCGCCGGCCTCGTCGAAGGCCCGAATGCGCCGCAGTGCCTCCTCGAGGCCGTGGGTGGCGCGGGCGTCGGTGCGCGCCAGGATCAGGATGTCGGCCCCCTCGTCGCGGGCGTCGCAGGCGGCGCGGACGCGCGCCACCGCCTCCTCGAAGGCCACCACCTGCTTGCCGCGGGTGTGGCCGCAGCGCTTGGGCCAGACCTGGTCCTCGATCATGACCGCCGCCGCGCCGGCCCGGGCGTATTCCCGCACCGTGCGCTTGACGTTGACGGCATTGCCGTAGCCGGTGTCGCCGTCGGCCAGCACCGGGATGGAGACGGCGGCGGCGATGTCGCGGAGCTGATCGCGCATCTCGCCGAAGGAGGCGAGGCCCACGTCCGGCAGCGCCAGACGGGCGGCCGAGACGGCGAAGCCGGACATGAAGGTGAGGGCGAAGCCAGCCCGCTCGATGAGTCGCGCCGACAGGGCGTCGAAGCAGCAGGGCATCACGTGGAGACCGGGCCGGTCCAGGAGCGCGCGCAGACGAGCGGCGGGCGTCACGGTGTCCACGGTGTCACCTCGCGAGACGGAAGGGGACGTAGAGGGCGAGATCCGGCACCAGGAACAGCAGCAGCACCGTGGCCAGCATGATGAGGACGAAGGGCCACACCCCGAGGGCCACCTCGCGGATGCTGGTCCGGGCCACCGCCTGGATCACGAAGAGATTGAGGCCGACGGGCGGGGTGATGAGGGCGCATTCCACGAGGATCACGAAGTAGATGCCGAACCAGATGGGATCGATGCCGAGGGGCATCAGCGCCGGATGGAGGATCGGCATCATCAGCACCAGCATGGACAGCGCCTCGAGGAAGCAGCCCATCACCAGCAGCACCACCGTCACCGCCGCCAGGAAGGCGCCGGCGGTGTCGAAGGTGGCGATGAGCACCTCGGACAGTTCCTGGGGGATGCGGTAGAGGGTGATGGCCTTGGCGAAGATCTTGGCCCCGGCGAGGACCAGGAAGATGGTGACGGTGGTGGCCATGGCGTCGCGGACCGCCGCCACCAGCGTGGGCCAGTCCAGCCGCCGCATCGCCAGCGCCAGCAGCAGCGCGCCGGCGAAGCCCACGGCCGAGGCCTCGGTGGGGGTGAAGGCACCGGCATAGATGCCGCCCACCACCATCGTCGCCAGCAGGAGGACCGGCAGCGCCCGCACGCCCGCCCGCAGGCGGGTGGCGAGATCGACCCTGGGGCTCGGCACATGGCCGCCGAGGAGGGCGGCGCGCAGCACCGCGAAGCCCGTGAACAGCCCGGCCAGGACGATCCCCGGCACGATCCCGGCGAGGAACAGATCGACGATGCTCTCCTCCGTCACCACGCCGTAGACGATCATGGGAATGGAGGGCGGGATCAGGATCCCGAGGGTGCCGCCGGCGGCCAGCAGCCCCAGTACGTAGCGCCGCTCGTAGCCGCGCCGCAGCATCTCGGGGATGGCGACGGTGCCGATGGTGGCGGCGGTGGCGACGGAACTGCCGGAGATGGCGGCGAAGAGGGCACAGGAGACGATGGTGGCGACCGCCAGCCCGCCCGGCAGATGGCCCACCCACGCCTGCACCGCGTCGAAGAGATCGCGGCCGATCCCCGCCCGCAGCAGGATGTTGCCCATGAGCAGGAACAGCGGGACCGCCACCAGCACGAAATTGTCGAAGACCGAGTGGAAGGCCTGCGGTACCATCAGCGGCGAGAAGCCGCCCAGCACCAGGAGGCCGAGGCCGAGCCCGGCCAGCGCGAAGGCGACCGGGACCCCCAGCACCAGCAGCAGGAGCAGCGCGACGAGGATGGCGACGGTGGTCACCTAGTCGGCGTCCCTGGCGAAGCGCAGGCGATGGTCGGGATCGCGCGCCAGCCGGACCGCCTCCACCGCCACCTGCAGGAGGAGCAGCAGACAGCCCGCCGGCACGGCGATCTCCGTGGCCCACAGCGGCAGATCGAGCATGGTCGCCGTCTTGCGGCCGAAGCGGAGGGATTCGGCCACGATCTCGAGCCCCCACACGAGCCCGGTGCCGGCCACCAGGGCGATCACGGCGAGGGTGACGGCGGCCGCCGCCCGCTCCGCCCGGGGCCCCAGCCGGCCGTAGAGCAGGCCCACGGCGATGAGCTGGCGCGAGCGCAGGAGATGGGCGGCGGCGAGCCAGGTGGCCCAGATCTGCACCAGCCGCGACAGATCGAAGGCCCAGATGGTGGGGGCGTTGAAGACGTAGCGCGCCACCACCTCGTAGGTGATCATGACGCCGATGGCGAAGAACAGCCAGGCCGCGAGCCGGGCCAGCCGGTCGACCAGACGCTCGAACCGGGCGATCACGGGACGGTGCGGGGCACCCGCGGGCACCCCGCCTCCTCCGCGGCCGCGATCACTTGCCCATGGCCTCGCGCATGCGGCGCGCCTCCTCCACCAGCCGGCGGCCGAGCTCGCCCGCGTTCTCGGCGAACCAGGCGAACATGGGCTCCGAGGCCTCGCGCCAGCGCGCCAGCTCCTCCGCCGTGGGCTCGTGGACGATCATGCCCTTGCTCCTGGCGTAGTCCTCGGCCTCCTTCTCCATGACGGCGATCTTGGCGCGCACGTCCTTCTCGGCGGCGGCCGCGGCCTCGGCGAGGACGCGCCGCTGCTCCTCGGTGAGGCCCTGCCACACCTTCTCGTTGATCACCACCACGAACTCGATGTCGGCGATGGGCACCTTGGTCACGGCGTCCATCACCTGATCCAGCTTGCGGGCGGGGATGGTGACCATGCCGGTCATGCCGATGTCGACGGTGCCGCGCTGGTAGGCGAGGAACTGTTCGGAGCCGGAGGTGAGCACCGGCTTGCCGCCGACGATCTCCACCCACTTGCCCAGCGTCTTGCCGAAGACGCGCACCTTCTTGTCGCGGACGTCCTCGGGCCCGCGCACCGGCTCCTCCTTGGAGAGCAGGATGGTGGATCCGTAGGGCTGCCACCACAGCACGCGGGCGCCGGTCTCCAGGATCTTCTCCTCCAGCGGTGCGCGGATGGGCGATCCGGGAGCGATGGCCGCCTGCACCAGCTCCGGGGAATCGAACAGGAACGGCACGTAGAACACGTCCACGGCGGGAATGGTGCCCGCGAAGCGGGTGAGCGAGGCCACGCCCATCTCGATGGCGCCGGAGGAGACCGCCTGCGGCACCTCCTTGTCCTTGTAGAGCTGGGCGGAGGGATAGATCTCGATCTGGATGTCGCCGCCCGAGGCCTCCTCCACCTTCTTCTCGAACAGCAGCAGGTTCTGGCCGAGATGGCTCTTGAGCGGCAACTGCAGGGTGATGCGGAGCGTGGTGGCGGCCTGTGCCGTGCCCGCCGCCAAGAGACCGCCGGCCACGAGGGCCGCCGCGAGTTTCCGCAGGCTCATCGTGCTCCTCCCTCTCTTCGTCCCGACCGTGGTCGCGCCGCGACGTTAGAGCCCCGCGCCGCCGCCCGCAAGCCGCTCCGCCGGCCGCCGTTAACGGAGTCTCAACCATCTCGCCCCATGCTGGACCCGGCAGCCCAGGGGAGCATCCGCCGTGTCCGCGCTCCGTGCCCTGCTGGTGGAGGACGATCCCGAGGATGCCGCCCGCATCGCCCGCGCCGTGCGGGCGAGCGGCGCCGTGGCGCGGCTGGTCCACGTGCCCGACCGGGCCGAGGCCATGCGGGCGCTCGCCCGCGAGCCCTTCGACGTGGTGCTGGTGGACCTGAACCTCCCCGACACCCAGGGGCTCGCGACGGTGGACGCCTTCGTGCGGGCGCGCCCCGAACTGCCGCTGGTGGTGGTGAGCGCCTTCGGCACGGGGGATCTGGTGGTGGCGGCGGAGAGTCTGCGCCGCGGTGCCCAGGATTTCCTGCCCAAGGACCGGCTCGACGGTCTCGACCTCGCCCGTCCCTTGGTGCTGGCCCGCGCCCGCAAGCGCGGCGAGCGGGAGCGCCTCGCCGCCCGGGGCCGCGATCCCCTCACCGGCCTGCCCGACTTCGCCGCCTTCCGCTGCGGCCTCGAGCGGGCGCGGCTGCGGGCCCTGCGCCACGGCGCCGGCCTCGGCCTCGGTCTCCTCGGCATCCGGGGCTACTGGTGCCGTCTGCGCGACTGGGGGGAGGAGTGGGCCTGCATGCTGGAGCGGGCCCTGGCCGCCGCCCTTCACCGCACCATGCGACGGACGGACGACCTCGCCCGCGTCGCCCCCGGCCGCTTCGCCCTGCTGCTGGAGGAGGTGCGCGACGGCGAGGCGGTGACGCGGGCCCTCGACCGCATCCGGCGCGAGGCCGGGGCGGAGCTGGCCCGCCGGGCCGGTGAGCGGCTGCCCCTCGCCGTGGCCGGCTGCTGGCTGGGACCGCACGAGCCGGTGGTGCCGGAACTGCTGCTGGCTCAGCTCCGCGGCGCCCTGGAGGCGGACGGGGACGACGCCCCGGTGCTGCCGGCCCCCGTGCCGGAAGCCGGCGGCGTGGCGTCGCCGGCCGCCTGCGGACGATAGTCCTCGCACACCAGATAGAGTTCGGAGGACTCGGCGCGGGTGGCCCGGGGACGGACGAAGCGCACCCGCGCGAAGCGGGCGGCGGCGAGGGGGCGGATCGCCGCCTCGGCCCCCGCCACCAGCTTGAGCACCAGCAGTCCGCCCGGTGCCAGCACCTCCGGCAGCAGCGCCAGGATCTCCTCCGCCACCGCCTCCGCCCGCAGCCGGTCGGTGACGCGATCGCCGATGGCGTCGGGAGCGAGATCGCTCAGCACCACCTCCGCCGGGCCGCCCAGCTCGGCCCGCAGCCGCCGCCACAGCGCCGGATCGCGCACGTCGCCGCGCACGAAGCGGACGCCCTCGACGGGCGCCATCTCCAGCCGGTCCACCGCCACCACCCGGCAGCCGCGGCGGGCGGCGTACTGGCTCCAGCTCCCGGGTGCCGCACCGATGTCCAGCACCCGGGCTCCCCGCCGCAACAGCCGGAAGCGCCGGTCCATCTCCTCCAGCTTGTAGACGGAGCGGGCCCGAAAGCCCTCGGCCCTGGCCCGCCGTACCCAGGGATCGCGCGCCTGCCGTTCCAGCCAGCGCCGGGAGGAGGCGGAGCGGCGTCGGCGGCTCATGCGACGGCCTCCGCCACCACGGTGAGATGCAGCGACGGCGCCGTCTCGCCGCAGGCCTCCCGCACCAGTCCCTCGAGGGGCCCCCGGTCGGCGGCGACGAAGCGGGTGCAGCCGAACCAGTCCATGACCGTCTCCAGGATGGCGGCGCCGGTGGCGAGCACGTCGGCCCGCCGCGGTCCCACCAGCGGATGGGCGCACCGCCGTTCCGGCGACCAGGCGACGAACGTCTCCCGCGCCCGCACCAGTGCCGCCGGCGCCAGCACCGCCCCGTCGATCCGCGCCCGGTCCGGCTCCGCCAGTCCGAGGGCGAGGCCGGCCAGCACCGTGGCGGTGCCGGAGGTGCCGATCAGCGTGGCGCCGGGCTCCGGCGCCAGGGCGGGAAGGCCGCTCCGCGCCAGCGCCGCCCGCACGGTGGCGGCGACGGCGGCGAAGACCGCCGGATCGGCGCCATCGCCCAGCCGCTCGCGCAGCACCACCGCCCCCAGCGGCAGCGAGACGCCCACCCACGCCGCCCCCGGCCGGTGGAGCAGGATCTCGCTGCTGCCACCGCCGATGTCGGCGATCACCGTCCGCGGGGCCGCGGGATCCACGAGTGGCCGGCAGGCCAGCAGCGCGAGGCGCGCCTCCCGCTCGGCGCTCGCGATCTCGAGCGGCCAGCCCAGGGCGCGCGCCCGGTCGAGGAAATCGCGGCCGTCGGCGGCCCGCCGCGCCACCTCCGTCACCACCCCGCGACGCTCCGTCGCACCCTCCGCCCGGGCGAGGCGGTCGTAGTCGGCGAGGACCGCCAGCGTGCGCGCCACCGCCGCCGGCGCCAGCCGGCCGCCGCGCGCCAGCCCCTCGCCCAGCCGCACCAGCCGCTGGACGCCGCGGAGCGGCCGGAAGCCCCCGGGCCCCACCTCGGCGATCAGGAGCCGGCAGTTGTTGGTGCCGAGATCGAGGGCGGCCACCCGCCGCCGTCCGCCTGCCCTCACGATCCGCCCCGTCGCCGTTCCCGCCCCGCAGGTAGGCGGTGCACCGGGACCGGCAAGCGGCGCGTCGTTAACCGGGCGTTAACCACGGCGTGGTGGACTCGGCGGCGAACCGAGGCTGCTCCCGGAGATCCGCCATGGCCCGCGTGCTGCTGATCGACGACGACGATCTTCTGGTGGAACTCGTCCGCTACACGCTGGAGGCCCACGGCCACGAGGTGCTCACCGCCCCCGACGGCACCCGCGGCCTCGCCCTGCTGGACCGGGAGGGCGTGGACGTGATCGTGCTCGACGGCATCCTCCCCGGCCTCGACGGGCTCGAGGTGCTCAAGCGCCTGCGGAGCGAGCCGCGGACGGCGGGCATCCCCGTCCTCATGCTCTCGGCCCGCCGCGAGGATCGCGACGTGCTGGGCGGTCTCTCCATGGGTGCCGACGACTATCTCACCAAGCCCTTCATCCCCGAGGAACTCGCCATCCGCGTGGACCGCATGCTGGCCCGCCAGCCGAGCGCCTGAACCGTGATCCGCACGACCGCCCTCGCCGCCGTCCTGCTCGCGCTCCTGCTGGCGGCCACCCGGGCGCTCCACGCCGGGGAGACGGCGCACCTCTTCGCCCTCTACCGCGCCGGCGACCTCGACCGGCTGGAGCGGGCGCTGGCGGCGGCCCGCCGCGAACGTCCAGGGGACGTGGACCTGAGGCTGCTGGCGGGACTGCTGGCGCTGCGGCGGGGACGGACGGACGAGGCGGAACGCCACCTCAGGGCGGTGCTGCGGCGGGCGCCGGACTATCGCGACGCGCGCCTCGCCCTCGCCCGTCTGCGCCACTGGCGGGGCGATCCCGAGGAGGCCCGGGCCCTGCTGGCGCCCCTCGCCTCCGAAGCCGCCGAGGATCCCGAGGTGCTGGCGCTGTTCGTGGATCTGGCGCTGGCGGGCGGCGCGCCGGCGGAGGCCCGCGCCCGGCTCGCCGAGGCCCGTCGCCGGGGCCGCATTCCCGCCTCCCGACTCGGGTGGATCGCCCGCCGCATCGCCGCCGCCGAGCGGCGCGTACGGGCGGCCGCCTTCCGGGGCGACGCGCCGGCCCCGCCCGCCCGCCGTCTCCGCGGGCCGGCCGGGGGTCTCCGGCTCCTGGCCTACGCCCGCCGCGCCCGCTGGTCGGACGGTCGGGCGCCCTGGAGCGAGGGGCGACTCGCACTGCTGTGGCGGCCGGACGCGGTCACCGCCGTCGAACTCGGCGGCACGCTGCGCCGCCGTTTCGGCACCACCGACCTCCTCCTCGACCTCGCCCTCGTCCGTCGCGAGGCGGACGGATCCGCCTGGCGCCTCGCCCTCGGCCTCGGCCCCGGGGCCGGTTTCTCGCCGCGGATCGGCATCGAGGGCGAGCTGGAGCACCCCTTCCGCCCGGGAGAGCCGCACGTCCCCCGGCTGCTCGCCCGCCTGCGCCTTTCCCGCTATCGCGAGGGGACGGCCCTCCTCGGGGGTCTCGGCCTGCGCCTCGCGCCCACCGGCGCGACCGGCCTCGCCCTGCGGGCCGATCTCGCCCGCGACGCCGGCGGCCGGCTCGACGTGGGCGGCAGCCTGCGACTCGATCTCGATCTCGGCCGCGCGCGCCTCTTCGGCGGCCTCGGCCTGTTGCTGGACGACGAGCGCGGGCGCGTGACGGAACGGACCCTCTTCGCCGGCTTCCACCTCCCCCTGCGCGAGGGGGTGCGGCTGTTCTGCGACCTGGATCTGGTGCGTCGGGACGCCGTGCGGGTCGGCGCCGGCTGCGGCCTCGCCCTCGATCTCGGGAGGAGCCGGCGATGATCCCCGAGGCCGTCGCTCCCCTGCTCCGTTTCGCCTGGACGGCGACGCTGCTGTTCCTGCTGCTGGCGCTGTCGATCACGCTGGTGCTGGTGCTGCGCCGTCTGGTCGGGGAGCTGGCGGCGCCGCGCCGGGCACGGGCGCTCGCGGCGGTGCACCGCCATCTGCTGGAGGCCGCCCTCGGCCGACGGGATCCCGCGGCCGTGCCGCCGGGGCCGTACCCTCCGCGGGAGGCGGTGGCGGAACTGGTGGTGGAGCTCGCCGCCATGGGCCGTGGCGAGATGCGCCGGCGGCTGGCGGCGGCGGCCAAGGCCCTCGGCGTGCTCGACCACCTCCTCGCCCGCAGCCGGTCGCGGCGGGCGGCGTTGCGGGCGCGGGCCGCCCGCCGTCTCGGACTCTTCGCGCCGGTGGCCCCGCGGGCGGTGCGGGCGGCGCTGGCCCGCCTGCTGGACGATCCCGCGGGGGAGGTGCGGGTGGCGGCGGCGGAGACGGCGGCGGGACTGGACGGCGAGGCCCGCCGGGCGGTGGCGGATCGCATCCGCCGCGATCCCGTCTTCACCCGACGTCTCGCCCTCCCCTGCCTCGAGCGGCTGGGAGGGGCCGATCCCGCCCTCCTCGACTCCCTCGCCGAGGGGGCCGACGCCGCCCGTCTCGCCCGCCTGCTGGAGGCGGCCGGCCGCGCCCGGCTGCTGCCGCTGGCCCCCCGGGCCCTCGCCGCGCTCCGCCATCCCGCGGTGGCGGTGCGTCTCGCCGCCGCGCGGGCGCTGGTGGAGATGGAACATCCCCGGGCCGCCGCCGCCCTCGCGGAACTCGCGGCCGACGCCGATCCGGCCCTCCGTCTCGAGGCCCTGCTGCTGATGGCCGAACGTCCCCGCGCGCCCTATCTGCGGATCCTTCGCGCCCGTCTCGACGATCCCGACCCCGGCGTGGCCTTCCGCGCCCGCCACCTCCTCGCCCGCCTGGCGCCGGCGGCGGAGGTGCCGGCATGACCATGACCTCCCTCCTCCTCGCCCTCGGCGGGCTCGTGGCCCTGACCCTCTTCGCCGTCCTCCTCTTCCAGCAGCTCTTCTACCTGCTGCTGCTGACGGTGGCGCTGGCGGCCCTGCTGCTGCGGCCACCCCGGCGCGAGACCCGCACCCTCTGGAGCGAACTCGTGGACGTGGCGCCCTCCCTCACCATCCTCGTACCCGCCCACGACGAGGAGGCCACCATCGTCGATTCCGTGCGGGCGCTGCTGGCGCTGCAGTATCCCCGCTTCGAGGTGGTGGTCGTCGACGACGGCTCGAGGGATGCCACCCTCGCCCGCCTGCGGGAGGCCTTCGCCCTGGAGCCGGTGGCGGGACCGCCGCCGCAGCGGCTGGTGCGGGCGCCGGTGCGGGGCGTCTGGCGCGCCCGCGATCTGCCGCGCCTCACCGTGGTGGCCAAGGAGAACGGCGGCAAGAGCGACGCCCTCAACGCCGGTCTCGAACTCGCCACGGGGGAGCTGGTCTGTTCGGTGGACGCCGACAGTCTGCTGGAGAGCGACAGCCTGCTGCGGGCGGTGGAGCCCTTCGTCCTCGACGAGACCACCGTGGCCGTGGGCGGCACGGTGCGGGTGGCCAACGGCTGCCGCGTGGAGCGCGGGCGGGTGGTGGCGGCGGAGCTGCCCCGCCGCTGGCTGCCGCGTCTGCAGGCGATGGAATACATCCGGGCCTTCGTCATGGCCCGCCTCGCCTTCGCCCGCCTCGGCGCGCTGACCATCGTCTCCGGCGCCTTCGGTCTGTTCCGGCGCGATCTGGTGCTGGAGCTGGGCGGCTATCGCCGCGACACCGTGGGCGAGGACTTCGAGCTGGTGATGCGAATCCACCGTCACTGCCGCGAACGCGGCCGTCCCTATGCCGTCCACTTCGTCCCCGAACCCGTCTGCTGGACCCAGGCGCCGGAGCGCTGGCGCGACCTCGCCCGCCAGCGCATCCGCTGGCACCGCGGCGCCCTCGAGACCTTCTTCGCCCACGCCGACATGCTGACGCGCCCCCGGCGCTACGGCGCCCCGGCCCTGCTCGGGCTCGGCACCCTCTTCCTGGTGGACGTCCTGGCGCCGGCGGCGGAACTGCTGGGCTGGCTGCTGCTGCCGGTGCTGGGCCTCACGGGCGGTCCCGTCCTCGATCTCGCCCTCGCCTGGCTGGCGCTGGCGGTGGGCGGCGGCATCGCCCTCTCCTGCGGGGCGCTGATCCTGGAGGAACTGGAGCTGGCCCGCGTGCCCCGAGCCGGCGACCTGCTGCGGCTCGCCCTCGCCGCCGTGGTGGAGAATCTGGGCTATCGCCAGTTCGTGAACGTCTGCCGCATGATCGGCCATCTGCAGTGGCTGCGCGGCGCCACCGGCTGGGGGCGGATCGCCCGCCGCGGCTTCGCCCGGCCCACTTCCGGCGAGGCGTCGTCGTGAGCGCCCTCCGGCACCCGTGGCCGCGGCCGCCCTCGCCCGTCGCGCGCGGCCGCCTCCGCGCGCCTCGCCCCGCCCTTGCCTCCGCCGCCGTTCTGGTGTCCACAGCCCACGGTCCCGCGAGGAGCCCGCCCATGGACGACCGCTACGCCCGCTATCGCCGGCTCGCCCTCGACCGGCCGGACGAGGGGATCCTGCGCATCACCTTCGACCGTCCCGAGCGCTACAATGCCATCGACCGCGAGACCCACACCGAGCTCACCTCCATCTGGCGCGACATCGACGCCGATCCCGAGGTGGCGGCGGTGGTGGTGACCGGCCGCGGGCGCGTGTTCTCGGCCGGCGGCGACTTCGACTTCGTGGAGGAGATCGCCGACGATCCCGAGGTGCGGCTGCGGGCCTGGAAGGAGGCCCGCGATCTCGTCTACCACATGGTCGACTGCGACAAGCCCGTCGTCTCCGCCATCAACGGGCCCGCCGCCGGCGCCGGTCTCGTGGTGGGCCTGCTCGCCGACGTGTCGGTGGCGGCGCGCTCGGCCAAGATCGTCGACGGCCACACCCGTCTCGGCCTGGCCGCCGGCGACGTGGCGGTGATGCTGTGGCCGCTGCTGTGCGGGCTGGCCAAGGCCAAGTACCATCTGCTGCTGTGCGAGCCGCTCACCGGCGAGGAGGCGGAGCGGATCGGCCTCGTGAGCCTGTGCGTCGACGACGCCCGCGTCCAGGACGTGGCCCTGGACATCGCCCGACGGCTGCGGGACGGCGCCCCCTGCGCCATCCGCTGGACCAAATACGCCCTCAACAACTGGCTGCGCAGCGCCGGTCCCCTGTTCGACGTCTCCACCGCCCTCGAGATCCTCGGCTTCACCACCCCCGAGGTGCGCGAGGGCCTCGCCGCCTGGCGCGAGAAGCGCCCGCCGCGCTTTTCCCGCCGCTGTCCCATCTGAACGCCGTGTCGACGCCGCTCCCGATCCTCCTCTGCCCCTTCTGCGACGCCGCCCACGTGCTGCGGCCGCTGCCGCCGGGCGCGCGCGCCCGCTGCCGGCGCTGCGGCAGTCCCCTCTATGCCCGTCGTCGCGGCACCGTGGCGGCCGCGGCGCGGCTCCACCTGGCCGCCGTGCCCCTGTTCGCCGCCGCCCATCTCCTCCCCTTCGTCGGCCTGGAGCTGGGCGGCCGCGAGCAGACCACCACCGTGCTCTCCGCCGCCCTCGCCCTCTGGCGCCACGGCATCTGGTGGCTGGCGGCGCTGGTCTTCACCCTCATGTTCCTGGTCCCCCTCGCCCGCCTGCTGGCGGCCCTCCATCTGCTACGGCCCCTCGCCCGCGGCCGGCTGCCGTCCCGCGCCGCCACGACCTTCCGCATCCTCGAGCGCTTCCGCCCCTGGGCCATGACCGACGTCTATCTGATGGCGCTGGTGGTGGCCTGGGCCAAGCTGCGGGATCTCGGCCTGCTGGAGCCGGGACCGGCGCTGTTCGCCTTCGTCGCCATGCTGGCGCTGCTGCTGGGGGCGGAGGCGGTGCTGGAGCCGCTCGAGGTCTGGGAGCGCATCGCGCCCCAGACCCGGCTCACCCCCGCCGCCCTCGCGACGGGCCGCTGGATCGCCTGTCCCCACTGCCGCCAGACCCTTCCCGCCGACCGCGAGGGCCGGCCCTGTCCCCGCTGCGGCGGGCGCGTCCACGCCCGCACGCCCGGATCCCTCGCCCGCACCACCGCCTGGCTGCTCGCCGCCACCTTCGCCTATGTGCCGGCCAATCTGCTGCCGGTGATGACGGTGGTGTGGCTGGGGCGGGGGGAGCCCGACACCATCCTGAGCGGCGTCGCGGCCCTCTACGGGGCCGGTCTCTGGCCGGTGGCCACCGTCATCTTCCTCGCCAGCATCGTGGTGCCCGTGGCCAAGATCCTGGTGCTGGCCGGGCTGCTCGCGGGGATCCGCACCGGCCGCATCGCCCATCCCCGTCTCGCCACCGCCCTCTACCGGGCGGTGGACGCCGTCGGCCGCTGGTCCATGATCGACGTCTTCGTGGTCGGCATCCTGACGGCGCTGGTGAGCGCGGGTCGTCTCGCCACGGTGGAGCCGGGTCCCGGCATCTCCGCCTTCGCCGCCACCGTCGTCTTCACCATGATCGCCGCCCACGTCCTCGATCCGCGTCTGCTCTGGGATCGTGCGGGAGCCCGCCATGTCCGAGTCCCCCTCCGTCCCGCCGCCGCTGGAGCCTGAGGTCCGCACCCGTCGCCTGCGGCTGCCGCCGCTCTTGTGGCTGCTGCCGGCGCTGACGGCGGCGGTGGCCGGCTGGCTGGTCTGGGACACCCTCGCCCGCCGCGGTCCCGAGATCACCGTCACCTTCCGCAGCGCCGAGGGGATCGAGCCCGGCAAGACCCGGGTCAAGTACCGCGACGTGGAGGTGGGGACCGTCACCCGCGTGCGGATCTCCGCCGATCTTCGCCGGGTGGTGGTGACGGCGCGGCTGGTGGCCGGGGCGGAGCGGCTGCTGGCGCCCGACACCCGCTTCTGGGTGGTGCGCCCGCGGATCGGCATCGGCGGCGTCAGCGGCCTCACCACCCTGGTCTCCGGCGCCTACATCGAGGTGGACCCGGGCCGCGGGGAGCCGGTCTACCGCTTCGAGGGGCTGGAGGAGCCGCCGTTGATCCGCTCCGACGAGCCCGGCACCCGCTTCGTGCTGGAGGCGCGGGCCCTCTCCGGCATCGACCGCGGCTCGCCCGTCTACTATCGCGGCATCGAGGTGGGGCAGGTGCTGGGCTACGACCTCGACCCCGGGGGTGGCCGGGTGCGTCTCCACGTCTTCGTGCGCAGCCCCTACGACCGCTTCGTGCGGACCACCAGCCGCTTCTGGAACGCCAGCGGCCTCGCCCTCGGCACCGGCCCCGAGGGCTTCTTCCTGCGCCTGCAGTCGGTGCAGGCCCTGCTGCTGGGCGGCATCGCCTTCGATACGCCGGAGGGCCCCACCACCGGCGAACCGGCCGCGCCGGGCAGCCGCTTCGTCCTCTTCGAGGACGAGGATGCGGCCCGCGAGAGCCGCTACACCGAGGTGGCGCGGGTGCGGGTGGAGTTCGCGAGCTCCGTGCGTGGACTGGCGCCGGGCGCGCCGGTGGAGTTCCGCGGCATCCGCATCGGCCGGGTGGCGGAGGTGCGCCTCCTCTTCGATCCGGAGCGGGCCCGCTTCCGCGTGCCCGTCACCCTCGAGATCCAGCCGCGGCGCTTCCTGGGTGGGAGTGCCCCGGCCGACGGCGCCCCGCGCCTCGACATCGACCTCCTGCGCCAACTGGTGCGCCGGGGGCTCCGCGCGCGGCTGCGCACCGCCAATCTCCTCACCGGCGAGGCGCTGGTGGAGTTCGACCTGCTGCCGGACACCCCGCCGGCGGAACTGCGGCTCGACGGCGAGGTGCCGGTGATCCCGAGCGCGCCCACCGAGTTCGAGGCCATCACCGGATCCCTGCAGGAGGTGCTGCGCAAGCTCGCCGACCTGCCGCTGGAGGCCATGATCGAGGAGGTGCGCGCCGCCGCCCGGGAGGTGGGAACCCTCGCCCGCAGTCCGGAGCTCGCCGCGGCCCTCGCCGCCGCCCGCCGGGCAGCCGAGGACGTGGCCGCCACCGCCCGCGACGTGCGCGGCGACGCGGGTCCGCTCCTGGCCGCGCTGCGCCGGGCCGCCGACCGCACCGGCCGGGCGGCGGATGCCGCCGAACGGGCCTTCCGCGGCTTCGCCGATCTGGTGGGGCCCGGTTCGCGCACCCGCGACGACGTGATAGAACTGGTGCGCGAGCTCAGGGCGGCGGCCCGGGCCATCCGACTGTTCGCCGAGTATCTGGAGCGCAACCCCCAGGCCCTGATCCGCGGCAAGGGACCGTGAGGCCATGCGACGGCGTCTCCTTCTCCTCGCCCTCCCGCTGCTGCCGGCCGGCTGCGTGCTGCCGCCCGGTGGCGGCGCCCCGGTGCGCGTCTATGGTCTGGTGCCGCGCATCGCACCGGCATCGCCCCGGCGCGAGCTCGTCCTCGTGGTGCGCCGCGTCACCATTCCGCCCTATCTCGACCGTCAGCAGATGGTCACCCGCACGGCCGGGCCCCGCCTTGCCCTCGCCGAGACCCACAACTGGCTGGAGCCGCTGCCCTCGGCCATCGCCCGCGTGTTCGCCGCCGATCTCGCCGCCCTCCTCGGCACCGAGCTGGTCTTCCTGCCGGAACAGGATCCGCCGGCGCGCGCCGATCTGGAGCTCACCCTCGACGTCTTCGCCTTCGAGGCGGTGGCGGACCGCAGGGTGGTGCTGGATGCCCGGGTGCGGGCGCGGAAGGGGGACGAGGAGCGCGTCCACCGCGCCCGGATCACCGTCCCCCTCGCCCGCGCTGGCGACCATGCCGCCATCGCCGAGGCCATGAGCGAGGCGCTGGCCGAGCTCGCCCGCCGCACCGCGGCGCTGCTGGAGGACTCCGGAAGCCCCGGACATCGGCCCGCCGCGACGGAAGCCGCGGCGGCGGGGGATCACCCGCCCTCCAGCTCCTCGAACGGGTCCTCGTCGAGCCGGTAGAGGGTGCGCGTGCGCTCCGGCCGCGCGCCCATCTCGTGGCGCAGCGGCAGCCGGGCGAGGCGCGCGCCGTCCACCAGCGCCACCTTGCGGTCGGCGCGCTGCGCCTCCGCCCGCGCTCGAGGCGTGAAGACGGCGGTGGTGACGAAGGCCCCCGCGCTCGCCTGGTGGGCGGCGGGACCGTGAGAAACTCGCGCATCCCGGCCGAGCCGACGTTCTGACCGGTGGTGTCGCGCCTGAGCTGGCAGAGACCCGGTCGCGGCCGAGGGCGTCCTCGGCGATCTCCACGTCCACGCCGCCGTCGCCGCGCCGCCGACATGGATGTGCTCGCCGCGGGCCCCGTGACCCATCGCCGTCATCGGCCGCGGGACGAGGCCCGCGACGGCGCCGGGCGAGAGACGCCGGAGGCGGTCGAGGAGCGTCGTCGCGCGTTCCGTCCCGAGCTCGGCGAGGGCGCGGTCGACGCGTTCCGTGGGCGGCGCCGACTCCCGCGCCGCCGGATCGCCGTCCTGTGCCGGAGCTCCCGCATCGGCCGCTTCCGAAGGTGCATTTTCCCGCTCTCACCCGCCGGCGAGCGAGGCCCGGAAGACGGGATGGCGCGCGGCGAGGACGGACCGCGACAGGGCCGCCGGGGCCAGGACCCGCGGCCGTCGCCCCTCCGCGAGCTCACGGCGACGGCACGGCCCCCGCTCGCCCACCGTGCGCAGGACCGGCAGCACGAGCTCTTCCCGGGTCGGCAGCGCCGTCGTCCGCAAGCTCCGACGTCCCTAGTCCAGTCGCGCCAGTCGCGCGCACAGGAGATCGAAGAAGCCGTCCGCGTCCGCCTCCAGCATCACCTCGGCGTTGGCGGGGCGGCCGGTGACCCCGTGCAGGTCCACGTAGGTGCGCCCCAGTCCCAGCGCGCTCTCGCACTCCACCTCCACCCGGCAGGAACGACCGCGGAAGAGCTCGGAACGCAGCAGCCAGGCCACGGTGCAGGGATCGTGGAGCGGCCCGTCGGCGGCACCGCCGGTGCGACCACGGGTGCGGTAGAAGGCGAGCATGCCGGCCACCGCCCGGGCCGCGCGGGTGCCCACGGCGCGGATGCGGGCGAGGCGCGCTTCCGTCACCAGCACCCGGTGGGTGACGTCGAGGGGGAACATCGTCACCGGCACCCCCGCCTCGAACACCATGCGGGCGGCGTGGGGATCCACGTACATGTTGAACTCCGCCGCCGGCGTCACATTGCCGGGCCCCACCGCACCTCCCATCAGCACGATGCCCTCGAGGCGCCGGGCGAGCTCCGGGTGGAGGGCCAGCGCCAACGCCACGTTGGTGAGGGGGCCCGTCGCCACCAGCGTCGGCCGTACCGCCGTCGGATCCAGCAGATGGCGGGCGATGGCCAGCGCCGCGTGCGCCGGCTCGGGACGACGCCGCGCCGGCGGCAGCTCCGCCCCGTCGATGCCGCTTTCGCCGTGCACGTGTTCGGCGGTGACCAGCGGCCGCAGCAGCGGCCGGGCGGCCCCGGCGTGGACCGGCACCCGTGCCCCCGCGAGTTCCACGAGCCGCAGCGCGTTGTCGACGGTGCGCACCAGCGGGACATTGCCGGCGACGGTGGTGACGGCGCGCACCTCCAGCTCCTCCGGCGAGGCCAGGGCCAGCAGGATGGCGACGGCGTCGTCCTGGCCGGGATCGCAGTCGAGGACGATGGTGCGGCGGGACACGGGCGGCGCTCCCGGGACGGTCTCCCCGCCTCCTTCTCCCGTCGCCGACCGCTCATGGCAAGAGGCGCGATCCCGCCTCCGCCAGCATCCGCCAGTCCGGCCCGGTCCCCGTCTTCGCCAGCAACAGCAGGGCGAGCTGCGCCAGCACCAGCACCCGCGCCCACAGGGCCCACATGCCGTCGCTCCGTGGCTTCGGCACGATACTGGCGGAAAGGGGTTGAGATCCGGTGAATCCGGGGGGCGGCTTCGCTTGAAGCGGCCCGGGCCGGCGACTAGTGTTGCTCCGGCCTGCGGGCGTAGCTCAGAGGGAGAGCACGGCGCTTACACCGCCGCGGTCGGAGGTTCGAGTCCTCCCGCCCGCACCAGCCCGGGCCGTCGGGCGCGCCAGCCTGCGGTGTCGCGTCGTGGCGCGAACAGGGGGAGAGCAGTCATGGCCACCGCGCTCCAGGACATCCGTCACCGGCTCCGCGATCCCTCGCTCTTCCGCGAGCAGTGCTATGTGGACGGCACATGGGTGGAGGCGGCCGACGGTGCCCGCACCACCGTCGTCGATCCCGCCACCGGCGAGGTCCTGGGCAGCGTGCCGGCGATGGGCCGCGAGGACGTGCGCCGGGCCATCGACGCCGCCCATCGCGCCTTCCGCGACTGGCGGGCGCGCACCGGCAAGGAGCGGGCGGCGCTGCTGCGGCGCTGGTACGAGCTGGTGATGGAGAACGCCGACGACCTCGCCTACATCATGACCCGCGAGCAGGGCAAGCCGCTGGCCGAGGCCCGCGGCGAGATCGTCTACGGCGCCGCCTTCATCGAGTGGTTCGCCGAGGAGGCCAAGCGCGTCTACGGCGACGTCGTCCCCACCCCCCAGCGCGGCCGCCGCATCCTCGTCCTCAAGCAGCCGGTGGGTGTCGCCGCCGCCATCACCCCGTGGAACTTCCCCAACGCCATGATCACCCGCAAGTGCGCGCCGGGGCTGGCGGTGGGCTGCACCATCGTCGCCCGGCCGGCCAGCGCCACCCCCTTCTCGGCGCTGGCGCTGGCGGTGCTGGCGGAGCGCGCCGGCCTGCCGCCGGGCGTGTTCAACGTGGTCACCGGTCCCGCCGGCCCCATCGGCGACGAGCTGTGCGAGAACGAGAAGGTCCGCAAGCTCTCCTTCACCGGCTCCACCGAGGTGGGCAAGCTGCTGCTGAAGAAGTGCGCCGACACCGTCAAGCGGGTGTCCATGGAGCTCGGCGGCCACGCGCCCTTCATCGTCTTCGACGACGCCGATCTGGACGCGGCGGTGCAGGGGGCGCTGGCCTGCAAGTTCCGCAACGCCGGCCAGACCTGCGTGTGCGCCAACCGCATCTACGTCCAGGCCGGCGTCTTCGACGCCTTCGCCGAGAAGTTCGCGGCGGCGGTGGCGCGCCTGAAGGTGGGTGCGGGCACCGAGCCCGACGTCCAGATCGGCCCCCTCATCGACGAACGGGCGCTGGAGAAGGTGGAGGCCCACGTGCGCGACGCCGTGGAGAAGGGCGCGCGGGTGATCACCGGCGGCCGCCGTCATCCCCGCGGCGGGCTCTTCTACGAGCCGACGGTGGTGGGCCCGTGCACCCGCGAGATGCGCATCACCACCGAGGAGACCTTCGGCCCCGTCGCCCCCCTCTACCGCTTCGAGACGGAGGAGGAGGCGGTGGCGCTGGCCAACGACAGCCCTTACGGTCTCGCCGGCTATTTCTACGCCCGCGACCTCGGCCGGGTGATGCGGGTGGCGGAGGCGCTGGAGGTGGGGATCGTCGGCGTGAACACCGGCATCATCTCCACCGAGGTGGCGCCCTTCGGCGGCGTCAAGCAGAGCGGGCTCGGCCGCGAGGGATCGAAGTACGGCATCGACGAATATCTGGAGATCAAGTACGTGGCCCTCGACGGGATCGAGTGAGGTGGCGCACTTCGACCTGTTCGTGATCGGCGGCGGGTCCGGCGGCATCGCCTGTGCCCGCCGCGCCGCGTCCTACGGGGCGCGGGTGGCGCTGGCCGAGGCCGGCCGGCTCGGCGGCACCTGCGTGATCCGCGGCTGCGTGCCCAAGAAGCTCATGAGCTACGCCGCCCGCTTCGCCGACCGCATGACGGCGCTGCCCGCCTACGGCTTCGACCTCGCGCCGCCGCCCCTCGACTTCCGGCGGCTTCTGGAGAACCGCAACCGCGAGGTGGCGCGGCTCGAGGGCGTCTATCTCTCGCTGCTGGAGAACGCGGGGGTGCGGCTGCTGCGGGCCCGCGCCCGCCTCGACTCCGACGGCCGTCCGCCCCACGGCGTGGTGGTGGACGGGGAACGCCACACCGCCGACCGGGTGGTGGTGGCGGTGGGCGCCCGGCCCGTGCTGCCCGACATCCCGGGCATGGAACACGCCGTCACCTCCGACGTCCTGCTGGAGGAGGTCTACGACCTGCCGCCGCGGCTGGTGGTGATCGGCGCCGGCTACATCGGCGTCGAGCTCGCCAGCATCCTCCGCGCGCTGGGCAGCCGCGTGTGGCTGGTGATGCGGCGCGAGCTGCCGCTCAGGGGCTTCGACGAGGAGCTGCGCCTCGCCGTCGCCGAGGGACTGGTGGAGCTCGGCGTCGAACTGGTGCCGGAGGCGCGCGTGATGCGCATCCAGCGGAGCGGCGATCTCCGGCTCGTGGAGACCGACCGCGGCATCCTCGAGGCGGAGATGGTGCTGGTGGCCGCCGGACGTCGGCCCGTGCCCAACACCCGCGGCCTCGGCCTCGAGGAGGCGGGCGTGCGCCTCACCCTCGACGGCGTGGTGCGGGTGGATGTCGGCTACGAGACCAACGTGCCCGGCATCCACGCCATCGGCGACTGCGCCGATCACGCCGGCCACGGTCTCGACGCCCACCAGCACGACCTCACGCCGGTGGCCATCGCCGAGGGGCGGGCGCTGGCGGAGCGCTTCTTCCACGACAATCCGGAAGTGGTGAACTACGAGACCGTCCCCACCGCCGTCTTCGCCATCCCCGAGGCGGCGGCGGTGGGGCTCACCGAGGAACGGGCCCGCGCCCTGGGCCATCGGCTGCGCCTTTACCGCACCCGATTCCGTCCCATGCTCTATACGCTGCCGCAGATGGAGCGCCGCACGACCATGAAGCTGGTGGTGGACGCCGACAGCGACCGGGTGCTGGGCTGCCACCTGGTGGGGGACGACGCCGCCGAGATCGTCCAGGGGGTGGCCATCGCCCTCACCGCCGGCGCCACCAAGCGGCAGTTCGACGAGACGGTGGGCCTCCATCCCACCGCCGCCGAGGAACTCGTGACCCTCTACCGACCCACCCGATAGCGAGACCCGCCATGGCCACGACCCGCGCGCGCGACTGGCGGCCGGACAGCTGGCGACGCAAGCCGGCCCGGCAGATGCCCGAGTACGACGATCCCGGGCGGCTGCGCGAGGTGGAGCGGCGGCTCTCCGGCTTTCCACCGCTGGTGTTCGCCGGGGAGTGCCGGGAGCTCGAGCGGCGGCTCGCGGAGGTGGCGGCGGGTCGCGCCTTCCTGCTGCAGGGCGGCGACTGCGCCGAGGCCTTCGCCCAGTTCGACGCCAACAAGATCCGCGACACTCTGCGGGTGCTGCTGCAGATGGCGGTGGTGCTCACCTACGGCGCCGGCATGCCGGTGGTGAAGGTGGGGCGCATGGCCGGCCAGTTCGCCAAGCCTCGCAGCCAGCCCACCGAGGTGCGGGACGGCCGCGAACTGCCCGCCTATCGCGGCGACATCGTCAACGACATCTCCTTCGACGCCGCGGCGCGCCGGCCCGATCCGGAACGCATGATCCAGGCGTACATGCAGGCGGCCGCCACCCTCAATCTGCTGCGCGCTTTCACCGAGGGCGGCTACGCCTCCCTCACCCGCGTCCACCAGTGGAACCTGGGCTTCGTGGAGCGCTCGCCGCAGGGCGCCCGCTATCGGGATCTCGCCGACCGCATCGGCGAGGCCCTCGCCTTCATGCACGCCTGCGGCATCACCGATCTCAACACGCCGGCCGTCCGCCGCACCACCTTCTACACCTCCCACGAGTGCCTGCTGCTCCCCTTCGAGGAGGCCTTCGTGCGGGTCGATTCCACCACCGGCCTCTGGTACGACACCTCGGCCCACTTCCTGTGGATCGGCGACCGCACCCGCCAGCTCGACGGGGCCCACGTGGAGTTCTGCCGCGGCATCGAGAATCCCATCGGCATCAAGGCCGGACCGAGCATGACCCCGGACGAGCTGCTCAGGCTCCTGGACGTGCTGGATCCCGACAACCGACCCGGCCGCATCACCGTCATCACCCGCCTCGGCGCCGACCGGGTGGGCGAGCTGCTGCCGCCCCTGATCCGGGCGGTGCGGCGCGAGGGTCGGGTGGTGGTATGGTCGTGCGATCCCATGCACGGCAACACCGTGCGGACGGCGGGCGGCCTCAAGACCCGGCCCTTCGAGCGGGTGCTGCAGGAGGTGCGGACCTTCTTCGAGGTCCACCGGGCCGAGGGGACCCATGCCGGCGGCATCCATCTGGAGATGACCGGCGAGGACGTCACCGAGTGTCTCGGCGGTGCCCAGGCCATCTCCGAATCGGATCTCGCCGACCGCTACCACACCCACTGCGATCCCCGCCTCAACGCCCAGCAGAGCCTGGAGCTGGCCTTCCTGATGGCGGAGGCCCTCAAGGCCGAACGGGCGGCGCTGCGCCGAGCCTCCTGACGGATCCGACCATGGACGCCTTCACGCCCCACCTCTTCCCGCCGGAAGAGCTGGTGTCGCGCTTCACCGACAAGTACTTCCACCGGACCCGCGCCATCGTCGAGCGCTTCGGCGACTGCCGGGTGACCTACGCCTTCTTCATGCGGCGGCCGGTGATCTCGGCCCCGCGCCTCGCCCTCGACTGGCTGGCGCGGATCGCCCGGGCGCGGCGGCTCGAGATCGAGGTGGAGCTGCTCTATCCCGAGGGCGAATGGGTGGGCGCGGGCGAGCCCATCTTCTACCTCACCGGCCCCTTCGCCGGCCTCGTGGACCTGGAGACCATCCTCCTCCAGAAGCTGGGGCCGGCCTGCGTCGCCGCCTTCAACGCCTACACCATGTGCACGGATCTCCCGCGCACCGCCTTCCTCGCCATGGACGCCCGCCACTGTGCCGGGGCGGAGATGGCGGAGCTCATGGCCTATGCGGCGAGCGTCGGCTCCGCCCGGGCGCGGCGCGAGAGCGGAGCGGTGGGCTTCGTGGGCAACGCCAACGACGCCACCGCCCACTATTTCGGCCGCGAGCGCGGCCTCGGCACCATGCCCCACGCGCTGGTGGGCTACGCCGGGAGCACCGTGCGGGCGGCGGAGATGTTCCACGAGACCTTCCCGGACGAACCGCTCTACGTGCTGGTGGACTATTTCGGCCGCGAGATCACCGACGCGCTGGCGGTGTGCGAACGCTTCCCCGACCTCGCCCGCACGGGTCGGCTCGGCGTGCGGCTGGACACCCACGGCGGCCGCTTCGTGGAGGGGCTGGACGTGGCCCGCTCCTACGAGGTGCTGGAACGCCACGCCCCCGAGGCCATCCGCACCTACCGCACCGAGGAGGAACTGCGCTGGCTCACCGGCACCGGCGTGACGGCGGCGGCCCTGTTCTGGATGCGGGAGCATCTCGACCGGGCCGGCTTTCCGGAGGTCCGGATCATCGCGAGCTCCGGCTTCTCGCCGCGCAAATGCAAGCTCATGGCCAGCGTCGGTGCGCCCGTCGACATCGTCGGCACCGGCAGCTATCTGCCCGAGCGCTGGAGCGAGACCTACGCCACCGCCGACGTGGTGGCCTACGACGGCGAACGGCGGGTCAAGGTGGGACGCGAGTTCCTCTTCCCGGAACACGCCCGGGCGCGGCGAGCGACGGTGCGGGCGCGCGCCGGCGACGGCGTCGGCACCGGCACCCCGTCGCATTGAAGGACCGATCGGAATCCTCTAATGAAGCGCGGCCGTGCCGGGGCCGCCCCGGGCGTCCGTCGCCATCGGAGGAGAAGGCGGGACCATGATCATCGGTGTGCCCAAGGAGCGCCGCGAGGCCGAAGCGCGGGTCGCGGCCACGCCCGATACCGTGCAGCGCTACGTGAAGGAGGGGCACCGGGTGCTGGTGGAGCGCGGTGCCGGCGTCGGCGCCGCCATCCCCGACGCCGAGTTCGAGGCCGCCGGCGCCCGGCTGGTGGACGGCGGCGAGGCCCTCTACGGCGAGGCGGAGGTGGTGCTCAAGGTCCAGCGCCCGGTCGAGGAGGAGTTGGCGTGGCTGCGCGAGGGCCAGCTGCTCGTGGGCATGCTGGATCCCCACATGCACCGCGAGCAGCTGGAGGCCTACGTGGCCCGCCGGGTGACCGCCTTCGCCCTGGAGCTGCTGCCGCGCACGACCCGCGCCCAGGCCATGGACGTCCTCTCCAGTCAGGCCAATGTGGCCGGCTATCGGGCCATGCTGGAGGCCATGACCGCCTACAGGCGGGTGGTGCCGATGATGATGACCGCGGCCGGCACCATCGCCGCCGCCAAGGTGTTCGTCGTCGGTGCCGGCGTGGCGGGGTTGCAGGCCATCGCCACCGCCCGCCGCATGGGGGCGGTGGTGACCGCCACCGACGTGCGGCCGGCGGCGAAGCAGGAGATCGAGTCGCTGGGCGCCCGCTTCGTGGGGTTCATCCCGGAGGATGCCGCCACCGCCGGCGGCTACGCCCGTCCCCTCACGCCCGAGGAGCAGCGGAAGCAGCGCGAGATCCTCGCCGACCACATCCGCGGCCAGGACATCGTCGTCACCACCGCCCAGGTGCCGGGGCGCCGGGCGCCGCGCATCGTCACCGCCGAGATGGTGCGCGGCATGAGGCCGGGGGCGGTGATCCTCGACATGGCGGTGGAGACGGGCGGCAACGTGGAGGGCAGCCGTCCCGGCGAGACGGTGGAGGTGGAGGGGGTCACCATCCTCGGCCCCCGCAATCTGCCGTCGCGGGTGGCGCCGACGGCGAGCCGCCTCTACGCCCGCAACCTCTACAATTTCCTCCAGCTGGTGGTGAAGAGGGACGCCGAGGCGGTCTCGATCGACACCGCCGACGAACTCGTCGCCGCCACGCTGCTGACCCGCGACGGCGCCGTCGTGCACGAGAACTTCAAGAGCTGAGCCGCGGAGCAGGAACGATGGAAGCGGTCGATCCCGGCATCGTCAATCTCATCGTCTTCGTCCTGGCCATCTTCGTGGGGTATTACGTGGTGTGGTCGGTGACGCCGGCCCTCCACACGCCGCTCATGTCCGTCACCAACGCCATCTCCAGCGTCATCATCGTGGGCGGCCTCATCGCCACCGGCGCCGGCTCCGGTTCGGCCCTCGCCACCCTCTTCGGGCTGCTCGCGGTGATCCTCGCCAGCGTCAACATCTTCGGCGGCTTCCGGGTGACCGCCCGCATGCTCGCCATGTTCCGCAAGCGCAGTTGAGGGAGAGCACGCCATGAGCGCCAACCTCGCCGCGCTGGGCTATCTCGTCGCCGCCGTCTGCTTCATCTTGGCGCTGCGCGGCCTCTCCCACCCGCGCACGGCCCGGCCCGGCAACATCATCGGCATGGCGGGCATGGCGCTGGCCATCCTGGTCACGCTCCTCTCCCTGCCGCGGCCCGGCGCGCTCGCCTATCTGCTGATCCTCGCCGGTATCGCCGCGGGCGGCGGCATCGGCTACTTGGTGGCCCAGCGCATCCAGATGACGGCGATGCCCCAGCTGGTGGCGGCCTTCCACTCGCTGGTGGGCCTCGCCGCCGTCTTCGTGGCCGCCGCCGCCCTGCTGAGCCCGGCCGACTTCCACATCCTGCGTCCCGACGGCGCCATCAAGACCGCCTCGCTGCTGGAGATGGGCCTCGGCACCATCATCGGCGCCATCACCTTCACCGGCTCGGTGATCGCCTGGGGCAAGCTGCAGGCGCGCTTTCCCCGTCACATCGAGGAACGCATCCCGGAGCCGGTGCTGCGGGTGTTCCGCCTGTTCATGCGCTCGGCCCCCATCCTGCTGCCGGGCCGCCACGCCCTCAACGCCGGGATCGCCGCCGCCATCCTGGTGCTGCTGGGCGTGTTCATGGCCAGCGAGAGCGGCTGGGTGTTCACGTTGATGACGCTCCTCGCCTTCGCCCTCGGTGTGCTGCTGATCATCCCCATCGGCGGCGCCGACATGCCGGTGGTGATCTCCATGCTCAACAGCTACTCGGGCTGGGCCGCCTCCGGCATCGGCTTCACCCTCAACAACCCCATGCTCATCATCACCGGCGCGCTGGTGGGATCCTCCGGCGCCATCCTCTCCTACATCATGTGCCGCGCCATGAACCGCTCCTTCGTCTCGGTGATCCTGGGCGGCTTCGGCGAGACGGCGGCGGCCGCGGCCGAGGAGGGCGAGAAGACGGTGAAACAGGGCTCGCCGGAGGATGCCGCCTTCCTCATGGAGAACGCCCAGAAGGTGATCGTGGTGCCGGGCTACGGCATGGCGGTGGCCCAGGCGCAGCACGCGGTGCGGGAGCTGTTCGACACCCTCACCAAGAAGGGCGTGGAGGTGAAGTTCGCCATCCATCCCGTGGCCGGCCGCATGCCCGGCCACATGAACGTGCTGCTGGCCGAGGCCAACATCCCCTACGACGTCGTCCACGAGCTGGAGGAGATCAACAACGAATTCCAGACCGCCGACGTGGCCTACGTCATCGGCGCCAACGACATCACCAATCCCGCCGCCAAGGAGGACGCCAATTCGCCCATCTACGGCATGCCGGTCCTCGACGTGGAGAAGGCCAAGGCGGTGATCTTCGTCAAGCGCTCGCTGGCACCCGGCTATGCCGGCATCGACAATCCGCTGTTCTACCGGCCCAACACCATGATGGTCTTCGGCGACGCCAAGAAGGTCACCGAGGAGATCGTACGCGGTCTCGATCCGTGAGGAGGCGGCCATGAGCGGACGTCGCATCCTCGCCCTTTCCGGCAGCCTGCGCCGGGATTCCTACAACACCGCCCTGCTGCGGGCGGCGACGGAGCTGGCACCGGCCGGCTGGGCCGTGGAGGTGCGCACCCTCCACCACATCCCCCTCTACGACGAGGACGTGCGGGCCCGGGGCTTCCCGCCGGCGGTGGCGGGGTTGCGGGATGCGGTGCGGGCCGCCGACGCCCTGCTGATCGCCACGCCGGAATACAACTACAGCTTCTCCGGCGTGCTCAAGAACGCGGTGGACTGGATCTCGCGCCCGCCGGAGCAGCCCCTCGCCGGTAAGCCGGTGGCGGTGGTGAGCGCCAGTCCCGGGATCACCGGCGGCGTCCGCGCCCAGTGGGCCCTCAAGCCGGTGTTGGCGGCGCTGGGGGCGCGGGTGCTGTTCCGGCCGGAGATGGCGGTGGGGGGCGCGCGGGAGAAGTTCGACGAGGCCGGTCGTCTCGTGGACGAGGAGACCCGCCGCCGTCTCGCGGCCCTGCTGGAGGCGCTGACGGCCCCGCTCTAGACGGCGGCCGGCCCTTGCCCGGCCGGCCCCCGCCGGCCATATTGGCGCCGCGGAGCCGCGGTAGCTCAGTCGGTAGAGCAGCGCATTCGTAATGCGCGGGTCGGGGGTTCGAGTCCCTCCCGCGGCACCAGGACGGAGGAGGCGGTGGGCCGAGCCGTGGCCTGCGCCTCGATTGTCCATCCCACGCTCTCACGGCTTCGCGGTGGGAAGCTTCTCCTTCCTCGTTCCCAGCGGGCGGATCCCGCCCTTCGTGCGTCCGCCCCGGCGCGATCCGTTCGTGCCGAGGGACGCCCCGATCCGTGACGCGCTGCCGGCGTTCCTGCCGGAACGGGCCGCGGGCTGTGCCCCGTTTCGACCCGGGCCGCGGATGCGGCACCCCGCCCCGTGCCCCGGCTCACTCCCGCCCCGCCGCCCGCGCCGCGTCGCCGCCCCGGCCGTCGGCGCGTTCGCCCTTCTCGTCCCTCTCCTCCTTCTTCCGTTTTGCCGGCACCAGCATCCGCGCGATCACCACCGGTTCCACCGCACGGCGCGCCACGACCACCCCCGCGAGCACCGGCGCCGGTCCCGCGCCGGGCCGACCCGGCCGTGCTCCGGCAGACGGGCTCCCGGTCCCGCCGCGCCCGGCCACCGTGCCCACGGCGGGCGCGGATCCCGGCGTGCCGAGGGTCCGGAGCGGATTCGGGAGGAGCCCGCCGGGCCCGGGTGCGGACGCCCGGCCTCCGCCGCCGGGTGCGGGCGGCGGTGAGGCCGGGGTCGGGCCCGCGGGACCGCCGGGCGCCGGGGCACCGCCGGCGCCCCCGGTCGAGGCCCCCTCGTCTCCGAGATCGGCTCCGTCCAGGGCGGAGCCCAGATCCCACTCCGTCGGCCCGCCGTCCCCGCCGGAGGCGGTCCCCCCGGTCGGGGCACCGCCGGCGGGAGCAGGGGCGGCACCGCCGCCGCCGAAAAGACCGCCCAGCAGGCCCGACACGAAGCCGCCGAGGGCCGCCTTCCCCAATTCTCCTTCCAGCATTTCGTGTCCCGGCGCGACGCCGGGCGTGGGGAACAGATAGAGAGTGAGGAGGATGGTCACGCTCTGGATCAGGAAGCATTCGAGGGCGTCGGTATAGCCGTAGTCCTGCCCGCGGATCAGCTGGAGGCCGGCCGCCACCGTGCAGGCGGCGCCGCCGGCGATGACGGCGAGGGAGGCCCGGATCACGAAGACCTCGACGGTGGTGTATTCCGCCGTTTCCTGACCGTAGCCGTGACGCCCCACCGACTGGGCGAGCCCGTGCGGACCCGCGAAGCGCCAGTAGCCGAAGGTGCGGTCGCCCGCCGCGGTCGGCACCAGGAGACGGGCCCCCGCCGCCAGATCCGCCTCGGCGAACCGGCGGAGCTCCGGCGGGATCGCGGCGATCTCCGCCAGCGCCTCCGGCCGCGTCACCAGACGGAAGGAGCCGGGATCGTCCGCGAGCCGTCGCAGCCACCGCAGACCGCTCTCCGTCACCCTCCCGGCCAGGTGATGTTCCAGCAGATCGTCCAGCAGCGACAGCAGCCGCCCGGCCCGGACGGCCTCGGCGTCCTCCGCGGGGGCGACGACCCGCTCGCGCGCCCGGATCACGTCCAGGTCCACGCGGAGCCGGCCTTCGGCCTCGGAACGGAGATGACGGGCCAGCACCAGCGGCCCGTCGGGCACCGCCAGGGTGCCCGGAAAGGCCCGCGCGAGGAGCGCGTCGGCGAGACGCCCCCGCCAGGCGACCAGGGCGGCGAGGACCGGTGCCCGCAGCGGGACCCGCAGGGCCCCCTCCCGCGCCCGCCCGTCGTCGGCACCGCCGGCCGCGAGGGCGGCCAGCGCCACGAACCGCTCGGCCGTCCGGTCGAGAAGCCAGGCGCGCGGCAGACGGCTCGCCGTCACCAGCAGTTCGCTGGCCACGATCCAGCGCCGGGAGACCTCGGTCGACCCCGGCGGTACCAGCCAGCGCTCGGCCCGCCAGCCGCCCCTGTCGGCCCCGCGATAGTCCACCCGCAGGAGGAGGCCCGCGGAAGGCGGGGACGCATCCCCACCCGTCCCCTCCAGGGCCTCCGAGAGGGCCCCCAGCGCGCCCCCGAAGAGATCGCCCACGGGCGACGGGGAGACGGGCGTGCCGGCCGGGGTGAAGGCGTCCCCGCTCCACAGCCGGTCCCGGTGCCGGAGGACCACCGTCAGGGTGCGTCCGTCGCGGCCGCGGGGCTGCACCGCGAGGGTGAGGGTCTCGATGGCACGGGCGAGACGGATCTCGTATCGCAGGACGGTCTCCTCACGGACCTCCGGTCGCTCCCGCACCAGCCGCACCTCGAGGCCGAGGCGCGGGGCGAGATCCGCGAGATCGCCGCCGGTTCGATCCGGCGCCACCGCCCGTTCGCCGGGCGCCGCCACCAGCGGCGTCGGATCGAGATCGATCCAGTCCCCGCCGTCCCGCATCTGCACCCAGCAGTGGTCGGCGAAGACCGCGGCATCCGGCCCCGCCGTCGCCGCCACCGGTTCCCGCCAGATGCCCGCTCGACGGAACAGGGCCTCGGCGGCCAGCAGATCGGTCACCACCGATTCCACCAGCGCGCCGGCGCGCGCCGCCTGTGCCGCCAGGACGCGGGGGACGTCCACCGGCAGGCCGGCCTCGGCGAGGCGGGCGAGGAGGCGGCGATCGGCGATCGCCGGCACGACATCGGGCGCAAGGGCCGGCGGACGGACCGAGGAGGCGAGGAGCTGCGTCCGCTCCCCGTCGAGTCGTGCCCGCGCGAAGCGCACCTCCCGTCCCTGCGCCCGCAGCAGTTCCGCCAGCAGCAGCGCCCGGTCGCAGACGGTGCCGGCGCGCGAGGCCAGGGCGCCCGCGGCGAAGCGCAGGAGGCCCGCCACCGGCAGCAGGGCGATCTCCTCCCGCACGAAGCGCCAGGCCGCCCGCCAGTCTCCCAGCCGCTCACCGAGGGCGCGCGGATCGAAGCCGGTGCGGTCGAGATCGGCACGGAACGCCCGCAGGGCCTCGCCGAGGCGTGCCAGTTCCTCCGTCGCGATGGTCCCTCCGCGGGCCGTGGCCGGTGCCTGGGCCCGGGCCCCCGGCACGAGGACCAGGGTCTGGCTCCACACCAGCGCCGCCGCCGACAGCACCGCCACCCCTCGCCGCAGCACGCCCATGACCGCTCTCCCCGGCACGATGGTCGCGATGCGGGCCGCCCGCCACCCTCCGGCACCGCATCCGCTCTCGCGGCCCGCGGACGACCCGGAACGGCGGCATCCTACCACGCGAGGCCCCTCCACGGAATTCGCTGCCGGCGCGCGCCGGCGACCCGCGGGCCGGACGCGCATCGCGCGGGATCCCCGCCACCCTCGCGGACCGGCCTCGCCGACACGGCCGATCGCCGCTTGTCCGTCCCGGTGGCCCCCGCTATGGAGCGCCGGGGCGTCCGGCCTTCCGCGAGGTCTCGTCCGCGCTCCTTCCGGATTCCCGCACCCGTTCACCGCACGGACTCCACGGAGGGGCCGCCGTGCACCTTCGCCCGGGACCCGACATGCCGAGATTGGTCGCGCGCAACCCGCTCCTGTGGCTGAGCCTGTTCGCCGTGGTGGTGGGGATCGTCACCGGCCTCGGCGCCGCCCTCTTCCGCCTGCTGGTGGCCCTGGTCCACAATCTCGCCTTCTACGGCGAGTTCTCCTGGTTCTACGACGCCAATCTCTTCGGCCCGCCCAGCCCCTGGGGGCCCTTCGTGATCCTGGCGCCGGTGCTGGCCGGCCTCGTGGTGGTGTGGATCGTCGAGACCTTCGCCCCCGAGGCACGTGGCCACGGCGTGCCGGAGGTGATGTACGCCATCTACTATCGGGAGGGGCTGATCCGGCCGGTGGTGGCGGTGGCCAAGACCCTCGCCTCCGCCCTTTCCATCGGCAGCGGCGCGTCGGTGGGACGCGAGGGCCCCATCATCCAGATCGGCTCCGCCTTCGGTTCCACCTTCGCCCAGTGGCTGCGGCTCGAGCCCTGGCAGCGCATCACCATGATCTGCGCCGGTGCCGGCGCCGGCATCGCCGCCACCTTCAACACCCCGCTGGGGGGCGTGCTGTTCGCCGTCGAGCTGCTGATGCCGGAGATCTCCGCCCGCACCTTCCTGCCGGTGGTGATCGCCACCGGCACCGCCACCTATGTCGGACGGTTGTTCTTCGGCTCCGCGCCCGCCTTCCACCTCGACCGTGCCGGCGTCGGCACCGTCGAGGACGTGGCGCTGCCCACCCTCGTCCTCCTCGCGCTCCTGGGCGTCCTCTGCGGCCTCGCCGCCTTCGCCTTCATCCGTACCCTCACCTTCCTGGAGCTGCGCTTCGAACGCTGGCGGGCGAGCCCCTATCTCAAGAACCTCGCGGGCATGACGGTGATCGGGGCGGTGATGTACGCCCTCTTCCTCTACGACGGCCACTATCACACCGCCGGTGTGGGCTATGCCACCATCCAGGCGGTGCTCGACCACCGCATCACCCTGGCCTGGTTCCTGGCCCTTCTGTTCGTGCTCAAGCTCCTCGCCACCTCCCTCAGCCTCGCCGCCGGCGCCTCGGGCGGCGTGTTCGCGCCGTCGCTGTTCATGGGCGCCACGCTGGGCGGCGCCTTCGGGGCGCTGGTGGTGCCGCTGTTCGGCATCGACGACTTCACCGTGGGCGAATTCGCCATCGTCGGCATGGCCAGCACCGTCGCCGGTGGGACCGGCGCCGCGCTCATGTCGATCGTGATGATCTTCGAGATGACCCGCGACTTCCACATTCTGTTTCCGTCGATCCTCGCCTGCGGGCTGGCCGTCGGCGTCCGCCGCCTCCTCTCCGACGAGAACATCTACACCATCAAGCTGCTCTGGCGCGGCGTGCGCATCCCCAAGGAACGCCACAGCAACATGTTCCTGGTCCGGCACGCGCACGAGGTCATGAGCACCGACTGCTTCGTCATGGACGCCGACCTCGCGGTGCAGGAGGCGCTGCGCCGGCTGCCGGAAAAGCCGGACTCCGAGTACATCGTCGTCGCCGACCGCGACCGGGTGGTGGGCGTGATCCTCGTCCCGCCGAGCCTCCACGGTCTCCGCGCCCTGGCCGGTCACGTCACGCTGCGGGACATCGCCGACCGGCGCTGGATCGTCGCCCTGCCCGGGCAGACCATGTTCGAGATCTTCCGCCGCATGGCCCGCCACGACGCCCTCTACGTGCTGGTGGTGGATCCGGTGCGGGTGCCCCACGCCCACGACGTCCTGGGCGTGATCGCCCGCGCCCAGATCACCCGGGCGGTGATCGAAAACTTCGGCCGCACATAGCGGTCGACGCGCCCGCGCGCTACATCCGCCGGGGGTACGGAGCGGAGGGACGGTGTTCGAGGATCCGGTGCGGTTCCCCGTCGCCGCGGACGCCCATCTCGCGGGTCTCAATCCGGAGCAGCGCGAGGCGGTGACCGCGCCGGACGGACCGCTGCTGGTGCTGGCCGGCGCCGGCACCGGCAAGACGCGGGTGCTCACCACCCGCCTCGCCCACGTCCTCCTCACCGGCCGCGCCCGCCCCGCCGAGGTGCTGGCCGTCACCTTCACCAACAAGGCGGCGCGGGAGATGATCCAGCGGGTGGAAACCCTCATCGGCCGCGGCTGCGAGGGGCTGTGGCTCGGCACCTTCCACGCCCTCGGCCTGCGCATCCTGCGCCGCCACGCCGAACTCGCGGGTCTCCGCCCCGACTTCACCGTGCTGGATGCCGACGACCAGCTCCGCCTCTGCCGGCAGGTGCTGGAGGCGGCCGATCTCGACGTGCGCCGCTGGCCGCCCAGGGTGCTGCTGGCACTGATCCAGCGCTTCAAGGACCGCGGCTGGACGCCGGAGCGGGTGCCGGAGCGGGAGGTGGGGGACTTCGCCCTCGGGCGGCTGGTGGAGCTCTACGCCGCCTACCAGCGGCGGCTCGAGGAACTCAACGCCTGCGACTTCGGCGATCTGCTGCTGCGCGGGCTGGAGCTGTTCCTCCGCCACGAGGACGTGCTGGCCCGCTATCAGCGGCGCTTCCGCATCATCCTGGTGGACGAGTACCAGGACACCAACGTGGCCCAGTACCTGTGGCTGCGCCTCTTGGCCCACGCCCACCACAACATCACCTGCGTGGGCGACGACGATCAGTCCATCTATTCCTGGCGCGGGGCGGAGGTGGGCAACATCCTCCGCTTCGAACAGGACTTCCCCGACGCCCGCATCGTCCGCCTCGAGCGCAACTACCGCTCCACCGGCCACATCCTCGCCGCCGCCTCCGCCCTCGTCGCCCACAACCGCCACCGCCATCCCAAGACCCTGCGCGCCACCGGCGAGGCGGGCGAGCCGGTGCGGGTGGCGGCGCTGTGGGACGAACAGGAGGAGGCCCGCTTCGTGGCCGACGAGATCGAGGCCCACCGGCGCGCCGGCGGCCGCCTCGGCGACTGCGCCATCCTGGTGCGGGCCGGCTTCCAGACCCGCGCCTTCGAGGAGCGCTTCATCCAGACGGGCCTGCCCTATCGCGTGGTGGGCGGCCTCCGCTTCTACGAGCGCCAGGAGATCCGCGACGCGGTGGCCTATCTGCGGCTGGTGCACCGCCCGGACGACGACCTCGCCTTCGAGCGGGTGGTCAACACGCCCCGCCGCGGCATCGGGGAGACGGCGCTGCGGCGTCTCAGGGAGACGGCGCGACGGGCCGGCACCAGCCTCTTCGGCGCCGCCCGCCTGCTGTGCGACACCGACGAGCTGGCCCCCCGCACCCGCGGCGCCCTCGCCCGCTTCCTCCACGCGGTGGAGCACTGGCGGATCCTCGCCCGCGAGCTGGAGCCGCGGCGGCTGGCGGAGACGGTGCTGGAGGATTCGGGCTATGTGGAGATGTGGCAGCGGGCGTCCACGCCCGACGCGCCGGGCCGGCTCGAGAACCTCAAGGAATTCGTGCAGGCACTGGAGGAGTTCGAGACCCTCGCCGGCTTCCTCGAGCACGTGGCGCTGGTCACCGAGCATCTCGAGGACCCGGGCGGCGACTTGGTGCAGGTGATGACCCTCCATGCCGCCAAGGGGCTGGAGTTCGACGTGGTGTTCCTGTGCGGCTGGGAGGAGGGGATCTTCCCCAACCAGCGGGCCGTGGACGAGGGCGGCGAGCGGGCGCTGGAGGAGGAACGGCGTCTCGCCTATGTGGGCATGACCCGCGCCCGCCGGCGTCTCACCATCACCTTCGCCGCCAACCGCCGCATCCACGGCCAGTGGCTGAACGCCCCGCCCTCCCGCTTCCTCGACGAGCTGCCGGCCGACCATGTGCGGGTGCTGCACCGCGACCCGCGCGGCCGGCCCGACTTCGACCCGGCCTTCGACGACGCCCCCTTCGCCCCACGGGTGATGCGCCACCGCAGCCGCCGCGCCGCCCTCGCCGGCGTGCTGGAGGCGACGGCGCGGGAGACGCGGGTGGTGCGCCGGCCCGAGCCACGCCACGCCTTCCGCACCGGCGATCGGGTCTTCCACGAGAAGTTCGGCTACGGCCGCGTGGAGGCGGTGGACGGCGACAAGCTGGAGATCCGGTTCGAGAGGGCCGGTCGCAAGAAGGTGGTGGACCGCTTCGTGGAACCCGCCTGAGTCCGTCCGGGAGCGACGATGATCCGCGTGTGGCGTCTCGCCTTCGTCCTGCCGGCCCCGCTGCCGCCGCTGCTGGTGGAGGAACTGGAGACGCTGGCGGAGGCCGTCGCCGTCTACGTGCAGGAGGAGGATGCCGCGACGGGCGCGCCGCGCGTCCTGCGGGTGGAACTGCTGGTGGACGCGGCCCGTGATCCCCTGGCGCTGCGTGACGTGCTGGCCGGACACCTCGCCCGTTCCGGCCTCGCCCTCGACCATCTCGCCACCACCCTGCTGGCCGAGCGGGACTGGGTGCGCCACGCCACCGCCCTGCGCGGTCCCCTCGCCATCGGTCGCTTCTTCGTCCACGGTCCCGCCGACCGCGACCGGATCCCGCCCGGTTCGGTGCCGCTGGAACTGGAGGCCGGTCTCGCCTTCGGCTCCGGCGAGCACGAGACCACCCGCGGCTGCCTCCTCGCCCTCGACCGGCTGGCCGGCCGCATCCTGCCCGAACGGGTGCTGGACCTCGGCACCGGCTCGGGCATCCTCGCCATCGCCGCCGCGCGGCTGTGGCCCCGGGCGCGGGTGCTGGCGGTGGACCACGACCCGCGGGCGGTGGCGGTGGCGCGCGAGAACGTCCTCCGCAACGGCGTGGCGGGGCGGGTGGAGGTGCGCCGTGGCGAGGGTCACCGCAACGTCCACGTGCGCCGGCGCCGCCCCTTCGATCTCGTCCTCGCCAATCTCTTCGCCGAACCGCTGGTGGCCATGGCCCGCGACCTCGCCCGTACGCTGGCGCCGGGCGGGCGGGCGGTGCTGGCCGGTCTGCTCGCCCGCCAGGCCGGGGCGGTGCTGGATGCCCACCGCCGCGCCGGACTGCGCCCTCTCGCCCGCTTCGACCAGGGGAATTGGCCGGTGCTGGTGCTGCGGCGGCCGCGCAACCGGCCCCACCGGCGCCGTCACCCCCTGCCGGTACCAGTATCGGAGTATGGCTGACGTGCGGCGATGTCGAAACCCGTGGTGACACGATTCCCGGTTATGGTATCGTCCGGCGTGATCCCGGACGGTTGCATGCGATGGTCGCCGTCGGCGTCGATGCGGATCTGGTGCGCGCCCTCGAGAACGAGCGGGCCCTCAACGCCATCCTCCGCTCGGTGGTGCGGGAAGGGGAGCTGGAGACCCTCCTCGAAGAGTGCCTCGACATCCTGCTGTCGGTGAGCTGGCTGTCCATCCTGCCCAAGGGCGGCATCTTCCTCGCCGACGAGGGCCAGCGGGAACTGCGGCTGGTGGCCCAGCGCGATCTCGCTCCGCCTCTGCTGACCCTGTGCGCCCGCGTCCCCTTCGGTCACTGTCTGTGCGGGCGCGCCGCCCAGGAGCGGCGCATCCAGCACGCCGCCTGTGTCGACCACCGCCACGAGATCCGCTACCCGGGCATCCGTCCCCACGGCCACTACAACGTCCCCATCCGCGACGGCGACCGGGTGCTGGGAGTCATCGTCCTCTATCTGCCCGACGGCCATCCCTCCCATCCCGCCGAACTCGCCTTCCTGGAGAGCGTCGCCGACATCCTCTCGCTGGTGATCCGCCACCGACGTGCGGTGGACGAGCTGGAGCGGGTGTGCCGCGAGCTGGCGGTGCTGGCCTGTACCGATCCCCTCACCGGTCTCTACAACCGCCGCCATTTCTTCGAGCGGCTGCAGGCGGCCTGGGCGGAGGCGGAACGCCACGATCGCCCCCTCGCCGTGGCACTCTTCGACCTCGACCATTTCAAGCGCATCAACGACACCTGGGGTCACGCCGCCGGCGATCGGGTGCTGGAGACGGTGGCACGGGTGGTGCGGCGCGAGTCCCGTCACTACGACGTGGCGGCGCGCCTTGGCGGCGAGGAGTTCGCGCTCCTGCTGCCGGGCGCCGGGGCGCGGGAGGCCGCGGCCGTGTGCGAGCGGCTGCGTCGGCGTTTGGCCGCCACCACCGTGCCCGTCGAGGGAGAAGACGGGATCCGATTCACCGCCAGCTTCGGCGTCGCCTGCCGGCGCCGGGCGGTCGACGTCCACGATCTGATGCGTCGCTGCGACCGCGCCCTCTACCGGGCCAAGGCCGAGGGCCGCGACCGGGTGGCGACGGCCTGAGGATCACCGTCACCGATCCTCGCCGCGTCCCACTCCCCCGTCGTCGGCGGTTGACTCGACCGACCGGCCCGATAGGCTGTGATGTCGTGCATCGCAGACGGGGGAGGCTACCGCCATGGGCGGAAGAGGGGTTCGCGTCCGCATTCTCGGCGTCGCCGTCACGTTCCTGCTGATCGCCGGCAGTGCCGCCGCCAAGGAGACGGTCTACGTCGCCTTCCTGGGTCCGCTCACCGGCGGCGTGTCGGCCAATGGCATCGGCGGCCGCAATTCCGCCGATCTCGCGGTACGGCTGCGCAATGCCGATCCGAACGCCCGTTATCGCTACGAACTGATCTCTTACGACACCGAGTGCAAGCCCAGCACCGGCGTGCAGGTAGCGACGCGGGCGGCTGCCGATCGCCGCGTGGTGGCGGCGGTGGCCCATTATTGTTCGGTGGTGGCGCTGGCCACGGTCCACGTCTACCATCGGTTCGGACTGCCCATCGTGGTGTGGGGGGCCGTTCATCCGGACATTACCTACGGCAACGACTATCGGGAGATCCACCGGATCAACGGTACCATGATCAATCAGAACGAGGTCGCGTCCAAGTTCATGCGCAGCCTCGGCTATGAGACTTGGGCGATCCTCTACGATACCACGGATTACGGTAAGGGGCACAAGAAGTACTTCACCAAATATCTGCAGGAGAACGGCGGCAAGGTGCTGGCCAGCTTCGGCGTCACACCCGACCAGCAGGACTTCACCGCCGAACTCACGGAGATCAAGGCTCTCGATCCTCAGGTCGTTTACTTCGGCGGTCTCACTCCCCTCGGCGTTCGCATCCGCGCCCAGATGGAGCGCATTGGTCTCACCTCGCAGTTCGAGGGCACTTCGGGCATCATGTCCGACGCCTACATCGAGGCCTTGGGGCCGCTGGCCGAAGGCACTCTCGCCTTCCGCGAGGGTGCGCCGGTGGACAAGCTTCCCGGCGGCCGGTTTTTCGTCGAGAAGTACCGCGAGCAGGGCTACAAGGAGCCGCCAGAAGCATACGGCCCCTTCGCCTTCGCCGCCATGAACCTGGTCCTGGACATCATCGAGCGGGTGGGACCGGACCGTGAGAAGGTGCGCGATGCTCTCAACGCGGTGAAGGACTACGACACCATCGTCGGACCCGTCACCTTCGACGCCAACGGTCAGAACGTCGTCCCGCTCATCACCAAGTACGTGGTCCAGGACGGCCGCTGGACCGTCTGGGAGGACAGCGCCTACGCCCGCGGTGAGCGCCGGCTACGTCGCCTCGGCGAGTGAGTCCGGACGGTCCGACGGCGATCCTCGGGCAGCGAGGGAGGTCTCGTGGTGGATGCGGCGCTCTTGGCCCAGCACGCGGTCAACGCGCTCATGCTGGGCATCATGTACGCGCTCGTGGCGGTCGGGTTCACGCTGTTCTTCGGCGTCCTCGACGTCATCAAGTTCTCCCACGGCGACGTGCTGACGGTGGGGGCCTTCACCGGCCTCACCGTGTGGCTCGCGCTGGTGGCGGTCGACCTCGCCACGCCGTGGCTGGCGGTGGCCCTCCTGGTGCTGGTGCCGGCGCTGGCCACGGCGCTGCTGGGGGCGCTGATCGGCCGTTTCGTGGTGCTGCCCCTCAAGGGTGCCCCGCCGCTCAACGTGCTCCTGGCGACCCTCATGTGCGGCACCATCCTCCGCGAAGCCATCCGCCTGTTCTATCCCGGCGGGGCCAATCCCAAGCCGTTCCCGGCCCTGCTGCCCACCACCGCCTACCAGCTGGGCAATCTCAATCTCCGGCTGGACAGCGTGCTGCTGTTCCTCACCGGGGTGGCCATCGTGGTGGCCCTCCACCTGGTCATCAACCGCACGCGGCTGGGTCTCGCCATCCGCGCCGTCGCCCAGGACGCCGAGATCGCCCGGGTGATGGGGATCGATCACGTGCGCACGGTTCTGATCACCTTCGCCATCGGCTCGGCACTGGCGGCGGTGGCGGGCATCATGCACGGGCTCTACTACAACGAGATCAACTTCTCCATGGGACTGCTGCTCGGTGTCATCGGCTTCTCCTCGGCGGTGGTGGGTGGTCTCGGCAATGTCTACGGCGCCATCCTCGGCGGTTTCCTCTTCGCCTTTCTCCAGACCCTGGGCGCCATGGCCATGCCCTTCGCCAGCGCCTACCGTGACGTGTTCGCCTTCGCCGTGGTGATCGCCATCATGGCCGTTCGGCCCACCGGCCTCATCGCCGAACGCGGAGTCGAGCGGGCATGATGGACGCCACCGTCCGCACCGGTCGGCCACCACGGCTTCCGGTGCTGGCCCACGGCATCGCGGCGACGGTGCTGGTCGGGCTCTATGTGACCCTGTTCCTGGAGGCGGAGAGTCAGTCCGCGGTACTGGGTCTATTGGCAGTCGGCGCCGCCGCCGCGGTGGTGGCGGCCCGCAGCGGCGTCGGCACGCGAGTGATCGAGGTTCTCGAGCATCATCCGGTGGCGATGGGACTGCTCGCCGCCGTCCTGGTGCTGATGGAAACCTGGCTCTTCGCCGAGCGCCACTTCGTGCTGCTGATGATCACCACCTACCTCCTCTACGTCACCGTCGGTCTCGGCCTCACCATCCAGTTCGGCTACGCCGGCACGCTCAACTTCGCCGGGGCCTCTTTCTACGGTGTCGGCAGCTACACCGCCGCCGTCCTCACCGCCGTACCGGGCTTCCCGCCGCTGCTGGCGATTCCGGCGGGCGGTCTCGTCGCCGCTGTCTGCGGCTCACTGCTGGTGGCGCCGGTGCTGCGCACGCGGGGCCACTACGCGGCGGTGGTGAGCATCGCCTTCGCACTGCTGTTCAAAACCTTCCTCGAGGTCAACGAGGTACTGGGCGGGCCCCAGGGGCTGCTGGTGGGGAGTCTGTCGGTGGCCGGCTATGACTTCGCCGCCCCGCTGCGACCATGGCCCGGCACCGAGTGGTCCTTCTACGTGCACCATGTCCTGGCCGCCTTGCTTCTGGCCCTGTTCGCCTATGCCGTGGCGCGGCGTATCGAGCACTCCTGGCTCGGTCTCGCCATGGATGCGGTGCGCATGGACGAGATCGCCGCCGCCTGTTTCGGCGTCGGCATCGAGCGCACCAAGGTGGTGGCCTTCGTCTGGGGCAACATGCTGATCGGCATGGCCGGCGCCCTTTATGCCACCATGGTGGGTTTCATCGCTCCCAACAACTTCACCTTCGCCGACAGCCTCATCTTCCTCTCCATCCTGTTGCTGGGCGGTCTCGGGAGCCGGCCGGGACTGCTGGTGGCGGCGGCAGTGGTGGTGTTCCTGCCAGAAAAGCTGCAGCTTATCCAAGAGTACCGTTTCCTGCTGTTCTCGGCGCTGGTGCTGGTGATGCTCATGTTCCGACCGGAGGGACTGGTGCCGCGTCCGCCTCGCGGCTACCCTGGCGGGGGTGGTGGGCCATGATCGCTCCCTTGCTGGACGTGCGTGGTCTCACCGTCCGCTTCGGCGGTGTCGTGGCCCTCGACGGGCTCGAACTTGACGTACGTCCGCGCGAGATCCTCGGCCTCATCGGTCCCAACGGCTCCGGCAAGACCACCTGCTTCAACGTGATCACCGGGTTGCTGCGGCCGGACGCCGGTCGGGTGATCTTCGCCGGCGACGACATCACCGGCAGCACTCCACAGGAGATCTACCGCCGCGGCATCGCCCGTACCTTCCAGCGCTCACGTCTCTACCTGGAACTCTCCGTCTTCGACAATGTCGCGCTGGGCAATGGGAAGCGGCTTGACGCCGGCTTTCTCACCACCCTGCTGCGACGGCGGCGCCTCGCCCGCCAGTTCGCCGCGACGCTGGCGGAGACGCGGGCGCTGCTGGACGTCTTCGCCCCGGCGCTGATCGACCGGCTGTGGGAGCCGGTGGCGCGCCTGCCCATGATCGACCGGCGCCGCATCGAGATCTGCCGGGCGCTGGTGGGCCGGCCGCGACTGCTGCTGCTGGACGAGCCGTCGGCCGGCATGACCGAGGAAGAGATGCGGGAGCTGATGGACGACCTGCTGGTGGTGCGCGAGCGATACGGCAATCTCGCCATCGTCCTCATCGAGCACGAGATGGGCGTGATTGAGCGGGTCACCGACCGCTGCGTGGTGCTCAACTACGGGCGCAAGATCGCCGAGGGGGACTACCGAAGCGTCGCCCGCGATCCCGAGGTACGCTCGGCCTATTTGGGAACCGACGCATGAGCGCGCTGCTGCGACTCGAGGGGGTGCGCGCCGCATACGGTCATGCCGACGTGCTGGTGGACGTGTCGCTCACGGTGGAGGAGGGGCGCATCGTCTGCCTGCTGGGCGCCAACGGCGCCGGCAAGACGACGCTGATCCGCTGCGTGCTTGGTCTCACGCTCCTACGGGGCGGACGCATCTTTTATGCCGACCACGAGATCACCCATCTGCCGACCCACCGCCGCGTCGCCCTCGGCATCGGCTGCATCCCCGAGGGACGGCGAGTCTTCCCGAAGTTGACGGTGGAGGAGAACCTGCTGGCCGGCGCCTATCAGGAACGGTCGTGGACCCGGATCCGGGAACAGCTGGAGCGGGTGTACACCGTCTTTCCACGCCTCGCCGAACGGCGCGGCCAGCTCGCCGGCACGCTTTCCGGTGGCGAGCAGGCCATGCTCTCCATCGGCCGCGGCCTCATGCGCCGACCACGGCTGCTGCTGGTGGACGAGCCCTCTCTCGGCCTGTCCCCGCTGCTGGTGCGGGAGAACTTCCGGGTGCTGGAGGAGATCCACGGAAGCGGGGTCACCATCTTCCTGGTGGAGCAGAACGTCCGCCAGACCCTGCGCATCGCCCATTACGGCTACGTGCTGGCCGGCGGTCGTCTGGTGGCGTCCGGCACGCCCGAGGTGTTGCGCGCCGACCCCGCGCTCCAAGCCGCCTATTTCGGATCGGCGACGGCCTGAGGACGGCCCTGCGGGGGCTTGCGCGACCGCCCCGGCGGCGGCAGAATGGGGGCGGAAACGAGAACGACGTCGGCCAGGGGCGGAAGCAGCCCCACGAGATGACGAGTCGCATCCTCCGCGGGCGCGGATCCGTGGCGGGTTCCGTGCGTGGAGGATCACCGGGTCGGGCGCACCGCCTCCCCCGGCGCCCGAGGGGTCCCCGCCGCGTGCGGGGACCTCTGGTTTCGGGGCGGCGACCTTCTATGCCGGGAATTCCCCGCCCCGGGCCCCGCCGGCGCCCGGAACGCGTCCACCGCCGGCGTGTCGGGCGAGGGCGGTGAGCGCATCCTCCAGGATCACCGCCGCCGCATAGTGGTCGAGGGGGCCGCCCCGCTCCCGCCGGCGGAGCCGGAGACGCCCCTCCCGCAGCGCCGCCTCCACGGCGAAGGTGGACAGACGTTCGTCCTGCAGCAGCACCGGCCGTGCCAGTGCCGCCGCGAGATCGGCGGCGAGGCGCTCGGCCGCCTCGGCGGCGGGGCCGATGCGCCCATCCATGCTCACGGGATGGCCCACCACCAGCCCCACCACGCCGCGCGCCCGGACGAGGGCGCGGAGGCGTTCGCGGAGACGGGCCTCGTCCCGCCGGCGCAGGGTCTCCAGCGGTGTCACCAGCCGTCGCCCGGGATCGGTGACGGCCACCCCCACGCGCTTGGGGCCCGGATCCACACCGAGCAGCGCTCCCCGCTCGGGCAGGCTCGTGCCGAACCGCGCCGGATCGCGCGTGACGAAGGCGGTGGCTCCCTTCCGATCCACGCTCATGGCCGCGAGATCGGCCGCCATGCCACCACCGGCAAGGAGCGGCTTGCCGCGGCGGCTCCGTGCCTCCACCATCCCGGCGCACCGCCGCGGAAGGAGGTCCCGTCGTGCAGCTCGCCGCCGCCCTCGCCCGTCTCGGCACCGAGACCGCCTTCGAGGTGCTGGCCCGCGCCACCGAGCTGGCCCGGGCCGGCCGTCGGGTGATCAATCTCGGCATCGGTCAGCCCGACTTCCCCACGCCGGAGAACGTGGTGGAGGCGGCGGTGCGGGCCGCCCGCGACGGCCACCACGGCTACACCCCGGCCCAGGGCATCCTGCCGCTGCGCGAGGCGGTGGCGCGCGACCTCCTCCGCCGCCACGGCGTGGAGGTGGATCCGGACCGGGTGGTGATCGTCCCCGGCGGCAAGGTGACCATGGCCTTCGCCATCCTGATGTTCGGCGAGCCGGGGGCGGAGATCCTCTATCCGGATCCCGGCTTTCCCATCTACCGCTCCCTCATCGAGTACACCGGTGCCACCCCGGTGCCCATCCGGCTCCACGAGGAGAAGGGCTTCGCCTTCGATGCCGGGGAGGTGCTGGCGCTCCTGGGACCCCGCACCCGTCTCGTCATCCTCAACAGTCCCGCCAATCCCACCGGCGGCGTGGTGCCGCGGGCGGAACTCGCCCGCTTCGTCGCCGGCCTCGAGGCCTTCCCCCACGTGGCCGTCCTCTCCGACGAGATCTACAGCCGCATCCTCTACGACGGCGAACCCCACGTCTCGCTGCTGAGCTTCCCCGAGATCCGCGACCGGCTGATCCTGCTGGACGGCTGGTCCAAGACCTACGCCATGACCGGCTGGCGCATCGGCTACGGGGTGTGGCCCGCCTCCCTGGTCCCCCATGCCGTCCGTCTCGCCGTCAACGTCCATTCCTGCGTCAACGCCGTCACCCAGTGGGCCGCCCTCGAGGCGCTGGAAGGTCCGCAGGAGGCGGTGGCGCGCATGGTGGCGGAGTTCGATCGCAGGCGACGCCGCATGGTCGAGCTGCTCGCCGGCCTTCCCGGCTTCCGCTGCGTGGTCCCGAAAGGCGCCTTCTACGCCTTCCCCGCCATCACCGGCACCGGCCGCAGCGCCCGGGCGCTGCAGGACGAACTCCTGGAGTCGGTGGCGGTGGCGACGGTGGCCGGCACCAGCTTCGGCATCCACGGCGAGGGCTATCTGCGCTTCTCCTACGCCGCCTCGCTGGAGGCCATCGAGGAGGCGATGGACCGCATCCGCCGCCATCTGGAACGGACGCTCCCCTGATTCGCCGGCGGCGGGTGCCGATCGGCGGTGACGGAGCGACCTCGGGCGCCCTCGCGCAGCGGCGCCGCCGTGGCCTCAAGCCGCACGATCCGCTCCTCGACGCGCGGCCTCTCCTTCTCGAGGTGCCCGAGGCGGATGCGGTCCCGCAGCGGCCGCCGCAGCTCCTCTTCCTCGATCGGCGCCTCGCGATGGCGGCGCTCGGCGCGGAGCGATTCGCGCAGCGCATCGAGGCTCATGGCCGGAGCCCTCCCCTCACGGATGCGACGGGGAGTCCACCCCGTCGCGACCGCCGGCGCCAGCGTCCACCACGACGCCGGCCACGGCCTCGGCACGGGCGAAATCGTAGCGGGAGGCCCCGAGGAGACCGGTGTCGGTCCGGCGCACCCGGTGGACCGGCACGCCGGCGAGCCATGTGGAGAGCCGTCCCTTGCCCTCGAAACGACGGCGGAAGAGGACGGGGTCGAAGAGTTCACCCAGCGCCGCCAGCAGTCCGCCCACCAGATGGACGCCGCCGCGGGCGCCGTGGGCGAGGGCGAGATCGCCGGCATAGGCACCGAGGAGAGCGATGAACAGGTCGACGGCCTCGCGGCACAGAGGGTCGCCGGCCCGCGCCCCGGCCACCACCGCCGGCGGATCGGCGGCGGGCACCGCCACGCCCTCCAGCGCCGCCAGCGCCTCCACCAGCGTCACCAGCCCCGGTCCCGAGACCACCCGCTCGCGGGAGACGTGATCCCGACGGGCGGCGAGGTGGTCGAGGATCGCGCGCTCGCGCGCCGTTTCGGGGGCGAGGGACATGTGGCCGGCCTCGGTGGGAAGGGGGCGATCGAAGTCCCCGCAGGGGACCAGCACGGCGGTGCCGAGGCCGGTGCCGGGACCCAGCACCAGCCGGGGACGGCGTGGATCCGGCACCCCGCCGCCCAGCGGCTCCAGATCCTCCGCCCCCAATGCGGGAAGCGCCAGGGCGTGGGCGGTGAAGTCGTTGACGACGGCGAGCCGCCGCATCCCCAGGGCGGCGGCCAGGGCCGAGGCGCGGAAGCGCCAGGGCGCGTTGGTGAAGGCGATCTCGTCCTCCTCCACCGGCGTGGCCACCGCCAGCACCACCTCCGCCGGCATCGCCGCGCCCCCGAGATAGGCGCGGATCGCCGCCTCCGGCCCCGGGAAGTCGGCCACGGCGAGGGTGCGGACCCGCACGAGATGCCCCGGTACCGGCGCGAGGGCGAAGCGGGCGCGGGTGCCGCCGATGTCGCCCACGAGACGCATCAGGCGTCCCCGAAGGAGATGCCGAGACCGCGGGCGGTGTGGACCAGCGGGTCGTCGGGATCGACCCTGCGGTAGCCGGCGATGGCCTCCTCCAGCGGGACGTCCACCACCCGCCGGTTGCGCCAGGCCACCATGCGATCGAAACGCCCCTGCGCCACCAGATCCACCGCGTGCACGCCGAAGGCGGCGCCCAGGACACGGTCCAGCGGCACCGGGGAGCCGCCGCGCTGGACGTGGCCCAGCACCGTCACCCGCGTCTCGGCACCGGTCCGCCAGGCGATCTCGTCGGCGATCACCTGGCCGATGCCGCGATAGCGGATCTGGCCGTGGGGATCCCGGTAGGTGGAGATCTCGCCGGTGGGCGTCTTCACCGACTCCGCCACCACCACCAGCGAGAAGTTGATGCCGCTCCGCCGCCGTTCCTCGATGCGGGCGCACACCTTCTCGATGTCGTAGGGAATCTCGGGAACGAGGATGACGTCGGCGCCGCCGGCGAGGCCGGCGGTGAGCGCGATGTGGCCGGCATCGCGGCCCATCACCTCCAGCACCATCACCCGGTTGTGACTGGCGGCGGTGAAGTGGAGCCGGTCCAGCGCCTCCGTCGCCACCGCCACCGCCGTGTGGAAGCCGATGGCGCTCTCGGTGTGGCCGAGGTCGTTGTCGATGGTCTTGGGGATGCCCACCAGCTTCCAGCCGCCGCGACGGGCGAGACGGCGGAGGATGGCGAGGCTGCCATCGCCGCCGATGCCCACGAGGGCATCCAGCCCCAGTTGCCGGTACCCCTCGATCACCTCGTCGGCACGGTCCAGCACCCGCCCGTCCGGCATGGGATAGGCGAAGGGATTGCCGCGGTTGGTGGTGCGCAGGATGGTCCCGCCCTGCAGATAGATCCCCATCACGTCGCGCGGCTCGAGGCGGGTGAAGGCCACCGGTCGCTTGAGCAGGCCCTCGGTGGCCTCGTGGATGCCGTAGACCTCGAAGCCGTAGCCGCGCACCGCCCGCAACACCACCGCGCGGATCACGGCGTTGAGACCGGCGCAGTCGCCACCGCTGGTGAGCACGCCGATGCGCATGGTCCCGTCCCGCTTCCCTCCGTGGTGCGTCGCCGTCCGTCTTGCCCGCACGGGCCGATTCGGCCACAACGGGAGTACCGGACGATGCCGGACCGGTCCTTATCACGGAGGTCGAGGTCCATGAAAGAGCGCCTGACGAGAGAGGACATCGAACGCCGGCTCGCCGCCCTGCGCGAGGCCCACGAGGCGTTGGACGAGCAGGTGGACCGGCTGGAGTGGGAAGGCGGCGCCGACGACCTCGAGCTCAGGCGGCTCAAGAAGCAGAAACTCGCCATCAGGGACCGGATCGCGCTGCTCGAGCGGATGCTGCAGAGCCTGCCGGCCTGACTCAGCGGCCGCCGAGCGGGCGCAGCAGCGTCACGTGGCCCATCTTGCGGCCCGGCCGCATCTCCCGCTTGCCGTAGAGGTGCAGCCGGGCCCCCGGTTCCTCCAGCCAGCGGCGCCAGTCCGCCGCCTCCTCCCCCAGCAGGTTGATCATGGTGGCGTCGAACAGGCGGGCGGGACTGCCCAGCGGCAGACCGCAGACGGCGCGCACGTGCTGCTCGAACTGGGAGGTGAGGCAGGCGTCGAGGGTCCAGTGGCCGGAGTTGTGGGGCCGCGGCGCCAGTTCGTTGACCAGGATCGCGCCCTCGCGGGTCACGAACATCTCCACCGCCAGCAGGCCCACCACGCCGAGCCGCGCCGCCACCCGCTCGGCCACGGCCACCGCCCGCGCCGCCAGATCCGGCGGAATCGGCGCCGGGGCGTAGGTGCGGCGCAGGATGCCGCCCTCGTGGACGTTGTGGACGGGATCGAAGCTGGCGCGCGCGCCGTCCGGCCCCCGCGCCGTCACCACCGAGATCTCGAGGCGGAAGTCCACCCACGCCTCGGCGATGGCCGGACGGCCGGCGAGGGCGTCCGCCACCCGGGCGAGATCGGAGGCGGCGTCCACGCGCCACTGCCCCCTGCCGTCGTAGCCGAAGCGGCGGGTCTTGACCAGGAAGGGGACGCCGAGGGTGCGGGCGGCGCGCTCCAGATCCTCCGGCCCGTCCACCGGCAGGAAGCGGGCCACCGGCACGCCGAGCTCGTCCAGGGCCGCCTTCTCCTCGAGACGGTCACGGGTGGTGCGCAGCACCGCCGCCCCCGGCCGGGTGGGGACGAAGCGGGCGAGGAAGTCCACCGTCTCCGGCGGCACGTTCTCCCATTCCAGCGTCACCACGTCGACGCGCGCGGCGAAGGCGGCGAGGGCCTCCTCGTCGTCCCAGGCGGCGCGGCTGTGGGCGGCCGCCACCTCGGCGGCCGGCGCCTCCGCCTCCGGTGCGTAGACGTGACACCGATAGCCCAGGCGGGCGGCCGCCATGGCGGTCATGCGGCCGAGCTGGCCGCCGCCGAGGATGCCGATGGTGGCCCCGGGGGCGAGGGAATCCCCGCTCATCGCATCCCCTCCCCGCCGGCTTCCGGACTCTCGGGCACCGCCGCCGTCTGGCGGGCGCGGAAGGCGCGATAGCGCTCGGCCACCTCCGGATCCCCGAGGCCCACGATGGCGGTGGCCAGCAGGGCCGCGTTGACGGCGCCGGCGCGGCCGATGGCGAGGGTGCCCACCGGCACGCCGCCCGGCATCTGGACGATGGAGAGGAGACTGTCCAGGCCCTTGAGGCTGCGGCTCTCCACCGGCACGCCGAGGACCGGCAGATCGGTGAGGGCGGCGATCATCCCCGGCAGATGGGCGGCGCCGCCGGCGCCCGCCACGATCACCCCGAGCCCCGCCGCCCGGGCCCCGCGAGCGAAGGCGTAGAGCCGCTCCGGCGTGCGGTGGGCGGAGATCACCCGCACCAGATGCGGGACCTCCAGCTCACGCAGCACCGCCACCGCGTGGCGCATGGTCTCCCAGTCGGAAGTACTCCCCATCACCACCGCCACCCGCGGCGGGCGGTCCCTCCCCGTGCCCTCCGTCATCCGCTTCTCCCTCGGCTGCAGGCGCCAGCGCCCGGGCCCGGGCGGCGGCGTCCCGGTTGGCCTCCGCCACCTGGCGGTAGACCTCCTCCCGCAGCACCGTCGAGGTGGGCGGGAAGCGGAAGCCCAGCTTGACCGTACGCCCCCGCACCGCCACCACCCGCACCTCGACGGCGTTGTCGACGATCACCGCCTGGCCGGGCTTGCGCGAGATGTAGAGCATGGAGGGCCCTCCGTCGCGTCCGCGCGCGAATCTGACACGGGGATCTTAAGGGGCTGTTAACCGAGACGTGGCAGGATGGCGCCGGTTGCGGGAGTGACGGTCGTGATCGGCACCTCCTTCTTCACCCTGCTGCAGGCCCGCGAGCGCTGGCTCGGCGCCCGCTTCACGGTGCTGGCCCAGAACGTGGCCAACGCCGACACGCCGGGCTATCGCGCCCGCGATCTCGACCCCGGCGCCTTCGCCCGCACCGTCGAGGACCTCGCCACGCCCGGCCGCGGCCCGGTGCTGGTGCGGACCCATCCCCGACATCTGCCGACGGGCGGTGCCCTCGAGCTGGCGCTGCGGCCGCGGGCCGCGGCGCCGGTGGAGGAGACCGTCTCCGGCAACACCGTCGTGCTGCCGGAGGAGGTCCGCAAGCTCGCCGAGGTGGAGGAACAGTATCGCCTGGCCCTGCGCCTCTTCGGCAAGTACCGCGACATGTTCCGTACCGCCGTGCGCCTGCAGGTCTGAACCGGAGGATCGCCCATGCGGCTCGAGGCCAGCTTCGCCGTCGCCGCCTCCGGCATGCGCGCCCAGAGCGCGCGCCTGCGGGTGGTGGCCGAGAACATCGCCAATGCCGACAGCACCGCCGCCACGCCCGGCGGCGATCCCTACCGGCGGCGGGTGGTGGTCTTCCGTCCGGAGCCGGACCGGACGCTCGGCGTCGCCCGGGTGGCGGTGGACCGCATCGCCGTCGACCGATCCCCCTTCCAGCTCCGCTACGAACCCTGGCACCCGGCCGCCGACGAACGCGGCTACGTCAAGTATCCCAACGTGGAGCCGGTGGTGGAGCTGGTGGACATGCGGGAGGCCCAGCGGGCCTACGAGGCGAGTCTCCAGACCCTCGCCACCGCCCGCGGTCTCCTCCTCGAGACCATCGATCTCCTGCGCTGACGGAGGTGCCCATGAGTCCCCTGGAAGCGGCACGTCTCTACGGAACGGTGGCGGCGCGCACCGGTGCCGCCGCGAGCGGGACGACCGACGCCGCCCCGGCCTTCGCCGAGGTGCTGAGGCAGGAGCTGGAAGGCGCGGCGGCGGCCCTGCGCCACGGCGAGGCGGTGGCGCGGGCGGGCCTCCTGGGCCGTGCCAGCGTGCAGGAGGTGGTGGAGGCGGTCACCGCCGCGGAACTGGCGCTGGAACGGGTGACGGCGGTTCGCGACCGCGTCGTCGCCGCCTATCAGGAGATCCTGAGAATGCCCATCTGAGCGGCATCGCCGTGGTGTGCGCCTCCGCGGCCGCCGCATGCCGGAGACGGCGCCGGCGGGTGACGGTTCGGGGACCGGCCCGGCCGGGCGCCCGTCCCGCGGGCGGATGGCCCGCGCGGTCCGAGGTCGGCAACCGACCGGCACCGGCGCGGCGTCCGGGACCCGGTGGTGCGGCCGGGGCGGGGTACCCTCCCATAGCCGGCGGTGTGGGGATGGGGAATGCGCGCACCCGCTTCGGACCCGGGGCGTCCTCCGGCGCCCCGCGCGAGGCGCCATCGGCCGCGAACCGGGCGGTGCCGGGGGAGCTCCTGCGCCGGGGGCGGTCCCGGCGGCGACGGCCGCCGCGGGAGGAGCCGGACATGGCGACGCTGCGGGACCTGGACGCGGAACATCGCCGCCGGGCCGAGACGGGCGGACTCCCCGCATCGCCCTGGGCCGTGCGCCCGTCTTCGCGAGGGTGCCGATGGCAGGCCGGCGGCGCGCCCGGCGCGAGGTCCGCGCTCCGGACCCGGATCGGAGTCGCCTCGCCTCCGGCATCGGACCGCGCATGCCGACACCGGAACCGTGCGCATGGGCGCATGTCCCCAAAACGGCTCCCGGGCCGGTGCCGACCACCCTCTCTCCCGCCCCGATCGGCTCCGGGCGGGCGGAAGCGACCCAGCCGGCTCCGATCCGGATCGCCGAGCGACGGGGCGGTGGCCGGCCCGCGATGCCGCCAAAAGGGCGGGGGGCCGGGCCCTGCACCATGGACCCGTGTCGCCGTCGAACGGCCCGGCCATGGCCGCCCGATGCCGGGGAAGGTCCCGATGCCGGACCGGTGGAGCCGCGGTGGCCATGGTGGGACGCCCCGCGGACGGGGCGCGGCAACGCGCGGCCGGCGGACGGCCCGCGGGCCTGGCCGGAGAGATGCTCCTGCGGGCGTATGGATGCCGGGCCCGGCCCGATTCCGCCGGCGCGAGGCCCGACGCGGACCGGACGGCGGTGTGCCGGCGGCGTGGACGGGGCGTGGCCGAAGGGCGGGGCCGCGACGGGAATCGACGCCGCGTGGCGGCGGGAATCCGCGCGGTGGCGGAGCTCCCGACCGTGGACGGTCGAGCGGGGAGGCCATGGGTGAGATGAGTCCGGAACTGGTGTTCGATCTGGTGCGGGCGGCGCTGTGGACGGCCATGCAGGTGGCGGCGCCCGGCCTCGTGGCCATGCTGGTGGTGGCCCTCGTGGTCTCGCTCCTCCAGGCGGTGACCCAGATCCAGGAGATGACGCTGACGCTGCTGCCCAAGCTGCTGGCGCTGGCCGCCACCCTCGCCCTCGCCATGCCCTTCATGTGGGCGGTCATGCGCGCCTTCGGCGAGCGCATGTTCGTCCAGATCGCCCGTCTCGGCGGAGGATGAGGTGACGCCGTCCCCTCTCCTCGCCGGCGAGGTGACCGTCTTCTTCCTCGTGTTCGCACGGCTGGGCAGCGCCGTGATGCTGCTGCCGGGCTGGGGCGAGGGAGGCGTGCCGGTGCGGGTGCGGCTCCTGTTCGCGCTGGTCCTCACCGTCCTGCTGGAGCCGGTGGTGGCGGCCCGTTACGGGGCCCCTCGGGATGACGCCGCCGTTCTCGGCCTGCTGTTCGGAGAGATCCTGATCGGCACCCTCGTCGGTTTCGCCGTCCGGCTGCTGTGGAGCGGCTTGCAGATCGCCGGCGGTTTCGTGGCCCTTCACACGGGCCTCGCCGCCGCCAGTCTGTTCGACCCCCGTCAGGGCACCCAGGACACCGTCTTCGGCAGCTTCCTCACCACCACCGGCATCGCCGCCCTCTTCGCCGCCGGCGGTGATCGCTACGTGCTGGCGCTGCTCGCGGAGAGCTGGCGACTGCTGCCCCCCGGCGGCTTCGATGCCGCCTCCGCCCTGCTGTTGCTGGACCGCCTCGCCGCCGTCGCCTGGCGGACCGCCCTCGCCCTCGCCGCGCCCATCGTCGCCGTGGCCCTGGTCACCCAGCTCGCCATGGGCCTGCTGGGCCGGCTGGTGCCGGGCATCCAGGTGCTGTTCGTGGCCCTGCCGCTGCAGCTCCTGGTGGCCCTGGGGGTGCTGGCCCTCACCCTCGGTGTGGGTCTCGCCGCCTTCCTGCGGCGGTTCCACGAGGCCCTCGATCTCTTCGTCTCGTGAGGGACGCGGGGGATGGCGGAGCCGCGCGGCGACGACCGCGACGACAAGACCGAGGAGCCGACCCCACGGCGGCTGGAGAAGGCGCGCGAGGAAGGCCGCGTGCCGGTCTCCCGCGAGGTGGCCTCCCTCTTCGTGTTGCTGACGGCGACGGTGGGCTTCTGGGCGGCGGGACCATGGGTGGCCCGTGGCGGCGCCGAGGTGCTGGCCCGCTGGCTCGCCCTCGCCCCGCCGGCCGGAGCCGGCGCCCTCGCGGAGGCCCTGCGCGACGTCCTGCTGTTCGCCGTCCCCGTCCTGCTGATCCTCGCCGCCGCGGGGGTGGCCGCCGCCGCGGTCCAGAAGGCCGTCGTCTGGAAGCGCGACGCCCTCAAACCCGACCCCTCGCGCATCTCGCCCCTCAAGGGATTCCGACGCATCTTCTCGGCACGGGGACTGGCGGAACTGATCAAGGGGATCGCCAAGCTCGTGGTCGCCGGGGTCGTCCTCTGGTTCGCCCTGGTGCCGGATCTGGAGACCCTCCCGACCCTGCCGGCGGCCGGGCCCGAGGTCCTGGTCCCGGGCCTCCGGGCGGCGGTGGGGCGGCTGCTGGTGGCGGCCTCGGCGGTGCTCGCCGTGCTGGCGATGCTGGACTATGCCTGGCAGCGTCACGTGTGGATGCGCGACATGCGGATGTCGCGGCGCGAACTCCGCGACGAGTATCGCGAGACGGAGGGCGATCCCCAGATCAAGCAGCGGCTCAGGGCCCTGCGCCAGGAGCGGGCGCGCCGGCGGATGATGGCGGAGGTGCCGAAGGCCACCGTGGTGGTCACCAACCCCACCCACGTCTCGGTGGCACTGCGCTACGTGCCCGGGGAGACGCCGGCGCCGCGGGTGGTGGCGAAGGGCCTCGACCGCATCGCCCTCGAGATCCGCCGCATCGCCCGCGAACACGGCATCCCGCTGGTGGAACGCCCCGAGCTGGCCCGCACCCTCCACCGTTCGGTGGAGGTGGGCCAGGAGATCCCGCCCGAGCTCTACCGCGCCGTGGCCGAGATCGTGGCGCGGGTGCTGCGGTTGGGCGAACCCGGCGCCGCCGGATCGTGACCGGTGGCCGCACCGTCCGCGCCCCGCCCCCGGCTCCCCGAGGCGGAGGCGGGACGTGTGCCCGACGCCCCGGCGCGAACGGAGGGCCCGCGCCGCGCGCGTCGACGGTGCGGGGCCCACCTCCGTCGCGGCGACCGTGGAGCTGCCGATGTCCGCCCCTCAGGCCAGCCCCACACCGGTGACGAGGAGGAGCTCGTCCACGAAGGCGGGGACGATCTCGCCGGCCCGGCCGAAACGGTGGAGGTGGAAGAGATCGCTCACCGCGCTGCGCTCCAGATTGAGCTCCACGGTGAGGGCGCCGTGCCGGCGCGCCACCTCCACGAAGCCGGCGGCGGGGTACACCTGGCCGCTGGTACCCACCGCCACGAACAGCCGGCATCGTTCGAGGGCGGCGTGGATGACCTCCAGATGGTAGGGCATCTCGCCGAACCACACCACGTCCGGCCGCAGGGTGCCGCGGCGTCCGCAGGCGGGACAGACCGTCTCCACCCCGAGATCCCCACGCCATTCGCGACGTTCGCCGCAGGCGGTGCAGAGGGCCTTGAGCAGCTCGCCGTGCATGTGGAGGAGTCGACGGCTGCCCGCGCGCTCGTGAAGGTCGTCGATGTTCTGGGTGACCAGCAGGAAGGGGCCGGGCCAGCGCCGCTCCAGCATCGCCAGCGCCTCGTGGGCGGGATTGGGACGGACGGCGGGATCCAGGAGCGCCCGGCGCCGAGCGTCGTAGAAGGCGTGGACGCGTCCGGGATCGCGGGCGAAGGCCTCGGGCGTGGCCACGTCCTCGAGACGCACCCGCGCCCAGATGCCGTCGGGATCGCGGAAGGTGGGGATGCCGGACTCCGCCGAGATTCCCGCCCCCGTCAGCACCACCAGCGGGGCATCCGCCGGCAGATCGCGCAGCGCCTCCATGCCCCTCCTCCACCACGGCCGTCCCCGCTCCGCTCCATGCCAGCTCGCGGGGCGGGCGTAAACCGGCGTGCCGTCACCACCGCCGGGGCCCGGGACGACGGAGGGGCGCCCCCGCGGGACGCCCCGGGCCGAATCGGGACCCGCGCCTCAGACCCTGCCGACGATGGCGGCGCTGGAGCAATGATAGACCATGTTGGGCGCCCCGAAGCACCAGACAATGTCGTTGTTGAGCTGCGGCCGGTAGACCGGCATTTCGCCCTCGAGGGCGAGACAGGCGCACTGACCGCAGGAGTCCTTGCCGCAGCAGTCGCGATAGGCGATGAGATAGGCCTGCCCGTCGTCGGGATTGATGCAGGTCCCCACCCAGGAGCTGGGCGAGGGGTAGGTGCCGGGTGGACAGGTGGCGGGCCCGCCGCCGCAACAGCTGCACATGTAGCCGTCGATGGCGCAATAGCGCCAGTAGTTGCACTGGGTGGGATCCGTGGTCTGCGCCGTCTTCGCGAAGGCCTCGGCCCGCGCCCGGGAGACGGCGCCGCGGCGGTCCACCGGCAGGATCGGCACCAGCGCGGCGCCGGCCAGCACGGTGCCGAGGCGGGCGAGCAGGCTGCGGCGCGACGTCTTCTGGGCGATGCGCCGGGCCGCCTTCTCGACCAGATCGTCCAGTCTCACGGAAGCCATGACGGGAACCTCCCCCTCATTCGCCGATCACGTAGGTGAGGAAGGGCGAATCGCCGATCCCCTCCACCACGCCCCGCACCTCGTAGGTGGTGGCGTCGATGACGGTGACCGACGCCTCCTCGCTGAGGGCGAACAGCAGCGGCGCCTCGTCCTGGCTCACGCTGAGGGTGATGGCGTGGTGTTCGAGGGGAATGCGGGCGATGCGCCGGCGGGCGTTCGCGTCGAACACCCACACCTCCTCGCCGGCCTGCTTGTGGGTCCAGCGGCCGCCCCGGTGCACGAGCACGAACAGCCGGTCGGTGGGGGCGTGATAGGCGAGGAGCTGCCAGCCGCCGGGCCGCCAGGACTCGGCACGGTCCGCCCGGCCGAGGAGCGACCACTCGCCCACCACCCGCATGCGGCCGTCCTCCGGACGGGCCTCGTAGACCTTTCCCTCGTAGGTGACGAAGAAGGCGCGGCCGTCGGCGGTGGAGACCACGCCGTGCTCGAAGACGGGATCCGCCTCGGAGTCGAAGAAGGGCTCCTGATCGCGGACGGTGGCCCGGCCGTCGGGCTCGAAGGCCACGTCCACGAAGGAGCCGTCGGGGCACAGCATGGAGAAACTGCGCGGTCCCGTGGGGAAGACGAGGCTGCAGCCCGGCACCTCGATGTCGGTGACGTAGCGGAGCTCCCGCACGTCGACGACGCTCACGGTGGTGGCGGGATCCATGTTGAAGGACAGCAGATAGCGCCCGTCGGTGGTGAGCGCGAGATTGGGCTTCTTGGGCACCACCAGGAAACGGCCGCGCGGCAGCACCGTCTCCCCCACCGGCTCCAGCGTACGCCCGTCGTAGTAGGTGATCACGTCCACCCGCTCGCCGCGCGTTCCCCGGGACCAGTAGGTCTCGGCGACGTAGATGGCGCCGCCGTCGGCCGAGAGGGCCATGTTGGGAACGTAGCCCGTATTGAGCATGCCGAGGATGCGGCGACTGTCACCGTCGACGACGTAGACCTTGGAGGCGATCAGATGGGGGAAGACGGGATCCAGCACGTAGAGCCAGTGCGGACTGGCCTCGCCCAGCACGGCCGTGGTGTGTTCCTCCTCCACCTCCAGCACCGCCTCCCCGGGCAGCCCTTCGATCCCCCGCTCCTGGGCCTCGAGGGGACCGGCCAGGAGGGCCACGAGTACGGCGGCACCGACCGCCTCTGCCGCGATGCGCACGGACATGTCGATCGCCTCCCCTCCCTCGGCTCCACCGATCGGGAGCCTCCTTCACCATTGAAACGTTCTCCCGTCTAACGGAAGACGGGGCCGACCGCAAGAGCCGGCGGCCGGAAGGGATGGACCGCACCCGTGTCGCCGACCGTCCGTGGCCCCGCGGTCACGCCTCGGCTCCGCTTCGACGCCGCCACGCCCGTCCGTCTCCTTCACCTCCGTCGCCGGATGGCGGCCTCCGGCCGGGACGGACCGCGCTCGATCACGGATCCGACCGTCGCGCCCACCGCCCCCGGAAGGGGAGCGGTCCGGAGAGAGCGGGTCGGTCTCGTGGCGGCCACGGGCCCTCAACCGAGGAACAGGTGCTCGCGATGGTACGCCAGGGACCGCGGATGGGGACGGGCGGCCGGCCGTTCGGGCAAATGGATGCGTCGTCCCGGCCGCAGCAGGGCCTTCGTCGCCGCGGGCACCGTCGCGTGCCGCGAGAGGACGAGGCGATGGTCCTCGTCGAGGGTGAAGAGACCGCAGTCGAACATCCAGTGGACCGTACCGCTCGAGGCGAGCCCGTTGCAGACACTGTCGGGCCCACCCCGGGCCACCGGCCGGATGTGAGCCGCCTGCCTCTCGGGTCGCCCTCGCCCGTTGCGGAGGAGCAGACCCGTCACGGCACAGCGCTCGCCGTAGGCGGCCAGGACACGACGCGCGAAGGCCCGGTCCCGGAGGGGCCGCCGGACGAGGGTCTCGATCACGGACCGGTGGAAGGGCGCGAGGGGCTCCGCCAGACCGGGCCCGGCGGAGGGTCCCGATCCCGCCGCGACCGTTTCCTCCCACACCTCCCCCAGACCGAGACGGACGATGAGCTCGTATTCGTCCTCCTCGAGGAGGCGGACGGCCCGGCCGAAGAGGCCGCGATTGGTCGATCCGTCCGCTTTCCGGAGGCGCCGTTCAAGATGACCACAGTCGCCGCGGAAGGGCACGGGCCGGGGGAACTCGAGACAGGTGACGGGATCGATCCTGGCATAGTAGTGCCCCGGACGTCGTGGATCCTCTTCGATCCCCTCGACCCTGGCCGTTGCGAAATAGACCTGGCGACCACCTCGCCGTTCGCCCTCTCCCGAGCGACTCGGTTCGTAATAGATGACGAAATCCCCGACGACCCGCTCGACGGTACGCAGATAGGTGCGCGGAAATGGTACTGGATCTCGGGAATGTCGTCATAGCGGGACGATGGCTTGCAGGTGAACACGCCCTTCGCCATCGCTGCGATCCGACGTGCCGCCCGTCCCCATTCCACGCGTCGCGCCCACCGTCGTCCAGGGGTGGCGGACGCGGCGGAGACGGGACGCCGGATCGTCACGGGACCCGACTGTCGGGCCATGAGCGCCCATCGCCGCCCGGCACGAGGGGTCCGGGATGGGGCCCGGCTCCGTGCCGACGGGTCGCGGCTGGGGCGCTGCGCCCTACCGCGCCACGGAGCCGGACCGCTGCGGTGGGGCGTGCGCCACATGTCCGCGAGCCGATCGCGACGGTGCGGTGGGCGGCCCATGCCTTCCGGACGCGCGACGACCGTCTGCCGGCGGTGGACCCGAAGCGGCCGTGGGAAGAATGGAGGAGGTCCTGGCCCGGCCGTCCGGGCGCCGTTCGCGACGCGGCTGTTGGATAGGCGCCGGACGGTTGCCGAGCCTGCTCGCCGGATCGCGGCCAAGTCCCCGGAATTCCTGGAGCGGGAGACGGGATTCGAACCCGCGACCCCAACCTTGGCAAGGTTGTGCTCTACCCCTGAGCTACTCCCGCACCGTCCGGCCGACGGCGCGCCTCATTTAGGACGGGGTGGACGCGGACGCAAGCCCCGCGGGCGCCCGGCCGGTGTGTCGATGACCTGGCCGTGGCGTGACCTCCCGCGGGCAGGCTCCCGGAGCGTGGGAGGCTCCCCCCGAGGCTTTTCGCCCGCCTCGATGGATGTGGCCGGCGCCCGGCGGTGCGCCCGAGGCGGGGACGGGTCGGCCACCGCGGGCGCGGCGTCGTCCTCCGCGCCCGCCCTTGACGGCTCCGCCCCCTCTCTCTACATGGCGGCCGCGGGGCGCATAGCTCAGTTGGTAGAGCAGCTGACTCTTAATCAGCGGGTCGGAGGTTCGAGTCCTCCTGCGCCCACCAGTTTCAAGGACTTAGCCGGATCGTTTCAAACCGTTCAAACCGCGGTTCAAACTCTCAACGCCTGCGCGTACCGGTTTCGTTCCGAACCAGCTTGGCGAGGGCGCTCTCGGCCAGGCGGCGGGTGCGTGGCAGGTAAACCTCCAGGATGCGCTGGCAGTAGTCGATCTGGTGGCCGCTGATGGCGGCGATTTCGGGCACCGTGCAGCCGGCCTCGGCGAG
>Ga0256839_1000345_pt1 | contig 60079 bp, 51 predicted proteins | sample 354166metaG_FD_185968 | JGI IMG/M metagenome (GOLD analysis project Ga0256839, IMG submission 185968) | Hydrothermal vent microbial communities from Mid Atlantic Ridge, Atlantic Ocean - 354-166 | ecosystem: Environmental > Aquatic > Marine > Hydrothermal vents | place: Atlantic Ocean: Mid...
GCGCATTGCCTATCACAAGACCGAAGGCCAAGGCGTTGGGGTCGTGTTTCTGGGCGGTTTCAAATCCGATATGGAAGGCACGAAAGCCGTCTACTTGCAGGAATGGGCGCGCGCCAATGGCCGCCCGTTTTTGCGGTTTGATTACAGTGGCCACGGGCAATCGTCGGAAGATTTCGTGGATGGGTGCATTGGCGATTGGGCTAAGGACGCGATGGAGGCGATTACTGCGTTGACCCAAGGGCCACAGATTTTGGTCGGGTCCTCCATGGGGGGCTGGATATCGCTGCTGGTGTGTCGTGCAATGCCCAAAAAGGTTTGCGGGCTGGTTGGCATTGCGGCCGCGCCGGATTTCACCGAAGATTCCATGTGGGCGAATTTTGATGCCGATCAGCGCCGCGCGATCCTTGAGGATGGACGGCTGGAACTTCCGTCCGACTATTCAGACGAGCCTTACATCATCACCAAAAAACTGATCGAGGATGGGCGCGATCAGCTGGTGCTGCGAACGCCGCTGTCCCTGCCCTTTCCCGTGCGATTCTTGCAAGGAACGGCAGATGTTGACGTGGACCGTTCGGTGGCCCTGCAATTGCTGGACCATGTGACGGGCGACGATGTGCGCCTGACGTTGGTGAAAGGGGCGAACCACAGCTTTAGTTCACCGGAATGCTTGACGATGATTACGGATTCGATTGATCAGGTCACGGCGGAGGGGCTAACGCGCCGCTAATGGCACCGGCAAGGATGTGATTATTGCCGTCTGTTATGCGGATGGTTGCGCCAAACTCTTCTGCGCCCGGCCCATAGAACCCGCCTTTGATTTGACCTCTTTCGCCGGGTGCAAATACGCCACCAGCAGTGGGGGTCACATCCAGAATGCCTTCAAAGGTGGATTCCGGCAAAATCGTTGCGCTGATGATCAGGTCGTTGAAGATGTAACTTCCGTTGGTTCCTAGCAGATTGAATATAGAGCCACCCACCTGATCTGTGGTGGCGTCAAAGTTCACGTTCAAGTTAACGTCACCGTTTACGCGACCGGCATAAGTGCTTTCACCGATAAAATTGCCGGTGTAATTCGCCGCGCCACTAACCAATTGTAATGCCCCGTCACCGGTGTAAGACCCCGTCGAAAATCCACCGCCTGCGTAAAGGGCCGTAGTGTTGCCGGGCTCAAGGTTGATGGTGAACAGGCCGGACAAGGTATAAACCAGCGTGTCTTCATCGTTGCGGGTGATTGTGAAGTTGTATCCCAGATCGGTGGTACCGCTAACGGATGCCAAGGCCGCTGGCATCGTGAATGTCGCGCGCCCGTATTCCACGCTTTGGTCGAAGTTGCGGAATACGGCCACATATTGACCAGGAGTACCCGTGGAAATGAACCGCTGAAGGCGTGGGCCGTTTTTGTTTTTAGACCACGTCGGATCATTAAACCGCGTCGCATACCCCATGCCGTTCCCGGAAACGACCAATTGGGAATTGGTCGCGAGATCCGCCAGCGGAACCGATACATAAGGGGTTGGCGCGGCGGTTGGTCCGCCACAAGCCGAAACAAGAAAGGCTGCGGCAACTGTTAGCAATGATATTTTCAAGATAATTACTCCGGCGGATACAATATATTCGAAATACACAAAGATCGAACGTCTGGCAATTGATTAAAAAGCAATATACCTTGGACGATCAAACCTCGCCACGCATAATTTCGGATTCAGGCATGTTAACCCGTTTCAATCATACTTGGTTTCATGCGTTGGTCTGGCTGATGCTTGTGTTTGCTGTCGCCCCTTCGGTTGGGCGCGCGGCAACGCCTGAATGTGAAACATCTTTGCGCGCGCTGGTGCAGGCGCAGAATTTCCCGCTGGCGTTTCACTGTGCGGAACAACAATTTGCCGATGACCCTGACAATATGGATGCGTTGCTGGTGATGGCCCGTGCGGCACAAGAACTGGGGCGGGTGGAGCTGGCGGGAAATCTGGCCGCGCAAGCGCGCGCCAACCCGCTGACAAAATCGCAACGCTTCGCGGCTTATCTGATTTCAGGGGTGGCGCAAGCGCGTCAATCGAATTTGATTAGAGCCAAAATACTGCTCTACCGTGCCTCGGATTTCGCACAGGCGGAACCGGAGTTGCGTGTCATACGCCGCACGTTAAACCAGATACGCAGCATGTCACCGTGGAGGTTCAGCGCGGGGCTTAGTGTACTGCCAAGCACCAACATCAACGGCGGCAGCTTGCACGACACGATAACCTTAGGCGGGTTGGAATTTGTACTGGACGATGACGCCAAAGCGCAATCGGGGATCGCTTATTCGCCCTTCGCCAGTGTTACGCATCAGCGGCGAGTGTCGGCGCGCACCATATGGGAAAATCGAGTTTCCGTTGCCGGCACGTTTTATGATGGGCGTGGGCGAAACGAGGGCAACTATAGCCTGACGTCAGGCCTGCGCCACACACCTGAAACAGAACGCCCGATGCTGGTTTATGGCTATATCCGATATGATAAACGCTTTGTCGCGGATGATATCGGCGGGGCGGTTTTGGGCGATTACGGCGTCTATTACAACCAGACCACCGCCGGATTGGAGGTTCACCGGAATCCTGACCAGACATCCGCATGGAAGGTTTACGCAGCATTTAGCGACCGTTCATCGGACATTTGGACCGACCAAAATGCCCAAATTGCAACTGTGGGGGCAACATACCGAATGGCCATGACTCCACGTCTAGAACTGGCGTTTGGCGGGTATGTGCAGCGAACCACGGGGGATGGTGATTTGGCAGCAAAGGCCGCGAATGTGTCACTTGGTGGTACATGGAACCCCGAGGCCGTGCCATTCAGCTTTTCGGGAAATCTGGCCTACACGCATACGGAATACACCTCAATCGGGTTCGGGTATTCCGAGGCCCGCGTGGATGATGACGTGAAGTTGGAGCTGTCGCTAACCCATGACAGGCTTCAGTTTTTCGGGTTCAAGCCAACGTTTGGCGTGGCGTTTTCGCGGGATTATTCCAACCTGAAGCGCTATGACACACAAAACGCGCAAGTATTTACGCGGCTGTCTGTGGCGTTCTAGGCGCGCAGCATTTGCAGAAATTCGGTAGCAAAGTTGTAAATATCCCCCGGCCAACGCGCCGACAGATAGTTGCCGTCCCGCACCGTAAAGCCGCGCGACATGTGGTTTGGGCTATCGCGCAATATGGGCAACGGGCCTTGCAGGAAATCCGTGCTGGATTGCAAGGCTGCGGTCACCTCGTCTTCCACGGTTTCGGGATAGGTCAGGTAGTATTTCCCCAGATTATACCGCGTCAGATTATAGGCGAGCCGTTCTTGCCGCTTCAACAACGCCGTGGTTTTACGCCCGTACAAAACGGATTTTCCCGTGGCCGGATCAATCGCACGGCACGCTGCGACGACCCCGTGGCAGATCGCGCCGACGGGCAAGTCTTGTGCGAAAAACTCAACGATCGCGTTTTGTAAGTCAGGCGATTCAAGATACGGGATCACGCCTTTGGAATGACCACCGGGTAGCAGCAAGCCGTCGTAATCCTCGACGCGAATTTCATCGTAGCTGATCGGGGATTTGAACGCCGGATCTTGGCGCATTTCGGCGTAGGCCTCGCGTGCGGGTTTATCGGCAATCAGGACCGGTTTCAAAAGGTAAAACTTGTTGCCATCCAGCATCCGTTTATCAGCATAACCTGCCAATCCGGTATCGGTCGCAAAACGCACATCAACGCCTGCAGCCTTCAGGATTTTCCACGGTACGGCAACCTCTGTCGGGTCAAAGTCCGTGGTGCTAGTGGCGATTAATACCTTCACGTTATCCCCTAAAGAATGATGCCAATCACAATCATCGCCAGCCCGATAGACGACATTCCCATCGCCCCCATGTTCCACGCAACCAGACTGCGCAGGCGTTTGGAGGCATCTTTCGCCTCTTTCCCCTCGCGTTTGATCGCCATCGCCATCTTGATGCAATAGCCAAGGCCGATCAGCCCTGTCAGCGTAAATGCGCCACCAATATATATCAGAAAATCCATCAAACCTCTCCGTTTCCGTAAACTGCCTAAAACAGGGGGGGATTTTTCGCAAGGGGTGTCTTGTGGCCACGGCGACGTGCGGGTAGTGTCCGGCAAAATCATTTTAGCTAAACGAGGCCAGTCATGGACGTAACCGACGAACAACAACAGCCATCATCCTACCGCGTAACCGCCGGCGAGCTTCGCGCGTTTGTGGAGCGGTTCGAGCGTCTGGACGCGGAGAAAAAAGACCTTGCCGATCAGCAAAAAGAAGTGATGGCCGAGGCCAAATCGCGTGGCTATGACACCAAGGTTCTTCGCAAAATCGTGGCCCTTCGCAAGATGGACCCGCAGGAAGTTAGCGAAGCCGAAGCTGTTCTTGAACTTTATAAAGAAGCCTTGGGCATGTGATTGATTAGGCGTGGATATATCGACGCTTTCCTACGTTTATATCTTTATGGCCGCACTGCTGGTGGGGTTTACCAAAACTTCCGTCGGGGGTGTGGGCATATTGGCGGTGCTGCTGATGGCACTGGCAATCCCCGGCAAAGCCTCGCCCGGGGTGTTGTTACCGATGCTGATCGTGGCGGATATTTTCGCGGTGATTTACTATCGGCGGCACTGCAACTGGGGCATTTTACTAAAACTATTCCCTTATGCCGCCGTCGGAATCGTTATCGGGTATTTCGCGGTCGATAAAGTTCCGACAGGGGTGTTCGAAAAGGTGATCGGGGCCACGATCCTGTTCATGCTGGTGTTCGAGGTTCTGGTGCCAGCACGCCGCGACGCCCCCGCTGCCCTTACGGCATTTGTCGGCATTTTCGCAGGTATTGCCACAATGATGGCCAATGCTGCTGGCCCGATTTTCGGCGTATATCTGTTGCAAATGGGATTGCCGAAGAACGAGTTCGTCGGCACGCGCAGCTGGTATTTTCTGGTGCTGAACGTCTTCAAAATTCCGTTTTCGGCGAATTTGGGGCTTATCACGGTTGATACATTAAAGCTGGATTTGATGTTTGTACCTGTGCTGTTTGTCGGTGCCTATCTTGGTTACAAGTTTTTAGGGATGATAAACATGGCCGCCTTCAAATGGTTAATTCGCGCGGCGGTGTTGCTGAGCGCCACGAAATTGCTGTTCTTCTAGGCACGAGAAAGGGCAAGGCGTTTGACCGCCCTGCCCCTGTTTTTTCACGCCGTAAGTTTACTTGCGTGTGATGACTTTCCAGAAGCCATCTTCAACAACCGAAATCACGATGTCATCAACACCGCGGTGATCATTCGGCCCGTAGGTAATCTGTGCATCGGCGATCGGGTCGAAGTAATTCAACGTTTCCATCCCTGCGATAAAGCTTTCCTGCGTCAGGTCTGGGCCTGCTGCTTCTAATGCTTTCACAAACGTCTCTGCCGCTTGATAGCCAAGCATGGCAAAGCCGCCAGCCGGTTTATCGTATTTCGCCGCATAGGCCGCAATGAACGCGGCTGGTGCTTCGTCTTCAGCGCGCGAGGCCAGATCAACCCAGCCAGAAGCCGCGTATAGACCATCGGTCACGCCGCCCGGAACGGCCGCAACAACGCCAAGGAAGTTGGCGGAAGTTGACAAGAACTTAACGTCTGTCCAGCCCAGTTTCTTGGCCGTGCCAACAACCGTGATTGCTTGGCGAACGCCAAGACCAATGGTGATTACGTCACATCCGTCGGCTTTCAGTTTGGTTAGCGAACCCACGAAATCCAGCTCGTCAGGTTTGTGCGTGGTTTCCCCCGCAAACGCGATGCCCAGTGTGTCGGCGGCGTCTCTGGTGCTACCAGCAATTTCATTGCCAAAGCCTGACGGGATGTACATGGAACAAACTTCGGCTCCTCCGAATTCCCCCACCAAATATTCAACACCGGCCTGAACCTGATCGTAATAGCTGGAAAAACCGGTAAACTTGTTACCGATCGGGTCTTGCAACATGCTTTGCGCGGCTGATAGTGGCCCGACGTTCGGGATGCCTTTGGGGTCAAGCAGCTTAAAGCCAGCCTCGTTCATCGGGGTGCCGAGCGACAGCAGCATGGCGAAAACGCGGTCCTTGTTCAGCAGCTTGTTATAGCCCTGCATGGCGCGCGGAACCTGATAGCCGTTATCCTCGACGATAAAGCGGATTGTGCGACCATGAACACCACCAGCGGCGTTCACCTCGTCAAAGTACATATTCGCACCAGCCGTGGCCGGAACCCCGACAGCGGCAAAAACGCCGGAAAGGTCGTTAACGGACCCGACCAGAACCTCGGTATCGCTAACGCCTTGCGTCTGGGCGTTGGCCGCCCCGACAAAGGCCAGCGATGCGGCGGTGATTGTTGTTAATAACTTCTTCATATTTTCCTCCCACGGAATGTCGGGCATTTTGCCCTAACTATACATTTGTTCGATTAGCGCATTGTGTTTTTTCTCCACCAAGCCGCGCTTCAGCTTCATGGTTGCGGTTAATTCGTCGTCCTCCGCCGTTAACAGAACATTAATCAGACGGAAGTCCTTGATCTGCTCCACACGGGCGAATTCCTTGTTTACGGCGGTTACCTCGCCCTTGATCAAGGCGTTGATTTCAGGGGCCGCGCACAGGGATGCGAAGTCACTAAACGGGATTTTGCCATCTTGTGCAAATTTTTCGACATTTTCCTGATCTATCATTACCAGACATGTCAGGTATTTTCGACGGTCCCCGATCACCACCGCATCGGAAATATAGAGCGAGAATTTCAAACGGCTTTCGATTTCCGCAGGGGTGATATTCTTGCCCCCCGCCGTGATGATAATGTCTTTAAGGCGGCCCGTGATGCTTAGGTATCCATCCGCATCAATATTCCCGACATCCCCCGTGCGTAACCAGCCGTCATCGGTGAATGTTTCGACGGTTTTTTCGTTGTTGCGCCAGTATCCTTTGAAGGAATTCAAGCCCTTGGTCAAAATCTCGCCATCATCGGCGATTTTCAATTCCACCCCCGCGACCGCCTGCCCGACCGTACCGATTTTGTTGGCCCTGACACTGTTAAGGGAACAAATTCCGGCGTTTTCGGTCATACCGTAGCCTTCCAAAAGGTTAACGCCAATCGCCGCGTACCATTTCAGCAATTCCGGCGAGATCGGGGCCGCCCCTGTGGTGGCCCGTCTAATTCGGTCCAACCCCAGCATCCGGCGCAGGTTTTTCAGCACAAGAAAATTCCATACCGCGTAATTTGCTGCCACCAGTGGCGGGACCGGTTTGTTATCCAGCAGGTATTCCGCGCGTTTCATGCCCGCCTTGATCGCCAAGCCATAGGCCAGCCGCCCGATGCCGGTGGCCTCTTGCGCCAACACGGTAACGCGGGAATATACCTTTTCCCAGACACGCGGAACGGCGGTGAATGTGTGCGGCGAGAGTTCTTGCAGGTTTTCAAAAACCGTCTCCGGACTTTCGGCGAAATTCACGGTGCAACGCGCGGCAATCGGGCCATAGACGGAAACGGAGCGTTCAAGAACATGGCTAAGGGGCAGGAAACACAACTGTTCATCCGTTTCGAAAACCGGCACAGAATGCAGGCCGGTTTCGATCGTCGCCATGATGTTTTCCTGACTAAGCATCGCCCCTTTGGGCGCCCCCGTCGTGCCGGAAGTATAGATCAGCAGACCGGTATCGCTTGGTTTCACGGCCTTGATCGCATCCCCGAACATATCGGGGTTTTCCGCCGCATGCGCCGCGCCGAGCGCGTAAAGTTCATCGAGGAACATAAAGCGGTCGTCGTTCAGATCATGTAGGCCGTCAGAATCCAGAATGATGACCTTTTTGATCAGCGTCGCCTGATCCGCGATTTCCAGAAATTTATCGAGCTGTTCGTCGTTTTCCACAACCAGAAACGTGCTGCCGGAATCACGCAACAGGTAATCAAGCTGGCTGGCACTGTCGGTCGTGTAAACGCCCGAGGCAATGCCGCCGATGCACTGGATGCCCATATCGAAATACAGCCATTCTTTGCGGTCCTCCGATAGGATAGAGACCACCTCGCCGCGCGCAAGGCCCAGCTTGGCCAACCCCATGCCGATGTTTTGGGCGGCCTTATAATAGTCCGCCCATGAATAGGCCTGCCAGATGCCGAAATCCTTTTCGCGGTGCGCCGTGCGATCACCCAATTCCGCGCAACGCTGCGCGAATAACGCCACGCAAGTGTCCACGCCGTCAACCAGCATCGGGCGCTGACCGGGGGTTGCATTGACCCGAACGCCACGGATTTCCTGTTCTTGAGGTTTATCCATACCCACCCCCTATCGCCACGTTTTGCGACGTTTCCAACGCCGCTCGCCGCGCTGGCTGTCTTCTTGCACGCCCAGATAAAAGTTCTGGATATCTTCGGAGGCCGCCAGATTATCCGCCGTGTCGTTCATCACCATGCGCCCAACCTCCATCACATACCCTGCATCGGCCAGATCAAGGGCCACGCGGGCGTTTTGTTCGACAAGCACCATAGTCACACCTTCATCTTTGTTCAGGCGTTTAAGGATGCCGAAAATTTGTTGCACCAGCAGCGGGCTTAGGCCCAAGGAAGGTTCATCCAGCAGCATAATTTTAGGGTTCAGCATCAAGCCGCGCCCAATGGCCAACATTTGTTGTTGACCACCCGATAGGGTTCCGGCCTCCTGATTTCGGCGTTCCGCGAGGATCGGGAAATAGTCGAAAACCATCTCGCGGTCTTTGGCTATTTGGGGTTTGTCGTTGCGGGTGTACGCACCCAGCGACAGGTTTTCATCAACGCTTAGCAGCGGGAAAACCTCGCGGCCCTCCGGCACATGCACGATGCCCTTTTTGACGATGACGTGCGGTTCCAACCCCTGAATTTCCTCGCCATCGAAAATCACTTGACCCTTTTCAGGTTCCATAATGCCGGAGATGGTTTTCAACAGCGTTGATTTCCCCGCGCCGTTTGCGCCCAGAACCGTGACGATCTGGCCTTTATCGACCGTCAGGCTGATGCCGCGGATGGCCATGATCGGGCCGTAGAAACTTTCAAGATTGCGGATTTCCAGCAAGTGTCCCATTACGCCGCCCCCACGCCTAAGTATGCCTCGATCACGGCGGGGTTTGACTGGACTTCGGCAGGGGTGCCTTCGGCCAGTTTTGCGCCATCGGCCAGCGCCAACACGCGATCACATACGCCCGAAACCAGCCCCATGTCGTGTTCGACCATCAACACCGTGATGCCCATCTGTTTGCGAATATCGTCAATCCACCAACGCAAATCTTGCGTTTCCTCGACCGAGAGACCAGAGGCGGGTTCGTCTAGAAGCAGCATTTTGGGGCCAGAGGCCAGCGCGCGCGCCAGCTCCACCACCTTGCGAACGCCGTAGGGCAATCCGGCGATTAGCTTGTTGCGGTAGGGTTGCAGATCAAGGAAGTCGATCACCTCTTCTACAGCCTCGCGATGCGCGATTTCTTCGCGGCGCGCCTTGGGGGTGAACAGCATTTCCTGCAACATATTGGTCTGCCGATGCCGATGCCGCCCGACCAGAAGGTTTTGCAGAACGGAGGCGTTATCGAACAGCTCGATATTCTGGAACGTGCGTGCAATACCGAAATCTGCGACACGTTCGGGGGGGGATTTCAGCAGGTCGTGACCATCAAAATGGATGGAGCCTGCGAAAGGGTCGTAGAAGCGCGAGATCAGGTTGAACACCGTCGATTTGCCTGCACCATTGGGGCCGACAATGGCGTAAACCTCGCCCTCCTCCACGCTGAAGCTAAGGTCATCCACCGCCGTTACACCACCGAATTTCAGGGTGGCGTTTTTGATTTCAAGAAGGCTCATCGCAAACGCTCCGTCTTCAGGTACGACTTTTGACGTTTGAACATGTCTTTGCGCGCGAAGGGAAACAGCTCCAACCAGATGCGGGTTTTGACCCAACGCCCATAGATACCGCCTGGTTCAAACAGGATGAACAAGATCAGGATCATGCCGAAAACGCCGGTCTCCAGGCCCGGGATTGCCACGCTTGAGCTGCCGAACCAGTCTTTGGCGATAGACAGACCTTGAGGCAGAAACGCCACCACGAACGCCCCGAAGAACGCGCCGTGGATGGTGCCAAGGCCACCGATCACGATCATCATCAGCAGTTGGATGGAAATCACAACAGTGAAGGTTTCGTTATTCACCATGCCGGAAAAATACCCCATCAAGGCCCCTGCAAGGCCGGTGATGGCGCAGGAAATCCCGAAGGCAGTCATTTTAGTACGCGAAATATGCACGCCCATGGCGGCGGCGGAAACCTCGGAATCCCGCACAGCGGCGAAGGCGCGACCAAGCGGGGCCCGCAGCAGGTTGCGGTAAAATAGCGTGCAGATGACGGTGGTGATGAGTACAAGGTAATAGAACCTGTCTGGCTGGCTCCACCGTTCGATCTCAAATCCGAAGATGTCGATTGTCGGGGGGAACATGCCAACGACGCCGCCGGTCCATGGTTCGGTTAGAACGATGATGTCATCGGCAAGGATCGAAATGGTCATGGTGGCGATGGCCAGATAAATACCATGCAGGCGCAGCGCGGGGATGGCGATGATGGTGCCGACAACGCCCGTAATAATGCCCGCTAGCGGAAACGAGATGATAAATGGTACGCCTTTGTCCAGCAATATCAGGTTGCTGTATGCGCCAAGGGCCAGAAACGCGGCGTGGCCAAGGCTGACTTGTCCGGTTTGCCCCGTTAGCAACATCAGGCCAAGGCCCGCAATGGCCCAGATCAGAACATTGGTCGCCTCGCCCAGATAAAAATCGCCAAGCAAGAACGGTAGCGCGATGGCGAAGGCCAGAAGGACAGCGTATTTGAGGGCAGTGAAACGATCCTCGAACAGGCGGATATCGTCATTGTAGGAGGTCTTGAAATGGATACGCATGGGATCAGACCTTCTTTGTGCGAACTTGGCTGAACAGACCGTGCGGGCGGAACACCAGCACGAACAACAGCAACGCATAAGGGGCCATTTGGGAATAGCCTGCGGGCAGATATCGCGCCGCGAAAGGTTCGATCACCCCGATGATCAACCCGCCGATCAGCGCCCCCGGCAACGAGCCAAAACCGCCAATCACCGCGGCTGCGAACGCCTTGATCCCCAGCAATCCAGCATTGGGGTCAATCGCCCCTTTTGAGGCGAACAGAATGCCCGCCACGGCCGCCACAACGCCCGACAGCGCCCAGATGAACCCTTGCACGCGCTTGACCGGAATGCCCATGTAATACGCCGCCATCTGGTTTTGCGAGGAGGCCTGCATCGCCAACCCCAACTTCGTGCGTTTGAAAAACTGGAACAGCGCGAAGGTCAAAAGGCCGGTGACAACGATGATGGTTACATCCGCCATACCCAACACGACGCCGCCAATGGTTAGGTCGCCCACGGCCAAGGGGGATTGCAGGGTTTGGGGTTCATGCCCCCAAAATAGTCCGGCGACAAAGCGGATTACAAACCCCAGCGCGATTGTCAAAATCACGACCGCCGTTTGGCTTTGCCCGAACATGCGGCGGATGATGGTGACATCCAGTGCATAACCAAGCCCCCCCATTGCCGCCATCGCCATTGGTGCGGCAATCCAGAATGACAACCCGATATATTCCGGATTGGTTAGCCAAAGGGCAATAAATGCGCCTAACATCATGAAATCGCCTTGGGCGAAATTGACGGCCTCGGTTGCTTTGTAGATCAGCACGAAACCAAGCGCGATCAGACCATAAACACTGCCGTTTGCCAGACCACTGACAAACAGTTGAAAAAACTCCAAATTAATTCTCCCTGACCGGCAGCACTTGCTAACGGATTTACATCGACAGGTTAGTGTCCCGCCTATTGGTCCAGTTGTTCAGGACCGTTATCGTTATGGAAAGCTAACATTAGTGCAGGAAACCGATCAAGCTTTTAGAGAATTTTGACGCGAACCTTCCGTTACGTTAACTAATTTTGGCAAAAAACTGTGTACCCGAACCATAAATTTCGCTTGCCGATATATTTTTTGTTGACCCGCAACTGATTTCGTCATTCTGTGCGCATAACCTGACCTGCCATCAAGGAACATGCAGATGTCAAAAAAACGTAAAATTCTCGTCATTATTTCTGATCAGCTTCGCGCGGATTGCGTGGAGGGGGCGTTGGCGGCACATATAAATCTGCCCAATATCACCGCCTTGCGAAAAGACGCGGTGACCTTCACGAAACATTTTTCCGTGACCAATCCGTGCGGACCATCAAGGGCCAGTATTTTCACGGGCAAGTATGCGATGAACCACCGCTCCATTCGCAATGGCACGCCTATGGCGGACGGCATCACCAATATCGCGCGTGAGATGCGCAAATCCGGCTATGACCCGATGTTGTACGGGTATACCGACACCAGCCTTGATCCGCGCACCCGCCACCCCAATGACCCGGACTTAAAAACCGAAGAAAGCCTGCTGCCGGGGTTTCGCGAGGTGTTGGAGATGCGCCTTCAGGAAAGCTATCCGTGGCGGGCATATCTGAAATCCAAAGGGTATGATCTGCCGGAGTACGCGGATTTTTATGACGCCATTTCACCGGACCCTGCGCGCCCCGCGCGACCCGATGACCCACCGTTCTATAGTGCAGAACACAGCGACACGGCGTTTCTTACCAACTCGTTAATTCATGATTTGTCGGTGCGAGCCGATCAAGACTGGTTTGCCGTGGCCACCTATATTCGCCCACATCCACCACTTGTGGCACCCGAACCTTATAACAAAATGTATGACCCAGCCGGTCTGCCGATGCCCGCGCGCCTTGCTTCGCCCGATGACCAAGCGGAAGTTCACCCGTTTATGGTTGGCGCGCTGAACGCCCCTAAAATGCAGAACGTCGTTCGCGGCTGTGAAGTGGACGCCACTAACGACGCCGACGTGCAGGTGCTGCGGTCGGTTTATCTGGGCCTAGCCACAGAGGTGGACACGCACATTGGCCGGATAATCGACTTTCTGAAGGAAACGGGGCAGTACGACGACACGGTGATTGTCTTGATGGCCGACCACGGCGAGACGCTGGGCGATCACCACCTTTGGGGCAAGCAAAACCCTTACGAGGGGGCCTATCATATTCCGCTGATCATCCGCGATCCGCACAACCCCGCGCAACATGGCACGGTTGTGGACGCCTTCACGGAGTCCGTCGATTTTACCCCCACCGTTCTTGACATGGTCGGGCAAGCGGTGCCTGCGGGGATGGACGGGGTTTCGCTTAAGCCGTTTCTTGAAGGTACCCCGCCCGAAAAATGGCGCGATGCCGTACATCTGGAGCTGGACTTTGGCGAGCCAACCGAAATAACCAAATGGCAAAAAACCACGGGGGCGTCCGTACACGAGGCTAATTTGGCAATTTTGCGCGAGGCCCGTTTCAAGCTGATACATTTCAACGGCGGATTGGCCCCACTGCTGTTTGATCTGGAAAGTGACCCTGATGAACTGGTTAACCTTGCGGATGATCCGGCACATGCCAGCACCCTTTTGCGCCTGACACAAAAGCTGTTGAACCACCGCATGCGCCATTCGGACCGCACATTGGCGGACGTTAAGATCACATCCGAAGGTGCCGTGAATTTTATGCCGTAGGGTGGGTTATGCACCCACCCCTGATTTTACATCAATTCTTGCCAATGATGGCACGCAACCTCGTGACCCGTGCTGGAATGTTCCAGTTTCGGCTCGTCTTTGCGGCAAATGTCGGTCGCAAACGGGCAGCGTGTCTGGAATTTGCATCCGGGTGGCGGGTTGGTAGGCGAGGGTATTTCGCCCTCCAGTTTCTGTGCCGTTTTCGGGGCGTCTGGATCCAGCGACGGGATCGCGGACAACAACGCCTTGGTATAGGGATGGCGCGGTGCGTTGAATAATTCGCGCGTTGGTGCAGTTTCAACCAGACGGCCCAGATACATCACCGCAACGTGGTCACAAACATGCGCCACAACGCTGAGGTCGTGACTGATGAACAGGAACGTCAGCCCCATTTCCTGCTGGATTTCCTTCAACAGGTTCAAAACATCGGCCTGAATGGATACATCAAGCGCGGCTACAGATTCGTCAGCCACCACAAAATGTGGGCGGGAAACGAGCGCGCGTGCAATAGAAATACGTTGGCGCTGTCCGCCCGAAAACGCGTGCGGGAAGCGCCGCAGGTGTTCAAGGTTAAGACGACATTTCGCGGCGATCTCGCGGACACGTTCGTCCGTTTCTTCGCGCGAGGAGGTCAGGCCCATAACTTCCAGCGGTTCGGCTATAATATCGCGGACGGTCATGCGCGGGCTTAAAGCGGCGTAAGGGTCTTGGAAAATCAGTTGCGAGCGCTTGCGGTAATCTTTTTCCTGCGCCTTATCCATCGTCGTCAATTCATAGGTAACATCTTCGTCACTATATTCCACCGTACCGCGCGTGATCGGCGCCGCTTTCAGGCAGGCACGGCCAAGCGTGGTTTTACCCGAACCGGATTCCCCCACCAGACCAAAAAAGCTGCCTTTGGCAATGTCTAGATTCACGCCTTCAACTGCCTTAACGACAGGTTTTTCGCCAAACAGGCCACCACCGGATAATGGATAGTGAACGGAAAGGTCGCGTGCTTTAATCAGAACGTCATCAGTCATTTCGCGCCCTCCCCGTTGAACAAATGGCAGGCAACGTTATGGCCCTGTGTGACGGCACTGAATTGCGGCACTTTTGCATGGCAAATTTCACCCATATTAACCGAACAACGGGTGTTGAAAACGCACCCCGCTGGCCGTTCTAGCGGTGAAGGAATATCGCCCGGAATTGGCGTTAGCGGGGTGTCCAAATCATCAAGACTTGGCAAGGCTGCGATCAAACCTTTGGTATAGGGGTGTGACGGATTGCGGATCACATCGCGCACGGCCCCCTGTTCGATCAGGCGGCCCAGATACATCACGGCAACTTTGTCAGCTGTCTGGGCAATCACGCCAAGGTCATGCGTGATGAAGACAATCCCCATCCCGAAATCCTTAACGAGGTCTTTCATCAGGTCAATCACCTGCGCCTGAATGGTTACATCCAGCGCCGTTGTCGGTTCATCCGCGATCAGCAATTTGGGCTTGGTCGACAGGGCCATGGCGATCATCGCGCGTTGGCGCATACCACCCGAAAGTTCAAACGCGTATTGTTTGAAACGGGTTCCGGCATCGGAAATGCCAACACGGTCCAACATCTCGATCGAGACCTCTTTGGAGCGTTTGGCGTTCATGTCCGTGTGGATCATCAACTGTTCCACCATCTGATCCCCGATGGTAATCGCAGGCGCGAAACTGGCCATTGGTTCTTGGAAAATCATTGAAATCGCGCCGCCGCGCACAACTTGCAATTCCTTGGAAGTTTGCAAGCCCATGATTTCGACCGGCCCGTCATCAAGGTGCAGCGTGATTTTGGTTTGATCACTGTAAACCGCATTGGACGGATTAAGTTTCATGATCGACTTGGCAGTCACAGATTTCCCTGAACCACTTTCGCCAACAAGGCCCATGACCTCGCCCGCTTCAAGCGTGAAGGAAACATCGTCTACTGCGGTGATCCGACCCTCGTCCGTATCGAACTGGAGGGTCAGGTTTTCTACATCAAGAAGGCGCGTCATTATTTGGAATCCGAATAAGGGTCGGCGGCGTCGCGTAATCCGTCACCGACGAACACAAAGGCCAACACAAGAACAATAAAGAAGATCACAGGTATGAAGTACCATTGATAATTCAGCAAAACATCGGCGCTGGTGACGTTTTGCAACATAACCCCCAACGAGTTCACGGGGTCTTTCAGCCCCAGCCCGATAAAGCTAAGCGCTGTTTCCGACAAAATCATATACGGGAAGGAGATCACCAGATCGACGATGATGTAGCTGGTGAAACTGGGCAGCAAGTGGCGCCGGATAATGTGGCTGGAGGATGCACCGCAAAGTTGCGCCGCCAGCACATATTCCTGATTACGCTCGCTCAACAAGTGGGTTCGAATGCGTCTTGCCAAGGTTGTCCAGCCGATCAGACCCAGCACCATGGAGATGAAGAAGAACCTTTCCTCCGCGCTCCATGTGTCGGGGATAAACGCGGCCAGCGCCATGAACAGCGGGATGCTGGGGATGGTTTTCACCGTGTCGGTTATCATCTGCAAAACGGCGTCAATTTTACCACCGTAATATCCGGCAATCCCCCCGATGGCCAAGGCCATGACAAAGGCAATCATAACGCCGATTGTTCCAACCGCCATTGAGGTGTTAATCGCCGTTAACGTTCGGGAATAGATGTCTTTACCTGTCGAATCCGTTCCGAATATATGGATGAAACCACGATCCACGCCAAACAGGTGTCGATCGAACGTCATACCGAGGAATTTGAACTCCTGCCCTTTTGCAAAGAACGTCACATAGCGGCGATCTTCTAGGTCGGTTTTTACCACGGTTACCCAGCGGAAGTTGGATTTGATCGAGCGAGACCGTTCATAGGTGTAGATAAACGGGCGTGCGGAAAATCCGTTGTCATCCCAGAACTGCGGGATTTGCGGTGCGCCGTTCAGGTAATCTTTGTCCCGGCCCGCAATCGTTGCATCGTAAGGTGTCAAGAAGGGCGCAAATATGCCTGACAAAATCAGCGCGATTAAGACCCACGCGCCGACAAGGGCCGATTTGTTTTTCTTGAACCGCTGCCAGATAAGCTGCCCTTGGCCAGCTGTGAAATAGGCTTCTTTTAATTTCTGGTTTTCGGCGGCTTGTGTGTTTGTAATATCGGTCATGTCCATCATCCCACAATACTGCGACGAATGCGCGGATCGGTGAGGGCTAGTATGACGTCGGTTATGAAATTAATTCCGACAATACTGGCCGTCAGCATGAAAATAATCGCACCCGCTAACTGCTGATCGTTTGAACGCGCCAGCGCCTCGATCAACAGGGAACCCGCCTCGGTCAAGGTCAGGATCAGGGCGACGATGGGCAGTTCGTTAAAGATACGGTTAAGGTCGAACCCCAAGGAATTGATGATCGGGCTAAGCGCGTGTCGTGCTGGATAGCGCATTAACAAGCGCCTTCCCGACACCCCGCGGGCAGCAGCTGCAGTCACGTATAGCTTGCCGATTTCATCAGACATAAGCGCACGAACCGTTTGGATTGCGAAGGCGGTTGCGGACCAGCCAAGGATAAATATCGGCAGCCATGCGTGGCCAAGGAAATCTATAAACCTGTCGTAGGACCAGGCGGCATCTCGGAATTCCTTGGAGAATAACCCCGTAAGACTGTTGCCGAACATAACCGTTGAAAACAACATAATCATCAGCGCTAGAAGGAAGTTTGGCAGAGCCAAACCAAGATAGCTAACCAGACGAAGGCTGTTGTTCAGAACCGCGTTTTTCGAAGTGGCGGCAAGGATACCAACAGGGATCGCAATAGCGTAGGCGAGCAGCAGGGCCGATAGACACAGGCCAAGGCTTAACCAGAATTTCTGCCCCAAAAGCTGGGCGATGTTTACGCGAAGAATACAGCTGTCACCGAATTCGCCTTGGAAGGCGTTGAAAATCCACGAACCCCAGCGTTGAATATACGGCTGATCAAGACCAAGACGCACACGTTCGATCTGGATGTCTTCAGGGGTGATAACCGACCCTTGGGAGTTCTTGAAGGCAACGTACCGCTCGGCGCAATCGCCGGGTACCATTTCCATCAGTGTAAATACAATAAACGACACTAGAACCAGCGTAAGAATGGCCAGTGCTGCACGTACTGCTACGAATTTGGAGAATTGAAGCATCGCGAATTACGCCCCCCGGAGGTGTAGTATGTAAGCCTTATGGCTTGGTTTTTTGTTGAACCGTGGGCAATCGAAACTGCCCACGGTCGGATATCAAGTCAGAGCGTTAGGACTACTCGTCCAACCACCACTGAGTCGCACGGTACGGATATGTCCGGTAGTACGCGTAGGATTGTGTCTGGAACTCTGTGAAGTTCTTCAGATCATTGTTGTGATAGATCGGTGCAACCGCTTTCACAGTACCAATGAACAGAAGGTTATCCACGACATTTTGCACCAGACGGGCGCCAATTTCATTGGACTCGTCGGATCCGGCAATCGCCGACTGGAACAAATTAATGTCTTCCATCGAGTCGTAAACCCACTGCGGTGGTTTCACACCAGATGCGCCGTCAGTGTCGATATACTGACCCCACAACATACCAGACGTGTGGTTGAAGTAGTTATCAAACGGTGGCTGGAACAGTTCCGAAATACCAAGGATAACAGCAAGTGGCTGGCCCTTCGCATAGAACGTAACATCAAGCTTGTTCGAAGACGCCGCGGAACGATATTCATCCGTGGTAATCTCTTTCACCGTGTTGTTGATGCCAACGTCACGCCAGTTTTGACCAACAAGTTCGACCAATTTCAGCGATCCACCTTGCGTTGCGATCTGCATGTTCAGAACAAGCGGATCACCGTTTGGCAATTCACGCATTCCGTCACCGTCAACGTCGACCATGCCGATTTCGTCCAGCAAAGCATTTGCCATTGCAGGATCGTATTGCGCGTAGGATTGCTCCATTTCTTCGGTTACAAAACCAGGAGTAGGCGAGAACGCGATATATTGTTGTGGACGACCTAGGCCAAAGAACACAACTTCGTTGATCTCGTCACGGTTCATCGCAACAGACATCGCTTGGCGGAAACGCAGATCACCGAAGACTTTACGTTTCTCCAGATCTTCCGACGTTACGTTGAACGAGAATGTGTTCAGCGCGATTTCAGGTTTCAGGTCAATTGTGAAATTGCCTTTTTCCTGATTTTCCAGAAGCAGCGGTGCATAATCGAGGTTCAACGCCTGAGCCTTATAGTCAACTTCGGAGTTGACCAGTTTCAACAGGCGAACTTCGCTTTCACCGACGAACAATTCATCCTGTTCATTGATGTATGGCAACTGTTGGCCAGCCGTATCAACCTGGAAGAAGTACGGGTTGGCAACCAGATGACGGCCTTCCGTATTTTCCCGCGTGATGATGTGGCTTTCCAAAGTTGGAACCGTATCAGCAGGCAGACCAGCAACTAGGTCAGGGTGGGCCAACATAGGTGTCGGTGTGTCCATCCAGTCAGAGTTACCATAGTAGCCTTTGATCGCAGCATACCCGTTTTCAAAACCAAGCGCTTGTGCATTTGCATCGGCATTTGGATTAATATCAGGGTGGAACTGGCCAAGGAACGCTTTAGGCTGGAACGCCTGTGCGTAGTGGTTGGCGAAGTGCGACAGAAGACCTGGCTTTGGAGAAGGCAAGTTGAACTGGATTGTTGTCGGATTAACAACCACAACATCCATTTCTTCACCACCAACAAGGACATAGTCTTTTGGTTTTTCACGCACGTTGGAATCTGTTGCCAGATTATCGTACCAGAATTTAATGTCTTCGGCAGTGAACGGCGAACCGTCGGACCACTTGTGGCCTTCACGCAAGAAGAACGTCAACTGTGTGAAGTCCTCGTTCCATTCCCAACCCTTGGCAACATTCGGAACGATCGTTGTAAGATCGTCAGAATAGCGCACAAGGTTTACGTGGCGAATGGACATGAAGTCCGATGTGCCGGACTCGGTTGCGTTCGACAATGCGTCAAACACACCACCGTAAGAACCGATGGAATCATACGGAGCCACAACAAGCGGCTCGGATGGAAGACGATCAGCCAACGGCGGTAGCGGGCCATTGCCACGGATCGCTGCGTTCAGTTCTTCAATAGAAGGGTTAGCAGAGAATTCCACGGTACAGTCACCGATCGACTGGAATTCAGCCAATTCATACTGTTGTGGAAAAGCGCCGGCCCCGACGCCCATCATGTCGTCCACTGTCACTGCCGGGCAAACAGCGGCCGAAGCCCCGCTTGCCAGCGCGACGAGCGCGACACCTGATAAAAGTAGTGCTTTCATTATATTTCCTCTCCGTTGCTATTCGCTTCAAGGCGGTAAATCACCCTGAGCGCCTTATAAGCTTTGTTTGTTACGCTGCTGTATCACTAACATGACTGAATTGTGACAACACCGCTCCGTTTATTACCTTCCCTTAAACTGTCACCGATTATTATCGAGCGGTTAACCCGTATAAGGTTGGCCAACCTGAATAAGATTGGACATAACACCCCAACCTGTCAATATTTTTTCAGCTTCGAAGCCATAAAACCCCTCTCCATTACATGCGGGAAATCGCATACGTACAGCTAGAAGGCATAGCACCTGTCAGCACGCAACCAGCAGCCTTTGCATTTTTGCAATCCCGCTTTGCGCATGGAACTGAACGATGGTTCATATTTTTCTTTACCTGTGAAATAATCTTGCTAAGGTCACAGGCAACAAGGACGGAATCAATCCGACCGCAAAGCGACAACGTGCGCTTTAGAAGGCCAACGGGTGTGACCCACCCCACTGGGAGGATAGCAAAGCGATGAACGCAACCGTAATAGATGGTGATCTGGATACGTTTCCAAAGCTATTGGCGCGTAATGCCATCAAGTTTTCGGACAAGCCGGCTTACCGCGAAAAAGAATTCGGTATCTGGCAAAGCTGGACATGGGCTGAAACCAAAGACGAGATCGAGGCGCTTGCGCTTGGTATGCTGGCACTGGGCCTGAACGAAGGTGACCACGTTGCCATTATCGGGCGCAATCGTCCGTATCTATATTGGGCTATGACGGCCGCGCAATGCTGCGGGGCTATTCCGGTTCCACTATATAATGACGCGAACGCCGAAGAGATGGCCTATGTGCTTGAACATTCCGGTGCGCGTTTTGTGATCGTTGAGGATCAGGAACAGGTCGATAAAGTTATTGATGCGCAGGAAATCGTTCACGGGATTGACGAGATTATATATCTCGATAAGCGCGGAATGCGGAAATACGACCACACGCATATGAACGCCTATGAAGATGTGCAGGCCGAAGGTCGCGCCGCACATCATCGTCTTGACCCCATCATGAAAGAACGCTGCGCGGCGCTGACGATCGATAGCACCTGCGTAATGTTGTATACCTCCGGTACAACGGGGCGCCCGAAAGGGGTTGTGCTTTCGAACCGGAATATCATTTCTGCATCGGCCTCGTCCTCCGAATTTGATGATCTGAACGCTGGTGACAGTGTGTTGGCCTATCTGCCAATGGCATGGGTTGGCGATTTCATCTTTTCCATCGGGCAATGTTTCTGGACAGGGTTCTGCGTAGCCTGCCCTGAAAGCCCCGAAACCATGCAAACGGATTTGCGTGAGATCGGGCCAAGCTATTTCTTCGCTCCGCCCCGCTTCTTCGAGGGGATGTTAACAACCGTTATGATCCGCATGGAAGATGCCAGCCCGCTTAAACAGCGCCTGTTCAAGTATTTCATGGATCACGCCAAAAAAGTCGGGCCTGCGATGCTGGACGGCAAGTCTGTTAGCGCGGGGGATCGGTTCAAGTATTTGCTCGGCGATATTCTGGTTTACGGGCCGTTGAAAAACACGTTGGGCATGTCGCGTGTCCGTGTCGGTTACACGGCAGGCGAAGCCATCGGGCCGGAGATTTTCGAATTTTACCGATCATTAGGTATCAATCTCAAACAACTTTATGGCCAAACCGAGGCTTCGGTGTTTATCACGCAGCAGCCTGACGGCGAGGTTCGCGCCGATACGGTTGGTGTTCCATCACCAGGCGTTGAAGTGAAAATCGGTGATAACGGCGAGGTGCTTTACCGCTCCGATGCGACCTTTATCGAATATTACAAAAACCCCGAAAGCACGGCTGACACCAAAGACCCTGAAGGCTGGGTGGCAACGGGCGATGCGGGTTTCTTCGAGGAATCCACCGGACATTTGCGGATCATTGATCGCGCCAAAGACGTTGGCAAAATGTCTGACGGGTCAATGTTTGCACCGAAGTTTGTCGAGAATAAACTGAAGTTCTTCCCGAATATCCTAGAGGTCGTCGTGTTCGGTAATGGCCGCGATACTTGTACGGCTTTCATCAATATCGACCTCAACGCCGTGGGCAACTGGGCGGAACGTAACAACATCGCCTATGCGTCTTATCAAGAACTTGCGGGGCATCCCGAAGTTTACGCGACCATAAAATCGCATGTGGAAGAGGTGAACATTTCGGTTGCCGAAGATTCCATGTTGTCCGGCTGTCAAATCGACCGCTTCCTTGTGTTGCACAAAGAACTGGACGCAGATGACGGTGAAATGACCCGCACACGCAAGGTTCGCCGCGCGATTGTCGAAGATAAATACGCTGACCTGATCGAGGGGATGTACAGTGGTGCAACCGAAATCTCGACAGAAACCGAAGTGACCTATGAAGACGGGCGCAAGGGTTCGATCAAGGCAACGGTGCAGATTGAAGATGCAAAAACAGTAGCACGGAAGGCAAAAGCAGCATGAATGCTACAGCAGAAAGCTATGTAACCGAGGATGGCCGCACGATCGGCGGCAAGGTTATGGAAATGAAAAACATCACCCTGAAGTTTGGGGGTGTGACCGCGATCTCGAACATCTCGTTTGACATCCGCGAAGGCGAAATTCGCGCGATCATCGGGCCAAATGGCGCGGGCAAATCGTCAATGCTGAACGTCATAAACGGGTTTTACCACCCACAGGAAGGCGAAATTTGGTTTCGCGGCGAAAAACGCAAACCGATGAAGCCCTACCAGATTGCCCAGCAAGGTATTGCGCGGACATTCCAGAACATCGCTTTGTTCAAGGGTATGAGTACGCTGGACAACATCATGACGGGCCGTTTCACACACATGAAAACCAACATGTTTTGGCAGGCGGTCTGGAAAGGCCCTGCGGAACGTGAAGAGAACCTTAACCGCGATATTGTCGAACATGTGATCGACTTCCTTGAAATTCAGGCCATTCGCAAGACCCCGGTTGGCCGCTTGCCCTATGGTTTGCAAAAACGTGTAGAGCTTGGCCGCGCGCTGGCAGCACAACCCAAGTTGTTGTTGCTGGACGAACCAATGGCCGGCATGAACGTCGAAGAAAAAGAAGACATGTCCCGCTTTATTCTGGATGTGAACGATGAATTCGGCACAACGATTGCCCTGATCGAACACGACATGGGCGTGGTTATGGATATCTCGGACCGTGTTGTGGTTCTGGATTACGGTAAGAAAATTGGCGACGGAACGCCGGACGAAGTGCGCAATAATCAAGATGTGATCGACGCCTATCTGGGCGTGGCGCATGACTAGGGAGCTTTGATATGTCAGCTAATTTTTTCTATACGATCGAGGTGATTGCCAACGGTCTGATGACCGGGGTGATGTACTCGCTGGTGGCGCTTGGTTTTGTGCTTATCTTCAAGGCGTCAGGTGTTTTCAACTACGCGCAAGGTGTTATGGCCCTGTTTGCGGCGATGACGCTAGTGGGGATTCAGACGGGCCAAGTACCGTTTGCACATCTTATCAATGTTATATTCGGCACACATCTGGACAAGTTCGGATGGGAGGTGCCAACCTTCATTGCCATCCTTATAGCCTTGGCCGTGATGATCGGGTTTGCATTCCTCGTGGAGCGCTACATCCTTAAACATCTGGTTAACCAAGACCCTATTATTCTGTTCATGGCTACCATCGGGTTGGCCTATTTCATGGAGGGTTTCGGCGACCTTATGTGGGGTTCCGAAATCAAGAAGCTTGATGTGGGCTTGCCCCAAGGCGGAAACGTCTGGTTGGAAAATGCGACGGCGGGTTGGGCCGAGGGGTTCTACGGCTTCTACATTGATAACCTTGATATGTGGGCAACGGCGATTGCAATAGTCCTAGTTGCCGGCCTGATTGTGTTCAGTAACTACACCAAAACTGGCCGTGCGCTTCGGGCGGTAGCCGATGATAATCAGGCTGCTTTGTCAGTGGGCATCAGCCTGCGTAAAATCTGGGTCATAGTTTGGTCTCTGGCGGGTTTGGTAGCCTTGGTCGCGGGTATTATGTGGGGTGCGAAATCCGGTGTGCAATTCTCGCTGTCGCTGATCGCACTAAAAGCGTTACCAGTTCTGATGCTTGGCGGGTTCACCTCCATTCCCGGGGCGATTGTTGGTGGCATGATTATCGGCGTGGGTGAAAAACTGTTTGAATTCACTGTTGGCCCATACATTGGCGGCGCAACAGAAAACTGGTTTGCCTATGTGTTGGCGCTAATATTCCTTGTGTTCAGACCTCAAGGTCTGTTCGGCGAAAAGATCATCGAGAGGGTTTGATCAATGTTTTATCGTGAATCAGGTGATTTCAAGACCACCTACGCTAAAGATACCCAGACCTTCCCGATCAAGCTGGACCGGGTCGGCTACTACATAATCCTCGCGGTCGCGTTCATCGCCATCCCGTTGCTTCTAATAACAGATACAGGCGGAGGTGCGAACTACTGGACAAACGCTATTTTCCTACCGTTCCTGATCTGGGCGATTGCAGCGATCGGGCTGAATATTCTTGTTGGGTATTGTGGGCAACTTAGTCTGGGCAGTGGCGGTTTTATGGCTGTAGGTGCATATGCATCCTACAAACTGATGACGTCCTTTCCTGATCTAAACATTTTGTTTGTTGTCATCTTGTCTGGCGCGATTACGGCTGGCGTTGGCATATTGTTTGGATTGCCGAGCTTGCGCATCAAAGGATTCTATCTGGCCGTGGCGACACTTGCCGCACAATTTTTTCTTGTCTGGCTTTTCAACAAAGTGCCATGGTTTTACAATTATTCGGCGTCAGGCCAGATCAGTGCCCCTACACGCTCCTTTTTCGGGTTCGAGGTCACAGGTGCCACGGCATCCGCCGAAGCAAAGTATCTGTTTTGCCTTGTCCTGCTGTTCTGTGTCGCATGGGTTGCCCGCAACCTGACGCGTGGCCGAATTGGTCGCAGCTGGATGGCTATTCGCGATATGGATATCGCCGCCGAAATCATTGGCGTAGCTCCGCTGAAAACCAAACTATCCGCCTTTGGCGTTAGTTCGTTTTTTATCGGTATTGCCGGATCACTGTTCTTTACCGTCTACCTTGGCGCAGTCGAAGTAGGCGAGGCTTTTGGTATCCAGAAGTCATTCCTGTTACTGTTTATGATCATCATTGGTGGCCTTGGTTCAATATTCGGCAGCATCATTGGAGCCGCATTTATGGTACTAATGCCAGTGTTGCTAAAGATTATCCTTGTTGATCAGCTAAATTGGGCAACAGACATCGCGGCCCATTTCCAGTTCGTTATTGTTGGCGCTCTGATCATTATATTCCTGATCCTTGAACCCCACGGGCTTGCACAGCTCTGGCGGTTATTGAAGGAAAAACTACGTCTTTGGCCTTTCCCGCACTAGGGGTGGCCAAAATATAAGCCACCGAAGAATTCGGGGCATCACCTGTCGAACTTTAAGGGAGGACGACATGAAACTAACTAAACTGGCAGCAATTGCTGTCGCAACGGTCACGGCCGCAACTCCGGTACTAGCGGAACTTGTGTTCCCGAGCCTTAGCTATAGAACTGGCGCATACGCGGCGGGCGGTATTCCGTTTGCTGACGGGTATGCAGATTATTTCACAATGCTGAACGAGCGTGACGGCGGCATTGGCGGCGAAATGACTCGTGTTATCGAATGTGAAACCGGTTTTGCGACCGACAAGGGTGTTGAGTGCTACGAGTCCACAAAGGGCGAAGGCGCACTGGTTTATCAACCGCTATCCACCGGGATTACTTATCAGCTAATTCCAAAAGCTGCGGCTGATGGTATCCCTGTTCACTCTATGGGTTATGGTCGTACTTCGGCAGCAAATGGCAACGTATTCAGCCATACATTCAACTATCCAGCGAACTACTGGAACGGCGCATCCTTGGCTGTAAACCATCTGTTGGATATTAACGATGGCGATATTTCGGGCAAATCTGTTGCGCTGATTTATCACAACTCGGCTTACGGCAAAGAGCCTATCCGCACACTGGAAGAGCTTGCAGAAAAACATGGTTTCACACTGAAAACACTGGCTGTGGATCACCCGGGTCAAGAGCAGAAATCGCAGTGGCTACAAATCCGCCGTGAACGCCCTGACTATGTCCTTATGTGGGGCTGGGGTGTTATGAATCAGGTTGCGATCCAAGAAGCAGCCAATATCAAATTCCCAATGGAAAACTTCATTGGCGTTTGGTGGTCCGGCGCTGAAATTGATGTGTTACCAGCTGGTGACGCAGCCGATGGCTATAAAGCTATCACATTCCACAACGTTGGCAGTGACTACCCTATCTACGACGATATTCAAAAGTATGTCATTGATACAGGCAAGGCTGCCGGTTCTGGCAATCAGCTCGGTACTGTGATCTACAATCGTGGCCTGTACGCAGCGATGCTTGCAACCGAAGCTGTTCGCACAGCGCAGGAAATCCACGGTGTTTCCAACATCACAGCAGCAATGATGCGTGATGGCATGGAGGCACTGGTGATCACCGAAGATAAAATGGCTGCCGCTGGTATGCCAAACTTTGGTCCATCCTTCGAGGTTAGCTGTGAAAACCACGGTGGCCCAGGTACTGGTGCTGTTGCTCAATGGGATGCAACGGCCAAGACTTGGAGCTTGATTTCCGATTTCGGTCCTTCGGATATGGATATCATCCAGCCACTGATCGACGCGGACTCCGCTGCTTACGCGGCAGAGAACAACATCGAACCACAGTGTAACTAAACGAACCCTCTCTGGCCCTGTCACGGGGCCAGAGAACCCAATTTGTTTTGACATTTAAAAACTACGGGATATGCAGATGCTTGATACTGGCGAGACACAAGAGACCCTTCTAGAGGTCAACAATATCGAGGTTATCTACAACCACGTTATTCTGGTTTTGAAAGGCGTGTCCCTAAGCGTCCCCAAGGGCGGCATTACGGCGCTTCTTGGCGGCAACGGCGCGGGTAAATCCACGACGCTGAAGGCAATTTCCAACCTGCTGCGGTCTGAACGCGGCGACATTACCAAAGGCACAATCGAATATCGCGGGGAATCAATTACCGATCTTAATCCCGCGGCCTTGGTTAAACGCGGCGTTATTCAGGTCATGGAAGGCCGGCATTGTTTTGAGCACCTGACGGTCGAGGATAACCTTATGACGGGGGCCTACACGCGTAGCGATGGCAAAGGGGCTATAAGCGCGGACCTTGAGATGGTCTATAACTACTTCCCGCGCCTGCGTGAGCGTCGCAAATCGCAAGCGGGTTATACTTCAGGTGGCGAGCAACAGATGATCGCGATCGGTCGCGCGCTGATGTCTAGACCCGAAACCGTATTGCTGGATGAACCCTCAATGGGCCTCGCCCCGCAGCTTGTTGAAGAGATTTTCGAGATTGTAAAAGGCCTGAATGAAAACGAGGGCGTGTCCTTCCTTCTGGCGGAGCAAAACACAAACGTCGCGTTGCGATATGCCCACCAAGGTTACATCCTTGAATCCGGTCGCGTGGTGATGGAAGGCTTGGCCTCTGAATTGCGCGAAAATCCCGACGTGAAAGAATTCTACCTCGGCATGTCCGACGAGGGGCGCAAATCTTTCCGTGATGTACGTTCCTATCGCCGTCGCAAGCGTTGGTTAAGTTGATTTCCACCACCTGTACCACCCCAAACTAAATCTCGAATGCGGGGTTTCCTCCGCCGTCAAAGGAAAACCTCATGTCCGACTTTTATGACACACTAGAAACTCGCACTGCCGGTGAACGCGCCGCAGCATTGGCCACCGCCCTGCCCCAACAAATCGCCAATGCGATGACTGCGTCCGGTATGGCGGCCCACCTTGGGGATGTCGACGCGGCCGCCATCACGGACCGCGCGGCATTATCCACCCTGCCAGTGCTTCGCAAATCCGATTTAGGGGCCGCCCAGAAAGCCAACGCGCCTTTCGGTGGGTTCACCACCCGCACGACTCGCCATGTATTCCAGTCACCCGGTCCGATCTATGAAATCGGCGGCACGGAAAATGACTGGTGGCGGATGGGTCGTTTCCTGCACGCCAGCGGTATTGGCAAAGGCGACATCGTTCAGAACTGCTTTTCCTATCACCTGACCCCTGCGGGCATGATGTTTGAAAACGGCGCTGCCGCTGTTGGTGCAACCGTATTTCCAGCCGGCACAGGCCAGACCGAACTGCAAGCCCAAGCGGCCGCCGATCTTGGTGTCACGGCTTACGCAGGCACGCCCGATTACCTGAAAATCATCCTCGACAAGGGGGCCGAGATGGGCCTTGACCTGTCCCGCATCACTCGCGCGGTTGTGGGTGGTGGCGCATTGTTCCCAAGCCTGCGCCAAGAATACGCCGACCGTGGCATCAACTGCGTGCAATGCTATGCCACCGCAGACCTTGGCAACATCGCCTACGAATCCTCCGCCATGGAAGGCATGATCGTGGACGAAGGCGTAATCGTCGAGATCGTCACCCCCGGTACCGGAACCCCCGTCGCTGATGGGGAGGTCGGCGAGGTTATCGTGACCACGTTGAACCCCGACTACCCCCTGATCCGCTTCGCCACAGGTGATCTATCGGCGGTCATGGCAGGCACGTCACCATGTGGGCGCACCAACATGCGTATCAAAGGCTGGATGGGGCGCGCTGACCAAACCACCAAGATCAAGGGCATGTTCGTTCGCCCCGAACAAGTCGCCGCCCTTGTGGAACGCCACCCCGAAATCCTGAAAGCCCGCATCATCGCCACCCGTATCGGCGAGCAAGACGCTATGACCGTTCAAATAGAGGCTGAAACGATAAACCAAGACGCCGTCGCCGCATCCGTGCAAGCCACCCTGAAGCTGCGCGGCAAGATCGAGGTCCACGCCCCCGGCAGCTTGCCAAAAGATGGCAAGGTTATCGACGACCAACGGAGTTATGACTGACCCACCTGTCATATTGAAATAATTTCGCAATTTTCTATACGCCTGGTTTTGCATAACGCAAATGTTTTCCGGCAACCCGGACACACCCAAAATATGCCGCCATCAGGCACGCATTTCCAACGTACCCCCAATTATACCCCCATTTTGGGGATACCGTTGAGGTCAAGAGAAACACCGTTAGGAAAACGATTACACTATGCCCTTATTACAAGGGCAAACCGGATGTCACTGGACAATATGAAATGAGAGAGTGGTGCCCCCACACGGACTCGAACCGCGGACCTACTGATTACAAATCAGTTGCTCTACCAGCTGAGCTATAGGGGCAACGGGGGCTAATTACCCCTCATTGGGGCGGGTGCGCAAGGGGTAAAATGCGGTCGCGTGCAAATTTTCATTTGTTTGAGGATCGGGCCAGCAAAATTACCGGCAGCAACCCCACTATCGTCACGAAAATCGCGGCTGGGGCGGCTTGCCCCAGATTTTCCAGCGACGCCTCGCTGTAGACGCGTGTTGCCAATGTATCAAAGTTGAACGGGCGCAGAATCAAGGTCGCCGGCAGCTCTTTCACGCCATCCACGAAGATCAACATGCCAGCCACCAGCACTGACCCTCGGATCAGCGGCACATGTATTTCACGCAGCGTCTGCCCAACACCGCGCCCTAAGGAACGCGAGGCCATGTCCATTGACGGTGTCACGCGCCCCAACGCGCTGTCCACCGCGCCAAGGCCGATTGCGAAGAACCGCACGAAGTAGGCGAAAACCACGGCGGCGGCGGATCCGGTTAACAGTAAGCCGATGTCCCAGCCAAACAGGCCCTCGATCATGTCAGCCAAGGCGTTGTCAAAGGCGGCCAGCGGAAACAGGATGCCGATGGCCAGCACCGCACCGGGGGCGGCATACCCGATAGAGGTTATCGGCAGCAGGTTGCGCGGCAAACGGCTACGTGATTGGCGCGCGCCGTAGACCAGAAACAACGCGCCCAGCACGGTTAGCACAGCGGCCGACCCCGCCAACATCAACGTGTTGAGCGTGGCGCGCCACAGGCCTGCGTCCAGCCAGTAATCGGGGTTATCAAACGCATGCGAGGAGATCACCGACAGCGGCACCACAAAGCCCATCGCGAAGGGCAAGAAGCATGCAATCGTCGCGGCAATCGCCTTGGGGCCACGCAAAACCACGGGCGAAACCGGCACACGTTTTGACGACAGATTGTGGTAACGCCGATTGCGCCGGCTAATCTTTTCGAACGCTGCCAAAAACAGCACCAGTGCCAAGATCACCGTGGCGATTTGCGCCGCACCGCCTGCGTTATAGCCCAACAGCCAAGTGGTGAAAATTCCGGTCGTCAGGGTTTGCACCGCGAAATAATCAACCGTACCAAAATCGTTCAATGTCTCCATCATCACAATCGCCATACCCGCTGCAATCGCAGGGCGTGCCAACGGCAAGGCGACGCGCAGGAAGATCGCCCATGGGCCACTGCCAAGCGCGCGCGCGACCTCGATCATATTTGCCGATTGCTCGCGGAAGGCCGCACGTGCCAGCAGGTAAATGTAGGGGTACATCGCCAACGACAGCACGAAAATCGCGGCCCACATCGACCGGATTTCAGGGAACCAGTAGGCGCGCGCATCTTGCCAGCCGAACCAATCCCGCATCAAGGTTTGCACCGGCCCCGCGTACTCCAGAAAATCCACCAACGCATAGGCGCTGATATAGGCAGGCAGCGCCAGCGGCATCAGCAACGCCCATTCCAACACGCGGCGAAACGGGAACCGAGTAGTCACCACCAACCACGCCGCGCCTGTTCCAATCACCGCCGCCAAAATTCCGACACTGAACATCAGAATAAGCGAGTTTTTCAGGTATCGCGGCAACGTCGTTTCAACCAGATGTCCCCAGATATTTTCCGTCGGAAAAAAGGCGATCCAGATCACGCTAAGCAGTGGAAATATCACCAATGCGGCAATCACAATTGCACCCAAAGACCACGGGTCCGGCCTTAGAATCGAGGGGGCTTTGTATATCTGACTAGTTTTATCAACCATAGGCGATCAATAGGGCGAACGGCCCGTCCTGTCCAGCGTGTTGATCACGCGCATTATGTTAGGGCGCCTCGTCAGTATCGCCATCCGGCACATCGTCAAAGCGGTCCGACAAAATGCGATTGGCGTTTCCATCGGGGTCGTCATATTGGTTGTGGCGCATCATCCAGAAAAACGCCAGCAATCCGACGCTCCCCAAACCAAGGGAAATCGGAATAAGGATGGTTAGAATATTCATTATTTACGCCCCAGTCGAATTGCATTCAGCGACACCGTGATTGAACTAGCGGACATCGCCAAGGCCGCCATCAGCGGGGTTGCAAACCCCATCAAGGCGATTGGCACGGCGATCAGATTGTAAACCGCCGCGATGGCGAAATTTTCAATAATGCGCCGCTTGGCCACCCGCGCCAAACGCAGGCTTTTGGACACTTGGGACAGGTCATCGCCCACCAAAATCAAATCCGCAGAAACGCGGCTGGCATCCACAGCCGAAGCCAGCGAGATCGACACATACGCCCCCGCCAGTGCCGCAGCATCGTTCAAACCGTCGCCAACCATCAGAACCTTGTGGTCATCGTCTGCCAAGCGTTTTAACACCGCGACCTTATCAGCCGGGGTTGCCTCGGCAATCCATGTCTTCACACCCAGCCTTTCAGCGGCATCCTCAACAGGTTTGGGCACATCGCCCGATAATATCTGAACATCCACGCCATCATCCAAAAGTGCGGCGATTGTTTCAGCCGCCTCCGGGCGCATGGTATCTTCGAATAACAACACAATCGGCGCAGCCGTTCCAATGCGCAACCAACTGGCGGATTGCGCCACATCATGGCTTTCAACACCGCACCAGACCGCGCGGCCCAGCCGGACTTCCTCGCCATCCAGAACGGCCCGCGTGCCCATTCCCGGCTCCTCGATGATATCGGTAAGGGTGGCCGGAACAATTCCTGCCGCTTTGCCAAATTCCCCAATCGCTTTGGACATCGGATGTGCAGACCCCTGCGCCATGGCCACCGCCACCGCCATATCTTGCGCGGAAACTGCAGGGCCGTTCATCAACTGCGGTTTACCCGTCGTCAGCGTACCGCCTTTGTCAAACACAACAGTATCGACCTCGGCCAAGCGTTCCAGCGCGATGCCTTCCTTCAGCAACACACCGTTGCGGAACAACCGCCCACTAGCCGCCGTCAGCACCGCAGGCACGGCCAGCCCCAGCGCACAGGGGCAAGTGATGATTAGCACGGCGGCCGCGATGTTAACCGCCAAGCGCCAATCGCCGCTGTAAAACCCCCAAAACAGAAACGCCGCCGCCGACAGAATATGCACAAGCGGCGCGTAAACCGTCGCCGCTTTTTCCGCAAGCGAGGTGTATTTGTTCTTAGATGCCTCCGCCGATTCGACCAACCTCGTGATTTGCTGCAACAAGGTATCCTCGCCCAAACCTTCGGTCCGCACCACCAGAGCGCCCGTCAAGTTCAGCATACCCGCGATCACGGATGTGCCCGGCTCGACAGCTTCGGGCATCGTTTCTCCGGTCAGCATCGAGGGGTCCAATTCGCTGCGTCCCGATGTGACCACGCCATCCACCGGAATGCGCGCACCTGCCGCCACCGCAATCATATCACCTTCGCGAAGTGCATCCATCGGCACGATTTCACGGGTTCCATCCGCATTGATACGTTCCGCGCGGTGTACCTCCAACGCGGCCAGTTCAACGGCGGCAGACCGCGCCACAACACGCGTTCGGTGATCCAGATACCGCCCCAGAAGCAAGAAGAACGTCAGCGACAAGGCCGCGTCAAAATACGCGTGATCGCCCCCTTCAATGGTTTCCATCAAGGAAACCGCGCTCGCTAATATCAACGCCAGTGAAATCGGCACGTCCATGTTCAAGCGCCCTACCCGCAGCGCGGTCCAAGCATTTTTGTAAAATGGAACGCCAGCAAATGCCACAGTCGGCAGTGCAATCACCGCCGAAATCCAGTGCATCAATTCGCGCGTCGCCCCCTCTGCGCCCCCCCATACGGAAAACGACAAAAGCATCACATTCATCATCGCGAAGCCGGAAACCGCGAGGCGCGCAAGAAGATCACGGCCAGCCTTATCGACCATCTCCTGATCGAGCGCTGCACTATCCAGTTCCTTCGCGGGATAGCCCCAGCTTGTCAGGAGGTCGATCAGATAGGTTTCAATTCCCGGAATATCCTTGACCGTAATCGTCACGCGCTTGCGGGTAAGGTTTACCCGCGCGCCCTCTATTTCAGGCAACTTGCTTAAGCTTGTTTCAACACCGCTGATACAGGCCGCGCAGTGGATAGTAGGCAAAGACAACTCGATCCGGCGGGACCGCTCGGAACGCGCTTCGCCTGCGGATTTAATCAGATCCGTCGGGATCGCAACGCACGCCGGACAAACAGCAATTGACGGCGTCTCAGCCATTGCCATCGGCCACAAGTATTTCCAGGCGTTGTGCGAACGGCTCGCCGCTCGCAGTTTCGGCATTCACGTAAATGAACCACTTACCATCATTCAAATCAATTTTGAACCAATATCCGTTGGCGTCACGCAACAACACAGGATTTGCATCCTCGCGACCATGCGTCGGGCGGCCAACGCGCACCTCGATAGTTTCAGGAAAAACAAACTGTCCGTTCGAAAAAATAGACAAGTTCATCTGCCCGTTCGCATATTTAACCTCCGGCACCCAGCCAAGCGCGCGCTGCGCAATTGCACGGTCATCAAACGTCTGCGACGCAACATAGGAGTTCTTAACCTCCAACCCCGGAAATGTGTTAACCGCTTGATACAGCAGCGTCATATTCACGGCAAAAATTGTGCCAAACGCAGCTAGCAAAATCATCAATACCTTACGTCCGGTTAGCTCTTTCACTGGTTTCACATCATTCATGGCGCTTTTCCGTTAAATACAGTTTCTACATGCGCGGTCTCGCCGCTAGTCAGGTCTTCGATCCAGATGTGCACCGTGGTTCGCTCGCGCGACGCCGCCTGGTTTTCAGGATCAGCCAGCAGATAGATACGCTGGATAAATGTGTTGTCCGGTGGTGATGTTACTATCACACCCTCGATTCCTTGCAACTCGACTGTGAATTCGGGATCATGTTCATCCGTTTCCGCCGTAATTTTAAACTGGCGCTCCTCGCCATGCTTGTTCAAGATCCGTATATCGTAGTCATTCCGGATTGTCCCGTCCGACATCACGATAAAATTGGGGTTTCGGATGGGGGCAACACTAACTTCGATATCAGCCCGCACAAACAGTGCCACCAGCAATCCAACACCAACCGCGGCCCACAGAACTGCATACATGATCGTGCGGAAACGGATCAGGTGCTTCCACATATTCCGTGGCGGTTCTCCTGCGCGTTCCAGCGGTTCGTCGTTAGCCGTTAGATAGGCGATCAACCCTGTAGGGCGACCAACCTTGATCATCATGTCGTCGCAGGCATCAATGCACAGCGCACACGTGATGCACTCCAACTGCTGGCCTTCGCGAATGTCGATCCCCACGGGGCAAACGGCGACACACGCGTTACAATCAATACAATCGCCAAGGGATGGGTCGGCCTTAGATTCCTTCAACTTCGCCCGCGGCTCCCCGCGCCATTCACGGTAAGAAACCGTCATGGTGTCTTCGTCCATCATTGCGGCCTGAATACGCGGCCACGGGCACATATAGGTGCAGATCTGTTCCTGCATGAACCCGCCAAAGATAAACGTGGTCGCGGTAAGCGACACGATAAAAGCATAGGCCACAAACGCCGCTTGTCCGGTGAACAGGTCTACCAACAACGTTGGCGCATCGGCGAAATAAAACACCCACGCCCCGCCGGTGGCAACCGCGATTAACAACCACGCGGTCCATTTGGTCAGCCTAAGCCGCCATTTTCTGGCGTCCCACTTGGCGTTCAACAGGCGAATGCGTGCATTACGATCCCCCTCGATCCAGCGTTCCACCTGTACGAAAAGATCAACCCAGACAGTTTGCGGGCAAGCATAACCACACCAAACCCGCCCCAATGCGGAGGTAAACAGGAACAACCCCAACCCCGCCATAATCAGCAAACCGGCCACGAAATAGAACTCGTAAGGCCAGATTTCAATCCAGAACATATAGAAACGGCGGCCAGCCATGTCGATCAAAACGGCCTGATCCGGTAAATTGGGGCCACGATCCCAGCGGATCCACGGCGTGATGTAGTAAACCCCCAGTGTGAAGATCATTAACCACCATTTTAACTGGCGGAATTTACCCTTTACGCGCTTTGGAAAAACTGGTTCGCGAGGGGCATATAGCTTGGGGGCTTCTTCAGGGGTTTCAGTGCTCATCAGAGCCTCCGATTAACTACACATTCAATTTTCAGCATACATTGCATGCCCAAGCCTCGAAAACCTTGATTTACATCAAAGTTTGATGTTTAACAAAAATGCCTGATCGGAAAAACCGATCAGGCCAGTTGGCGTCTTAAACCAGACGCAAGGGGAGTATCGGGTGGAGGCTATTCGCCTCCGCCCAATTCATGAACATATACTGTGACCTGACGAAGCTGCGCCTCGTTCAAGCGTCCCACAGCAGACCATGCGGGCATTACACCAGCACGGCTGTTCGTAATCGTATCGGTAACGGATGCCAAATCACTGCCATATAACCAAATCGCATCGGCAAGGTTTGGTGCGCCGACATTAATGTCGCCCGTACCATCCACACCGTGACATGCCGAACAGTTATCCTCAAAGACAACAGCGCCCGCTTCCAGCAATGTCTCGTCCGTTGCACCTCCCGTTAGAGAAAGCACAAACTGTGCAGCCTGCGCGATTTCCTCTTTGCTAAGGTAATCATCACCAAACACCGGCATTTCGGACAAGCGTGTGTCTTCATCCTCGTCAGCGCGGATACCGTGGCTGATTGTGGTATAGATGGTTTCAATGTCGCCACCCCACAGCCAGTCATCATCGCGCAGGTTTGGATACCCGACACTACCCGCAGCACCGGAACCGTGGCACTGGATACAGAATGTACGGAACACCGCACCACCCGCAGAAACCGCATAGTTGCCGACTTCGGCATCCCCGGCGATTGCCGCCAGATCAAGGCTGACGATTTTGTCGTTCAAAGGCGCGTTTGCCGCATCTACCGTTGCAATATCCTTGGCAACTTCAGCCCGCGAAGAATATCCAAGCAGCCCCGGTGTAGCCCCGTTAATCATTGGCCACGCCGGATAGGCAATCATATATCCGATGCCCCAGATGATCGTCAGGTAGAACGTCCACAGCCACCAGCGCGGCATAGGGTTATCAAGTTCGGTAATGCCGTCCCACTCGTGACCCGTGGTTTCGACAACCTTCGTCTTTTTTTCCGGTTTTCTAGCCATTGTCATCTTCCTTAAATTCGTCGTTACGGAACGGGGTGTTGGAAATATCCTTATAAAGTTCCTTGGTCCCCGGACGGAAAGCCCAAACAACAATTCCAAGGAAAACCAACAACATCGAGAGCGCGGCCCAACTATCGGCAAGCTGGCGTAAGAATGTATACATATCGTTCCCCTCTAGCGGCTTGCGTCAGGAATGAAGGTCGAGAAATCGACCAACGTACCCAGCATTTGCAAATAGGCAATCAACGCGTCCGCCTCGGTCAACTCTGGCTGACCATCGAAATTACGCACATTGACATCCTTGCCACCCCAATCAGCAGCAGCCCCATACCGCGATTGCAAACCGTCTGTGTCTGCATTCGGATCAACCTGCGCGCGGAAATCTGCAACGGCCATTTCGATCATCTCATCGGAATAAGGTGCCCGACCAAAGGCCGCGTTGGCCTTCAATGAATCCGCAACATATTTACCGTCGATGATTTTCTTCTCCAACCAGCGATAGGATGGCATGATAGATGCCGGAACCACATCACGCGGATTGCGAAGGTGATCAACATGCCACGTATCGGAATACCGACCACCCACACGCGCCAGATCAGGACCTGTACGTTTGGACCCCCACTGGAACGGGAAGTCATATTGCGACTCCGCCGCCAGCGAATAGTGGCCGTACCGTTCCACTTCGTCACGAAGCGGGCGGATCATCTGGCTGTGACATAGGTAACAGCCTTCCCGCACATAGATGTCACGCCCTGTCAGCTCCAACGGGGTGTAGGGGCGCATGCCCTCTACATCCTCGATGGTGTTTTCAAGGTAGAACAACGGAACGATCTGAACCAGTCCACCAATGGACACAACCAGCAAGCTGAGAACCAGCAAAAGGGTGGCGTTCTTCTCGATTATCTTGTGTTTATCCAGGATACCCATTTTTCCGGCCCCCCCCTTATTCTGCTGGAACTGCTGATACACGGGCAGTTTGCCCAGCACCGATCGCAGTTTTCCATAGGTTCCAAGCCATGATCGACGCGCCTGTTAGATACAACAGACCACCAGTACCACGCACCACATACATCGGGAATTTGGCCGCCACGGTATCCGCGAACGAGTTCACCAAGAAGCCCTGCGCGTCAACTTCACGCCACATCAAGCCTTCCATAATGCCTGTCACCCACATGGACGACGCATATAGAACGATGCCGATTGTCGCGAGCCAGAAGTGCCAGCTAACCAGTTTAAGGCTGTAAAGGCGTTCACGGTTCCAAAGTTTAGGCACCAGGAAGTACAACGCACCAAAGGTGATCATACCGTTCCAGCCAAGCGCACCGGAATGCACGTGCCCGATTGTCCAGTCGGTGTAATGGCTAAGCGAGTTAACCGCTTTGATCGCCATCATCGGACCTTCAAATGTGGACATACCGTAGAACCCGATAGACACAACCATCATCCGCAGAACCGGATCGGTCCGCAGCTTATCCCATGCGCCCGAAAGCGTCATCAGACCGTTGATCATGCCACCCCAGCTTGGCATCCACAGGATGATGGACATAACCATACCCAATGTCTGCGCCCAGTCAGGCAACGCGGTGTAATGCAGGTGGTGAGGACCAGCCCAGATGTACAAGAAGATCAACGCCCAGAAGTGGATAATTGACAGTTTATAGGAATAGATCGGACGGTTCGCCTGTTTGGGTACGAAGTAGTACATCATGCCAAGGAAACCAGCCGTCAGGAAGAAGCCAACCGCATTATGCCCATACCACCACTGCGTCATCGCATCCTGAACACCGGAGAACAACGCCACCGATTTTGACCCAAGGAAAGACACAGGGATCGCCATGTTGTTAACAACATGCAGCAACGCAATCGTTACGATAAACGCCAGATAGAACCAGTTGGCCACATAGATGTGCGGCTCTTTACGTTTGTAAATTGTACCGAGGAACACCACCAGATATGCCACCCAAACAATGGTCAGCCAGATGTCTACATACCACTCAGGTTCGGCATATTCTTTGGACTGCGTAGCCCCCATAAGGTAGCCTGTCGCCGCCAGAACAATGAACAGCTGATAACCCCAGAAGACAAATTTCGCCAGATTTCCGCCGAAAAGCCGTGCCGCTGTTGTCCGCTGGACCACATAGAACGAACTAGCGATCAAGGCGTTACCACCAAAGGCAAAAATCACCGCCGAGGTGTGCACAGGGCGAAGTCGCCCGAACGTCATATAGGAAATACCGAAGTTGATGTCAGGGAATGCCAGCTCGAACGCGATCCACACGCCCACCGAAAACCCTGCCAAGCCCCAAAAGACCGTCGCAATAACGCCCCAGCGGATAACATCATCCAGATAGCCTGTTTCTTTAGGCTTGGGCTTGTCGCCAATCGCGGCGATTGTTCTCATTAACATATAACCTGCCACCGAAGCGACGATGATTGCGTGAACCTGAAACGCCAGATCACGTCCAAAATTTGCAGCCATCGCAGCACCGAGCACTAACAGCGCGTATACGATTACCTTAATACCATTCCACATGGGTCCCTCTTTCATTATGCAGGTCGCAGGTACACTACGCCCGTCTTCTCATTGCTACGTGTTTTGCACTTTACGTGGCCAAATCACTTTGACCTAGATCAAGTTTGATAAACCAAACAGCACTAACATCCTGTTAAATTCAATAAACTCGATATAACAGCCCTATTTACTGCGACAATCAGAAGCTATTAGTTGTCATTTTCCGCCAGAATCGCACCAATTCTCAGGAAATGAATCCGCCATCAGAATCATCACCCGCTTCGTCCAGCAGCGCGACGTAATCCGGCACGCGCACGTGGCGCGCGTCTTCCAGAACAATGATACCGGATTTTTTCAACGCCGAAATCTGGCGGCTGACGGTTTCAATCGTCAAGCCTAGGTAATCTGACATCGCCTCGCGCGTTAGGGGCAGCGCAAACCGCAGGCCATCCCCTACGGTTGTGCTGTTCAACGCCGCATCCCTGCGTGCAATGATAACCAGCAGGCTGGCAATCTTTTCCCGCGCGGTTTTGCGCCCCAACAGCAACATCCATTCCCGCGCGGCATCAAGTTCATCCAGCGTCATGTCCAACAAGCGGCGCTCTAGCGCGGGGGTACTTGAAACCAGCTTTTCGAATTGCGGCTTGGTAAATTGACAGATCATCACTTCATTTGCGGCCACAACGTCATAGGGCGCGGTGCGCCGACCGGGGCGCCCGACAAAATCGGATGGTAAAAGCAAGCCCACCATCTGGCGGCGACCATCCGGCAATGTACGCGACAAAGTCGCCACGCCGGATACAACCGACCCCAACACATCGACTTCTTCGCCCGCCCAAACGATCGTCTCGCCAGCCTGAAACGTGCGGTAGGATTTTATCGCATCCAGCTTCGCTAATTCCGGCGGTTCGCAATACGCGCACACGGCTTTATGGCGGATCGGGCAATCCCCGCAACGCATATGGTTTTTTGCTATTAGTGGGGCGTGCTTCATAATGAGCGTACTACTCCGAAAGTTCTATCCCTTTTAACGCGTTTGATTGATCTCGATCAAGGTAAGAACGACATGGCTGCGTCTATCTGCCGAAATGGAAAAAATTGACCGCCTGACCAAAGCCGGATTGTTTTCAAGAAACGTGCCGCGCTATACTAGTTACCCGACCGCCCCTCAATTTCATGACGGGGTAGCCTCGGATGCGTTCGATGGCTGGGTAAAAGCGCTGCCAACCGGCTCAAAACTATCGATTTACGTCCATATTCCGTTTTGCGAGCGCCTCTGCTGGTTTTGCGCTTGTCGCACCCAAGGCGTGAAATCCATGTCCCCCGTGGAGGCATATCTAGACATCCTGAAAGTCGAAATTGCCAAGCTTGCCGAAACAATCCCGAAGGGTGTGACAATCGCGCGCCTGCACTGGGGCGGTGGATCCCCGACAATTCTACACCCAAGCCATATTGATTCGCTTATGGAATGGCTGCGCGAACTCGCCCCGTTTGACGATGATTGGGAATTTTCCGTAGAAATTGATCCGGCTGCCGTGAACGGCGATAAGCTCGACGCGCTGGCCCGCGCTGGCATGAACCGCGCCAGCATCGGCGTGCAGGATTTCAACGAAAAGGTCCAACAGGCGATTGGCCGCGAACAAAGTTTCGAAACCACACGCGATATCGTTGATGGCCTGCGCGCACGCGGGATAAATTCCATCAACCTCGATATCGTCTATGGTCTGCCCTATCAGGACGCCGACGCGCTTGACAAAACCGTCGCGCAAGTGATTGAACTGAACCCCGACCGTGTCGCCCTGTTCGGCTACGCGCATGTGCCGTGGATGGCCAAACGCCAGAAAATGATCCCCGAGGATTCGCTGCCCGGCCCGATGGATCGCTTCAACATGTTCAACCAAGCCTACGCCGCCCTTAAGGCCGCCGGATATATTCCCATTGGCATTGACCACTTTGCCAAACCTGACGATTCACTGGCCATCGCGGCGTCGGAAGGTAGACTTCGTCGCAACTTCCAAGGCTACACCGATGATGTGTGTACCGCACTGGTCGGGCTTGGCGCGTCGTCCATCTCGCGTTTCCCGCAAGGGTATGTGCAGAACCGCGCGACAACCAACGCTTATGCCAAAGAAATCACCGCTGGTGACTGGTCCGCAACCCGCGGTATCGCAATGTCTGGCGACGACCAGTTACGTTCCCGCGCGATTGAAACGCTAATGTGCGATTTCACCGTCAGCCTTCCGGCGCTTGCGGCTGAATTCGGCGACATAGCCGAAACCCTGCGCCCTGACTTGCAGAAAATCGCCGCCGACTTCCCGAATTTTACCGAATTCACCGATGGGATACTTACCATCAACGACGAAGGCTTCCACCTGACCCGCATCATCGCGTGTGGTTTGGACGCCTACCACACCACGGCGGCCAAGCACTCCCAAGCCATATAAACCGCGCCCAATTTACGGCGCTAAGGGTGCGCACGGTCGAACTTTGTTAACTTTTGGCCTGTATAAACGGCCCCACTGAGCGAGGCGGGCTTTCCACCCGTGGGTTTATCGCGCTAATGAATTATGAATACCGTCGCGGCTTTCGCGACACCTACCAAACCGCCCATTCGTTGCGCCGCCTGACACGCGGCCTTTGGCAGCAACATCTCAGGGCATGGGCAATTAGCGCGATAAATCCGACCTCACCAAAAGGCGGTCTCTAACCCGGAACGCCGAAATCATGGGCTTCATACCCTCCCCGAGCATTATAGACGATCAAGGCGCGGGGTTTCCCCCGAACGCCTCTTTTTTCGTGGCCAATCACTCCCCGTAAGGCGTCCAGATGTTCTTGACCTCGGTCGCATGGCGCAAAAACTCGCGCCCCTCGCCTTGTTTGTTGTCATACCAGTCGCGCGCCAAACCGCCCGATGTCCACGTGCGTTTCAGGTTCGCGGCCGAGGCCGCCTCGACCAACCTCGCGCCCGCTGCACTGCCAAAATGCCAAACGGAATCGATGGCGTAATGATCCGCCAAGGTCTTGGCCAATTCATCTTGCGGCCCCGTGACAAAATTCACCACGCCCCCCGGCACATCGGACGTATCCAGCACCTGATAGAAATCCGTCGCACTTAGCGGATGGCTTTCAGACGGCACAACCACACAGCGATTACCCATCGCCATGGCTGGCCCGATCAGGGAAATCATCCCCAACAATGGTGCTTCCTCAGGGCAAATAATCCCCATCAGGCCCACGGGTTCATGCATGGCCATCGCCACACCGCGCATCGGCACGCTATGCACCGCACCGTCAAACTTATCCGCCCATGCCGCATAAGAGAACAATCGCGCGACCGAGGCTTCGACCTCCGCACTAGCCTTACCCTTATTCGCGCCCGTCATCGCGCTGATCCGGTCCGCAAACTCGCCAGCGCGCGCCGACAGGTTTTCAGCGATGAAATACATCACCTGCGCCCGATTATGCCCTGACGCTCCGGCCCAGCCAGCAGCCCCCGCCGCCGCCTCAACCGCGTTGCGAATGTCCTTGCGGCTACCCGCGCCAACATGGCCAATCAATGCGCCCTTGGCGGATAGAACCGGCGTTGCATAGCCACTATCAGGCCGCGCCTGCTTGCCACCTATATACATCTTCGGTGTGCGGTCGATCGTTTCCATCAATACTTCGCCCGACGCTACGGGGTGTTTATTAACAAAGGGTTTCAAGCCTTTCAGAAAACTTGGTTTGACGTACTCGAACAGGCCTTCCTTGCCACCCTCACGGCCAAAACCGCTTTCGCGATAGCCGCCAAATCCCGCCGCCGCATCGAACTGGTTTGTGCAGTTGATCCAGATAACGCCTGCCTTAACCTTGGGTGCAACCTCGTAAGCCAGATTGATATTCTCGGTCCAGATACTGGCCGCCAACCCGTATTTTGTGTTGTTTGCCAAGGCAATAGCCTCCGCCGGAGTGCGGAAGGTCGTGGACACCAGAACCGGCCCGAAGATTTCCTCCTGCATCACGGTCGCGGCGGTATCCACATCCGTCAACAACGTCGGGCGGAAGTAACAGCCGCCGTTCGGCATGGAAATTTCCGGCTGAATCAACGTCGCCCCCTCGGCCACGCCTTTGGCGACCATCGCCGCCACGGTATCCATCTGTACAGGGTCCACAATCGCGCCAATGTCGATGCATTTATCCAGCGGATTACCAATCCGCAGCTTCGCCATACGCGCCGTCAACTTGGCAATAAACTGATCGGCAATGCCTTCGTGCATCAACAGGCGAGAACCTGCACAGCAAACCTGCCCCTGATTGAACCAGATCGCATCAACCACGCCTTCAACCGCGCTATCCAGATCAGCGTCATCAAAGACGATAATCGGGGATTTCCCGCCCAGTTCCAGCGTCAATTTCTTGCCAGAACCCGCAGTCGCATTACGAATAATCCGCCCAACTTCGGTGGAACCTGTAAAGGCTACCTTGTCGATATCGGGATGTTCGGTAATCGCCGCCCCCGTCGCGCCTTCGCCTGTGACGATATTCACGACACCCTTGGGCAGCCCCGCCTCAACACAGATTTCAGCGAACAACAGCGCGGTCAGGCTGGTGTATTCCGCAGGCTTCAGCACCACCGTGTTACCCATCGCAATCGCCGGTGCAATTTTCCACGCCAACATCAGCATCGGGAAGTTCCACGGAATCACCTGCCCGGCAACGCCCATGGCCTCGTACCCCGGTAATTCCTCGTCCATCAGCTGCGCCCATCCGGCGTTGTGATAGAAATGGCGGATGACCAGTGGAATGTCGATATCACGGCTTTCGCGGATCGGTTTGCCGTTGTCTAACGTTTCCAACACCGCGAAAAGCCGCGCGTGTTTGTTAACCAATCGCGCAATCGCATAAAGGTATTTTGCGCGTCCATGCCCGCCAAGTTTCGCCCAACCAGCCTGCGCCTTGCGCGCGGCCTTAACGGCAGCATCTACATCAGCCGCAGACCCATCGGTGATGTCGGCTAAAAACTCGCCATCGGCAGGGTTTTTCGTCTGAAAATGCGTAGCACCATCGACAAATTCGCCATTGATGAAATGGCCGAATTTGCGCGCGTGCGCGTCCAGCCACTTATTGGCCTCGGCGGCGCTTTCAGATGCGGGTCCATATTCCATGGTTTCAAAAATCTCTTTCACAGTCATAGCCTATCCCATCGCATGGCGGAAGCTGGCCGAGTATCGACCCGTTACAAAATGTTCCAACTGCCGTTCAATATCGCCCAGCAGGCTGGAGGCCCCGAAGCGGAACAGCTCCGGTTCCAGCCACTCGCGGCCCAGTTCCTCGTTCATCAGCATCAGGTAATTCAAGGAATCCTTGGCCTTGCTAACCCCGCCCGCCGGTTTATAGCCGATCTGAAAGCCGGTTTTATCGCCGTAATCCCGCAACGCGCGGATCATCACAAGGCTTACCGGCAGCGTCGCGTTAACGCTTTCTTTACCAGTGGAGGTCTTGATGAAATCCGCTCCGCCCATCATCGCCACCATAGAAGCCCGCGCGACGTTCCGTAGGCTGCCCAATTCCCCCGTGGCAAGGATCGCCTTCATATGCGCATCGCCACAGGCCGCCCGCATCTCTCGCGTCTCGTCATAAAGCGCTTGCCAATTGCCTTCCAGCACATGACGGCGCGAAATCACGATGTCGATTTCCTTGGCGCCTGCTTTCACGGATTCCTTGATCTCGCGGATGCGGAGGTGAAACGGCGAAAGCCCTGCCGGAAACCCTGTGGAAACGGCGGCAACCGGAATACCGGAACCTTCCAAGGCCTCCACCGCGGTTTCGATCATCTCGTGATACACACAAATCGCGCCTGTGGTCAGGTTTGCATCCCCCATGCCCAGCGCATCCAGAATATCTTGGCGCACGGGTTGGCGCGCCTTCGCACATAACCGCCGCACCCGCGCGCGGGTGTCATCGCCCGAAAGCGTGGTCAGGTCGATCACCGAGACCGCCTTCAGCAACCACGCCGCTTGCCATTCCTTTTTCACCGACCGGCGCGTGCCAATCGTCGCCGCGCGCCGTTCAATCGCTGATCGGTTGGCCTTGGCTGACAGAACCCAATCGAGGTCCAGATCCATGCCGGGGTTTCGTTTAATTACACTCATGGTTCAATATGTTCCCGAATTAGCGGTCTGCTCATCGGGGCAGTATCGCTTATTGTCATCGCATCTTGCAAGGCGGCGGCGGCGGCATCCGCTTGATCATCATTCAACGCATGCACCACACCGATTGGTTCTTCACGGTCAACCATCTGGCACACACCTGCAAGGTCCGAGAACCCGACGGAATGGTCAATCGTATCGCTTGAAACACGACGCCCACCGCCCAGTTCAATCACCGCCATGCCGATATCGCGCGTTTCAATTGCCCGCACGAAACCGTCCGTTTTGGCAAAAACCTCGCGCACCACGGGGGCGGCTGGCAGGTATTTCAACATGTTGTCGACAAAATCCACGGGGCCACCAAGCCCTGCAACCATCGCCGCGAATCGTTCAACCGCCTCGCCAGAGGTAAAGGCCGCACTAATCCGGTCACGCCCCTGCCCGACATTCGGCACAACCCCCGCCAGCAACAGAAGTTCCGCGCCAAGATCGGCGGTTACATCCCACAAACGGTTGTCGATATGCGTACCTGTCAGGAAGTCCACAGCGTTGCGAACCTCCACAGCGTTACCCGCCGCGCTGGCCAGCGGCTCGTTCATGTCGGTCATAATGGCCGAGGTCTTGCACCCCGCGCCATTGGCCACTTTCACCAGACTTTGCGCCAATTCGCGCGCCTCATTCGGCGTGGCCATAAACGCGCCGTTGCCGCATTTCACATCCAGCACCAGCGCATCCAGCCCTGCCGCCAGCTTCTTGGAAAGAATCGACGCGGTGATAAGATCAACCGATTCAACCGTCGCCGTGACATCGCGAATACCATACAAAATCTTGTCCGCAGGCGCGATATCGCCCGTCTGGCCGATGATCGCACAGCCTACATCTTTCGTGACTTTGCGCAATAAATCGACATCCGGCTGCGTCTGATAGCCGGGAATGGAATCAAATTTATCCAGCGTCCCGCCCGTATGGCCAAGCCCGCGCCCCGAAATCATCGGCACATAAACTCCGCACGCCGCCAGCGCAGGGGCCAGCACCAAGGACACGTTATCGCCAACCCCACCAGTGGAATGCTTATCAACCACGGGGCCGTCCAGATCCCACGTCAGAACATCGCCAGTGTCGCGCATGGCCACGGTTAGGGCGACGCGCTCGTCTATTTCCATACCGTTGAAATAGACCGACATCGCAAAGGCCGCCGCTTGGGCGTTGGAAACTTTACCGTCCACCAACCCGCGCATGAAAGATTGCAGGTCAGCCGCGTCCAGCACCTCGCCGTCGCGTTTTTTGCGGATAATTTCTTGTGCTAACATCAGTCTAATGCCTCTATAAATCCGGCGATAAGGTTTTTGAAACTATCTGCCGCCAACGCGGATTCGCGTTTGGTTTGATCGTGGGATAACGCCTCGGCCTGCATGCCCGCCGCGAAGTTGGTGATGACGGAAACCGCCGCCACCCGCATACCAGCGTGCCGCGCCAAAATCGTTTCCGGCACGGTAGACATACCCACCGCGTTCGCGCCCAGCATCGTAATCGCGCGAATTTCCGCAGGGGTTTCGAAGGAGGGGCCGGAAAACCACGCGTAAACCCCCTCGTTCAGTTTCGTGCCTTGTGCGCCGGCAACACGGTGCAAAATGGCGCGCAGCGCGGGGTCATAGGCGTTGGACATATCAACGAAACGATCGTCCGAGGGCCAGCCGATCAGCGGATCACGCCCCGAAAAGTTGATGTGGTCGTTCAACGCCATCAAGGACCCCGGCCCCATGTGCCGATCCGTGGAACCCGCCGCATTAGACAATGCCATAACGCCGATCCCCAGTTCCGCCAACGTGCGCACCGGAACCGACATCGCAGCCGCATCACCGCGTTCATAATAATGCGAACGCCCTGCCAGCAACATCACCCGCTTGCCGCGCAATTCGCCAACCATGATAGAACCCGCATGCCCCGAAACGGTGGAAATCGGGAAGCCCGGCAAATCGTCAAACGGAATGGTGACTGCCCCCTCAATATCCTGCGCCAAAGTTCCAAGACCCGAGCCAAGAACAATACCGGCAACGGGCGCGTCACTTCCAGCGCGGTTTTTGATAACTTCGGCAGCTTCTTTCCAAGGGGTATCCATGACGTCTCCTAAATACTTTACCAGTTGGTAAATTTACCACTGCTATCCAATAAAGGAAACAGTGTTCTTGCGCACTTCTGCGGTCAAGGAAATTCTTAAACAGCTTGACCCGCTATATGTTAGCAAATACTCACTTGTGAAAAGGAGATCCATTATGACATGCGAAATAGAAAAGGCCCCTTTGGCCGTTAAAGTTCTCGGTGTAGTCGCCATCTTGTTCGGTGCCCTGACGCTATATTCTGGCGGCAGCGCCTTGTTTATTGATGGCAAAGCCCGTGCCGCGGCAGGAAATATCGTTGGCTTTGTCCTGTGGTTCAATTTCCTGATCGGGTTCGCCTATATCCGCGCAGGCGTCTGGCTTGTCCGCTGGCAAAAATGTGGCATTAAACTTTCGACTGCAATCGCGGGGGCAACTCTTTTGGTCTTCGCCCTGTTTGGCATATTAATCATGAACGGCGGCGCATACGAACAGCGCACCGTAGGGGCTATGATCTTGCGCAGCGGTGTCTGGATCGTGATCGCTGGCTATGTCAATTATGCATGGCGAAAACGCGCTACCTAGTGGATTTTCCGCTTCTTCGCCTTGGCCGCATAAGGGTTGTCGCTGGCGCGCAGGAACAGGCGGATGGGTGAACCCGGCATATCAAAATCACGACGCATGCCGTTAACCAAGAACCGCGTATAGGCCGCTGGCACTTTGTCGGGTACGGATGTGAACACCACGAATGTCGGCGGGCGGGTTTTGACTTGGGTCATGTAGCGCATTTTGATGCGGCGGCCCGCAGGCGCGGGGGGCGGGTGACTGTCGATTTGTACGGCCAGCCAGCGGTTCAGCTTGGCGGTTGAAATACGCGTGTTCCACACATCGTAAGCCGAAATAATCGCGGCGTGCAGGCGGTCCAGCCCTTTGCCGGTTTTCGCGGAAACCATAACCATCGGTGCGCCGCGAAGTTGCGGCAACAAGCGGGTGAATTCCTCGCGTAGCATTTTGAGTTTCTCGGATTTGTTATCCTCCAAATCCCATTTGTTCACCGCCACAACCACAGCGCGGCCTTCGCGTTCGGCCAGATCGGCTATCCGCAAATCCTGTTGCTCAAACGGAATGGCAGCGTCCAGCAGCACCACAACGACCTCGGCAAACCGCACAGCGCGCAGGCCGTCGGAAACCGACAGTTTTTCCAGCTTGGCCTGCACCTTGGCTTTTTTGCGCATACCTGCCGTGTCAAAAATACGGAACGGACGGTCTTCCCAGTCAGTGTTCACGGAAATTGCATCGCGAGTGATGCCGGCTTCGGGGCCAGTCAGCAAACGCTCCTCGCCCAGAATTTTATTGATCAGCGTGGATTTACCCGCATTCGGGCGGCCCACCACGGCGATTTGCAACGGGCGGCCTTCGGGGACAAGTTCGGCCAAGCCGTCTTCGTCCACATCGTCGGATACGTCCACATCGGTGATCGCCTCGTAAGACACTTCGCTGAATTCTTCGTCGATGGGGCGCAGGATGTGGTAAAGTTCATCCATGCCCTCGCCGTGTTCAGCGGACAGGCGCAAGGGTTCGCCAAGGCCCAGATTATACGCGTCGTAAAACCCTTCATCCGCCGCTTTGCCTTCGGCTTTGTTCACACATAAAATCACACGACCTGCGTTTTTACGCAAAATTCCGGCCAGAACCTGATCGGCCGTGGTCACGCCGACGCGGCCATCAATCACGAACAGGCAAATGTCAGCCATATCAATCGCGCGTTCGGTCAGCGCCCGCATCCGCCCTTGCAGGCTTTCGTCGGTGGCTTCTTCCAGGCCAGCCGTGTCAATCACGGTAAACCGTAGATCACCCAGCTTGGCATCGCCTTCGCGAAGGTCACGCGTAACCCCCGGCGTGTCATCGACCAACGCCAGTTTTTGCCTAACCAGACGGTTAAACAGTGTAGATTTCCCGACGTTCGGACGCCCGACGATTGCCAATGTAAACGACATAATTTCACCTATGAGAAACGCAAACAGCGAGGCTAAACCCCGCTTGAATGCCTCTTAGACCTATTTGATCCTATTGGAAAGCGTGCAATTCACCGTCCAGCGACAGGATGTACATAACACCTGCCACCACAATCGGGGCCGCCGCCGCACCGCCTGGGATTTCAACCGACGTTACCTGTTGCCCACCCTCCAGTTCGAACCCGCGCAATTGCCCATCGCGCCCTGCAACCCACATCAAGCCACCCGCCAGAACGGGGCCATAATAGCGGATCATGTCATCGCGTTTTTCAGGTTTTCCGTATTGCGGCAATTGCTGCGACCAGATCACAGACCCGTTGCCAGCATTCACGCGCATCAGTTGCGCGCGGTCCGAAACAAGGAACACCGAGCCACCGACAGGCCAAACCGCATCAGATGCGCCAACGCCCAAAGTCCAGCTTCGCGCGCCGCTTGTCAGGTTCAACTTAACCGTCTGCCCTGCAAGGTTCGATGCGTAAACGCTATTACCATCAATTACCGGATCGCCAGAAATATCGCCGATAAACGCCAACGTGGTTCCGGCGCGCGCGCCAGTTATCCCTTCTTGCCAACGCAACTCGCCCGTGCTGGCACGCACCGCGATAATTTCGCCAGAGGAGAACGGCAAGACGAGTTGGCCGCCGCTGATCGCAGGGCTTGCGCCCCCTTCAATGCCGCCGGTCGAAGATGTGGCCCCACGTTGCATCCATTCAAGTGCGCCGTTTTTTGCATCAATCGCATAAGCCACGTCACCGCGTGTAACGACGAAAACGGTGCGCCCGTCAGATGTGGGCGTGGAACGTATCGCGGCTTCGAACATCCGGCGCCAAAGGATTGTGCCGGAGGCGGCGTTGATGGCCAACAACTCGCCAAAGCCAGTGCCAGCGTAAAGCACGCCGTTGGTATAGCTTACGCCGCCACCTGCCCCGTCATCGGATGTTTCGCCCACAGGGGTCAGGTCCAGCGACCACGCCACTGCGCCGTCGCTTGAAAGGGCTGAAAGGGTGCTGCTGCCGTCCATAGTGTAGACAAGGCCGCCACCCGCCACAGGACTGGAGGTGATGCGGGTGTCGCGCCCAACGCCGGTTCCGATATCGGTTGACCAGCGAAGTGTGGGGGCATTGGCGAAGGCAACATGGCCGATTTTATGCTGGGCCGAGCCGTTCACGTTCGTCCATTCCGCATTCGATACCGCACGTGGCAGACGGATGCTGGCGACAACATTTTCCACAGCCGTTGCATCCGCGGCCCCAATCGCAAAGCGCTGGCCGGTTAAAGGTTTGTCAGAACCGCTACAAGCCGCCACCACGCCCAAAGTCAGAGCCAAGGCACTGATGCGCCCTATACGACCAATTGAAACTCGCAAATAACCCATACTCGTATGCCTCGTTCAACCAAGTTACTGTACTGCCTGCGGATATTAGCCGCCGGACTGCGGAGTGACAATCTCGCCACCCAAAGATATTGCCAATTCCTGCGCGCGTGTGCGCAAGTCTTGTGTTGTGTTTGTATCGACCATGATTTCGCCAAGGTCACTTAGGGCGGCTTCCGTGTCACCGTTGCGCAGGTTCACAATCGCCCGCTGTTCAATCGCCAACAGACGGAACGGCGCACCGTCGGAGGTAAGACCCGCGAAAGCACTGTCCAGATCAGCCGCGCTCATATTCTCGCCGTTAACCATTATGGATTTGAGCAACGCCAAATCGCGATAGACCGGCAGCACATCGCCATCCGTTGATATTTCATTAAGAATAGTCGCCGCCGCACCCGCTTGGCCTTCAAAGGCCAGCACCGCCGCCTGATCCAGTTTGGCCAAAACCTTGGCACCCCCGCCGTTCGCGGCCACAGCGGCAAAAGCCCCCGCGTCATTGGCTGCTTGCGCGGCCAACAATGCTTCGCCTACGGCTTGTGCATCGGTTTCTCTCTTGGCTTTCAGATATTCGTTTACGGCAGCACCGCCAACGATGAAAATCACGATGGCTATGAAAACCCACAGATATTTCTTGAAAAATCCAAACAGCTTATCGCGGCGTACCTCGCCGGATACCTCTTCGATAAAGGAATCAGTCTCGCTCAATTCTCTTCTCCGTATTTTTGTTGGCCAAACCCTAGCGGCTTGCAGCGGCAATTGCCAATGCCAAAACCTGCGAAAAGGTTAAAGCTGCCGAAATTTCGCCGATCGCATCACAAAATCGGCATTTCGGGAATGTATCGTTAGGTAAACCGCCAGTATTCATGCACACGGTATCGTCACGCCTTGCGTTACCACCAAAGCATCCATATTTAGTCGGGGATATGCTTTTGCGCTATTTCGCGCCCTCTGCTGGAGCTTTCAATGCGGTTATTTCCGATACTTGTGTCTATCGCTGTTGCGATTGCGATCTACTTCTTTGTTATGGAGCGTGATTTCTTGAAGTCGCTTTCCGCCAGTGAAGAGGCCGAAGTGGCGGTAGTTGAAGAAACCGTCGCGCGTGCCGATGCCGTTTCCGTGGTGGCCCTGCATTCCGTAGCACAAGACGTTCAAAGCGGGATAATCCTGCGGGGTCGCACCGAAGCTGCGCGGCGTGTTGACGTGCGCGCCCAGACCTCCGGTTTGGTTATTTCCGAACCGCTTCGTAAAGGGGCCGCCGTTGAACAGGGTCAGCTTTTGTGTTCACTTGATCCAGGTGTTCGGGCCGCGCAACTGGCCGAAGCCCAAGCGCGGATGGCGGATGCGAAGATCAACGCCACCAATGCTGCCGATCTGGCTGCCCGTGGCTTTGGCCCTGAAACCGCCGTGATTGCCCGCGAAGCCGGATTACAAGCTGCACAGGCTGGCGTACTGCAAATCGAACAGGAAATCAGCCGTCTGGAAATTCGAGCGCCTTTCGCAGGCCTGCTGGAAACGGACAGTGCGGAACTTGGTTCCTTGATGCAACCGGGCGGTCTGTGTGCCACAATTATTGACCTTAGCACCGTGAAACTGGTGGGCTTTGCCACAGAAACCGACATTAGCAAAATCGAACTCGGCGCATTCGCGGGGGCCGATCTGGTATCGGGCAAACGTGTACTTGGGACGGTGACGTTCTTGTCGCGCTCCTCCGATCCGATCACGCGTACTTTCCGTGTCGAAATCACGGTTGATAATGCCGACCTGTCGATCCGCGACGGCGAAACCGCCGAAATCGGCATCGCGCTGGAAGGTGAAAAAGGGCATTTGTTGCCCCAACACGTCCTGACACTGAACACAAACGGCACGCTGGGGGTTCGGGTTGCCGACAACGGCGTTGCACGCTTTATGCCCGTTACCATCCTGCGGGACGGTCCCGAGGGCATCTGGCTGGCAGGCTTACCGGAAACCGTTGACGTTATCACCGTGGGGTTAGAATTCACTATTGATGGCAGCGAAATCGACGCGACCATCGAGGGGGCCGAGTAATGAAGGGCCTGGTCACATGGGCAACCGACAATGCCCGCATGATCATGGCGCTGATCGTCTTGTCGGTCGTTGCTGGCGTTTATTCCTATGCCAACCTACCTAAAGAGGGCGAGCCGGATATCTCCGTGCCGTTCCTGTTCATCTCCGTGCCCTACCCCGGTATTTCCGCCGAGGATTCCGAGAAACTTCTGGTGCGCCCGCTGGAAACCATCCTGACCGATGTGACTGGCCTGAAACGCCTGTCTGCCACGGCGTCTGAAAACTACGCCGGAATCGCGTTGGAATTCGAGCTGGACTGGGACCGCGCGGCCACACTGGCCGACGTGCGAGACAAGATGTCTACCGCCGCATCCTCCTTACCCGAAGATGTCGGGCAATATTCGATTAACGAGGTGAATTTCTCGGAATTCCCTGTGTTGGTTATCTCCCTTTCCGGCAATATCCCTGAACGCACCATGTTGCGAGTGGCCAAGGATTTGCAATCCGAAGTCGAGAGCATATCCGGGGTGTTGGAGGCAAACATATCCGGCCAGCGCGACGAGATGTTAGAGGTCCTGATCGACCCGTTGAAAATGGAAGCCTACAACGTCACCGCGGGGGAACTACTGGCGGTCGTTCAAAACAATAACCGTTTAATCGCGGCGGGCGAGGTTACGGTTGGCTCCGGCACCTATTCCATCAAGATCCCTTCGGCTTTTGATGAACCGCAAGACGTTTATGGCCTGCCTGTAAAACGTAACGGTGACAGTGTAGTGACACTCGGGCAATTGGCCGACATTCGCCTGACATTTGAAGACCGCCAAGGTACCGCACGCTATAACGGCGAAACCACGGTGGCCCTGCAGATTGTTAAACGCAAAGGCGAAAACCTGATTAGCACGGTCGAAGAAATTCGCGCTGCGGTGGATGAATACACCGCAGCATGGCCCGCCGATCTGGCCCAAGCGGTGACGGTCGACATCTCGATGGACAACTCGGTTAATGTTAAAGACATGGTTAGCCAGCTTGAGGCCTCGGTTCTGACGGCGATTGCGCTGGTCATGATCGTGGTCCTGGCCTCGCTTGGCATTCAGTCGGCGTTGCTGGTTGGCTTTGCCATTCCCACCTCGTTTTTGCTGACGTTTGCGATGCTGTCCGTGTTCGGCATATCCATTTCCAACATCGTGATGTTTGGTCTGATTTTGGCCGTCGGAATGTTGGTTGACGGCGCGATTGTGGTGGTGGAATACGCCGACAAACAAATCAAAGCAGGCGTAGGGCCGATGCGGGCGTACAATGCCGCCGCGACACGGATGTTCTGGCCGATTGTATCGTCCACCGCGACAACACTTTGTGCGTTTATGCCAATGCTGTTCTGGCCGGGAATTCCGGGGCAGTTCATGCGCAACCTGCCGCTAACGCTGATCTTCGTGCTGTCGGCCTCGCTGGTCGTGGCGCTGATCTTCCTGCCTGTTGTCGGTGGTTTGGCCGGACGCATTTCGGGCAAGCTGGAACGCTGGGCCAAGGCGTTGCACCCCCTCAACATTATCACCCGCCTTGTGCTGACAATAGCCGCATTCGCAGGGCTGGTGGCGGGCATATATATCACCCTTGTGTTCAACCTGATTGCAGGGGCTGCTATAACCGCCGCTGCAATGATGATGATTTCGGTCACGATCGGGGCGTTGAAATCACGCAAAATCGAACCCGTCAAAGATGCCGGACACAAGCGCACGTGGTTCGGGCATTTCATCAACTTTATTTCCGGCAATCCGATTATGCCAGTGGTCTCACTAGTACTGACTGCCGCACTGGTCGCTGGTATTTTTGTGACATTCCAAGCCAAGGGCAAAGGGGTTGAGTTCTTCGTTCAGACCGAACCCGAACGCGCTATTGCCTATGTTCGTGCGCGCGGAAACCTGTCGCTTGAAGAAAAGGACCGCATGGTCCGCGAGGTCGAAAACGCTGTAAGAAGCATTCGCGGCGTTGAGTCCATCTTCGCCTTTGGCGGCGGCGGCGGGTTGAGCCAGAACACAGGCGGTGCGGTATCACCCGGTGATTCAGTCGGGCAGGTCCAAATCGAGCTGGTCTCGTGGGACATCCGCGACGATTGGGGGCCGGAGGGCAAAGGCAAGTATATTTTGCAACAGGCGATTGACGCAATGCAGGCCCTGCCCGGCATTCAGGTCGAAATTCTGGAACAAACGATGGGGCCTGCCTCGGCTAAACCTGTGAAGCTGCGGATCACCGGAACCGATTGGGATGACATGCTGACGGCTACGGCCACGGCACGTGCGTATTTCGATACGGTCGAGGGTTTGACCGGCGTGGATGACACCCTTCCCCTTCCCGGTATCGACTGGCAGATCAACGTCGATGTGCAACAGGCGGGCCGATACGGCACCGATGTGGCCAGCGTTGGCGGTATGATCCAGCTTGTGACGCGCGGCTTGCAGCTTGGCACGATGCGCACGGATTCGTCCGATGACGAGGTCGCCATTCGTGTGCGCTTCCCCGAAGGCGACCGCGTGCTGTCAACGATTGACACGTTGCGCGTTCGCACCCCGCAGGGCTTGGTGCCTTTGTCGAATTTCGTAACGCGCGAGGCGGTACCAAAGCTCGGCCAAATCAACCGTGTTAACACCGAACGCTTCTTCGACATCAAAGCCGGTGTCGCGGAGGGCGTAAACGTCAACGAAAAGGTTGCTGAAATAACCGAGTGGCTGGAAACCGAAAACCCGCTGCCTGCTTCTGTTAACTGGGAATTCACTGGCGATGCGGAGGATCAAGCCGAATCCATGGCCTTCCTTGCGGGGGCTGGCGTGGCGGCGATGGCATTGATGTTCATCATCCTGCTGGCACAGTTCAATTCGTTCTATAACGCCGTGCTGGTGCTGCTGGCGGTGGTTCTGTCCACCGCAGGTGTGTTGGTGGGGATGATGGTGATGGGGCAAGCGTTCTCGGTCATTATGACGGGTACGGGGATTGTGGCCTTGGCGGGGATCGTGGTGAACAACAACATTGTTCTGATCGACACCTATCAGGAATATTCCAAATTCATGCCGAAGCTTGAGGCGATCCCGCGCACCGCGCAAGCCCGTATCCGACCCGTACTGCTGACGACGATCACGACAATGGCAGGACTGGCCCCGATGATGTTCGGCCTGTCGCTTGATTTCATTAACGGTGGCTATTCGTTCAACACGCCAACCTCGCTTTGGTGGAAACAACTGGCCACGGCCGTGGTCTTTGGCCTTGGCTTTGCCACCATGTTGACGCTGATCGTAACGCCCGCGCTGCTGGCCTTGCGGATATGGATCGCCAACGGGGCGTATTCTTTCAAAGCCATGATGGCGGTCATCTTGTTGCCGCGCGATCACCCTGCACGCCGCGATCTGCGCCTTAAACGCGCGGCGCGCAACGCCAAGGCGTTCGAGATTAACTGGGAACAAAAGCTGCCTGACCTGCAAGAAGTCCAAGCCACACCGCCACACGCGGCGGAGTGATGAAACCCTAAACCCCTGCGCTGGCCCGCTGGCGCAGATTTCTATTCGACAACCCCCGTCTTCTTCGGTAGAAGATGCCGATCTTCGCTTCGCGAACTTGTGATAACCTGAAAAGAGACGCGCCTTATGGAAAATATCGTCCTGTCCATCCACCTGATCCTGACTCTCGCCTTGATTGGCACAGTACTGCTGCAACGCTCCGAGGGCGGTGGCCTTGGTATGGGTGGCGGCGGCGACGGCGCAACGGCCGGTCGGTCGGCTGCGAACGCCATGACCAAGCTGACATGGATTTTGGCGATTGGTTTTCTGATCACAAGCCTGACCCTAACAGTGATTGCCGCGAAAAACGCTGGCGAAGGCTCGGTTCTGGATCGCCTTGGCCTTGATGGTCCGGCCCCGACAACAATCCTGACACCTGATCTGACGGACGCGATCCTGACACCGCCGTCTGCAACGGATGCGCCAACCGCACCGCCGCCTGCCGAGTAACGCGGTAGCAGCCAAACTGATACACTATTGATCAATAGACAAGCCCGCACCTAACCCGTGTGGGCTTTTTCGTGGCGGGTTTGGGGTTTATACGGCGGGACAAACTGGGTGACTGACCAAAGTCTGGCATGCGGACAAAGCCGCCGTTTGATGCGGTCACACCTATGGCAACTTTAGCATTTACTCTACTTCTTTTTCAGTTCGGCAATGACGATATTGGCGGTTTGCAGCGCCTGTACGATAAAGGGAATTAGTTCATTTTCATTTGCCTTCATATCAAGGGCCGCCCAGATCAGCCCAAGCGAAATTTGACACTCTCTACCAAGTGATTCTTCGGGCTTATTGAACCCAGTTGGATAGCCCGCACTCGTCGCGTAAAATATTTCATTCCGTGCTTCTTGCCCTATTTTAACAGCTGCTTTCAATTCATCGACGTCACCGAACATATTGACCAGTTCCTCGTAGAAGTCTGGCCGAATACTCCCTTGACCATCGTGGAAATGGAAAAGCTTCGTTGAAGCCTCATTGAAGAGGGTTTTACCATCTAATGCATATCGTACAGCAAGTGCGTCGGTTCTGGGATCGAACCCAACCGCCACTTTATACTGGAGTAGCATACCTGAAACCCTCAACGTCGGATGTCACTCGCTCCTGACTATTGTACCACCCTTCCCTTTCCCGCACCCTGTGGTATCAATTACCCAAAAAGGGGACGTTATGAATTTTTTGCAAATCACTTCGCTGTTGATCGTATTGGCTGGCGCTTTCGGGGCTATCAATTATTTCTTTTTGCGTCTGCCCTCTTCTATCGGCATTCTGGTTGTGGCGTTGCTGGCGTCCTTGGCGATGATGGGGATCGACCTGATTTGGCCCGCCGTCGGAATCACGGAGAATATTCGCGGCGTTGTCGAGGGGATCGAGTTTTCGGGTGCCTTGCTGGAAGGCATGCTGGGCTTGCTGCTGTTCGCGGGTGCGCTGCACGTGAAGATCGAGGATTTGCGCGAGCAGGCGTGGACTGTGGCGTTGATGGCAACGCTGGGTATTGCGATTTCCACGGCCATTGCCGGTTTTGGTTTCGCGTGGCTGGTGGGCGCGCCGATATTGGTGGCGCTGGTGTTTGGCGCGCTGATTTCCCCCACTGATCCGGTCGCGGTTCTGGGGGTGTTACGCGCGGCGAACCTTCGCAAATCGCTTGAGACCCAGATCGCGGGCGAAAGTCTTTTTAACGACGGTGTCGGCTATGTGGTTTTCCTGCTGCTTGTCGGTCTGGCGTGGCCATCCCCCGATGCACATGCCCAAGGTCTGGCCGGGGTGCTGGGGCTGTTCGGAAAAGAGGCCCTCGGCGGGGCGGCGCTGGGTGCGTTCCTTGGCTGGATGACGTTTCAGCTTATGAAAAGGATTGATGATTACCCGCTTGAGGTGTTGCTGACGCTGGGCTTGGCCTTTGGTGGCTATGAACTGGCTATCTATCTGCACTTCTCCGGCCCGATCATGGCGGTGGTCGCAGGGCTGTTTATTGGTGACGTTGGCACCAAACACGGCATGAGCAAGCAGACCCGCGAATATGTTAACGCGTTTTGGGAACTGATCGACGAGATATTGAACGCCGTGTTGTTCCTGTTGATCGGGGTCGAAGTGTTTGCCGTGGCGTTTAATGTCGATGCGATCTGGGCAGGCATAGGGGGCATCGCCTTGTCGCTGGTCGCGCGCTTGGCGGCGGTTAGCGTGCCGGTTTTGCTAATGTCACGCTGGCGCAAGTTTCGCCGCGATGTGATACCGATCATGACATGGGGCGGCCTGAAGGGCGGCATTTCCGTAGCACTGGCGCTAAGCTTGCCGGATAGCGAGTGGAAGCCGATAATCCTGACCACGACCTATATTGTTGTGCTGTTCAGCATCATCATCCAAGGCCTGACAATCGCACCCTTGGCCAAGCGCCTGAACCGCGAGCAGGAGCTGTTGTGAAACGGCAGTGAAACGAGTATTTATGCAAAGGAGACGTTGGGGGCTTTCGCCCTCGGGTTTGGTTTTGTAAGGAATATCTATGGGGAACCACACGATCATTGCGCGCTGCGAGGCCGCCGGTCTGCGCATGACTGGCCAAAGGCGTGTTGTGGCGCAGGTCTTGCAGGAAAGCGACGACCATCCGGACGTCGAGGAATTGTATGCGCGGGCCAGTAAAGTAGACGATGGGATTTCTTTGGCCACGGTTTACCGGACTGTGAAGTTGTTCGAGGAAACCGGCATTCTGGAACGCCTTGAATTTGGCGACGGGCGGGCGCGCTACGAGGATGCGGAGCGCGAACACCACGACCATCTGATCGACATCAACACCGGCAAGGTGATTGAATTTGTCGACCCTGAAATCGAAGCGTTGCAGGAAAAGATCGCGAAGAAACTGGGGTATGAACTGCGTGGTCACAAGCTGGAACTTTACGGGGTTCCGGTTTCTAAAGAAACGAGCTAAGACCTCCGACTGAAACTGGGGGCAATATGCGCGAAAAATCTGAAAACCTGATCGGCATTCTACTAATGCTGGGCGCAATGGCGGCTTTTGCAATAGAAGATACGTTTATCAAAATATTGTCCGAAGGCATGGGAACCGGGCAAATACTGGTCATTATCGGCGTTGGCGGTTTTGCGATTTTCGGGGCTATCGCATGGCAAAAAGGCGATAGGCTTTTCACGAAAGATCTGCTTTTACCTGCTGTTCTTCTGCGTAATTTCGGCGAGATACTGGGCACGTCCGGCTATGTTCTGGCGGTTGTTTTGACCCCGCTTTCCAGCGCTTCCGCCATTTTACAAGCGACACCCTTGGCGGTCGCTTTGGGGGCCGCATTGTTTTTGGGGCATACCGTGGGTTGGCGCCGCTGGCTGGCGATTATTGTCGGGTTTTCCGGCGTTATGATTGTTATTCGCCCCGGACTTGATGGGTTTCAGCCAGCCTCGCTTTTTGCGGTTCAAGGGGTGATTGGCCTTTCTATCCGCGATCTTGCGACACGGGCAATGCCATCGCGCGTAACCAGTATGGTGCTTTCGGCTTACGGGTTTGGTGTGGTGGTACCCGCCGGCCTGTTTATGATGCTGTTTGAGGGGCCAGCCGTTTTCCCCGACACGGTTCAAAGCTATTATATTGCGGCGGCGCTCATCGTTGGGCCGGTGGGGTATTACATGATTGTGGCGGCCATGCGGGTGGGGGAAGTGGCGGTTGTAACCCCGTTTCGCTATGTTCGGCTGGTATTTGCCATGCTGCTTGGGGTGATTGTATTTAACGAGGTGCTGGATTTCTGGACCTTGGTTGGTGCAAGTATCATTATTGGATCTGGCCTGTTCACGATTTATCGGGAACAGCAGGCAAGAAAACAGGCATAGGCCTTCCTTATTGGCGGGCCGGGGTATACACAGCCCTTGGCCTTCGTATTTTGACAAACAGGACAATAAACCCATGAGTGCAATTCTCGATATCACCGCCCGCGAAATTCTTGACAGCCGGGGCAACCCGACCATTGAAGTCGATGTTGTGCTGGAAGACGGCGCAATGGGTCGTGCCGCGGTGCCATCCGGTGCATCCACTGGCGCACACGAAGCGGTGGAACTGCGCGACGGTGACAA
>Ga0256839_1000346_pt1 | contig 59907 bp, 55 predicted proteins | sample 354166metaG_FD_185968 | JGI IMG/M metagenome (GOLD analysis project Ga0256839, IMG submission 185968) | Hydrothermal vent microbial communities from Mid Atlantic Ridge, Atlantic Ocean - 354-166 | ecosystem: Environmental > Aquatic > Marine > Hydrothermal vents | place: Atlantic Ocean: Mid...
CCCCAACATCTCCTCCAAGAATTTGATAGCGATACTTCGTTGTCCATACTAAGTGATATTTACAATCCCAAACTGTATGGCTTCCTCTTTTATAATGCTCCATACTCTGAGTATAGTGCCAATTCTAATCCCTGACCGCCTAAAGGCGTGGGATTTACTGATCCCCTATAGGGGACTTTAAATTTCGCGCGAACATTGGAGGAGCGGTTTGATTATCAGAGTGAAGGCGTAATTTCAACTGGAAAAAGTACGGTTTAAAAGCTATAGTCGGCGGTGCTAGGAGTAGCTTTGCTTCAATACCCCCATTGAGACGTAGTTGCTTTCTTTATTTTCTGGTTAGAACTGTGTGTTGAAAGCACTTGGTTATACCAAACACATCGGGTGGTACTAGTGCTTTTTGCTAAGCAGTAGCCGGAGTGACTAAATATAGGAATTAATAATAATGTTTATAGTCAAACGTCTTCAAAAGTTTGTGAGTTATCAGTTGTCCTCAAAAAGTATGTCGAACATATCAAGAATGCAGGTAAAGCCTGCACTGATAGCAAGCACTTTACTGTTTTCACTTTCAGCCAGCGCAGCAGAAATTATTACGGTGAGTAGTTCTTTTTCAAGCTCCCAAACTGTTCTAGGTAGTACCGTTGTTCCTTATAAGGAAACGACAGTCACAGCCCAAATGCCGGGTAAAATCACCTTGTTAGGCGGTGAGGTTGGCGCCTCATTTAAAAAGGGTGATGTACTCGCAAAAGTAGATGATTTATCGTTGATGGCAAAGCGAAATACATTATGGTCGCAGGTAACCTCTGCGCAAGCCGCACTTAAAAACTCTCAGGCACAGTACAAGCGCGAAGTAGTATCGCCCCGCAGTAAAGATATTTCGGGAATGCCGGGCATGGGCTTGCCTTCAATGATGGATATTTATTTTACACGACCCATGTATGGGATGATGGGAGAAACGAATAGCGATTATAACCGTTACTCAGATTTAATGAGTAGTGCGACGGGGGTGTCACAGGCTGAAAGTCAGGTGATGATGGCATGGTCGCAGATGAATGAACTAAATACAAAAATAAAAGACACTATCTCAATAGCACCTTTCGAAGGCATTATTATGTCTAAAATGGTCGAGGTGGGTGATGCTGTGCAACCCGGTCAACCTTTAATGAAGTTTGGATTTGTTAAGTACTTACGCTTGAAGGCCGACGTGCCCTCGGTGTTAGTTTCTAGTTTGAAAAAAGGGATGACAGTTAATGCACGTGTTGGTCAATCAATGACAACGGCTCGAATTTCACAAATTTATCCTATCGCTGATCCTGTTAGACATACTGTTGTGGTGAAGTTTGATTTAAAAGTTGGTTATCCCGCAAATCCTGGAATGTACGCGGAAGTGTTTTTGCCAGACTCAACCCCTGGGGGGAAGTCGGTTATTGTCATCCCCCAGTCTGCATTAATTAAAGGCGGTAGTTTGCCGACGGTATTGGTAGCCGATGAAGTAAAGAGAACAACATCATTGCGTTTGTTAAGATTGGGGGCGGTGCAAAGTGATGGTAGGAGTGTTGCTGTAGTTTCAGGCCTTAAGCAAGGTGAGAAAATTATAGATAATCCGCCCGTAGGGGTAAATTCTGGATGGTATCCAGGTTCATAAAGTCAGTAGTAGCGAGGAATATTTCATTACACAAACTAACACCATTGAACGAAGAGCCTTCTTATGACTGATCACGACAATAAAACGACAAACAACACTGAAAATAATACGCGGAAGCGTAGCAATAAAAAACCTAAAAACTTAGGTATAGCCGGTGGCATGGCAAAAATGTTTATCACCTCGCCATTAGCCTTATTACTGTTATTTGCATTTCTAGCATTAGGTTTGCTCGGCATGAAAATGACACCGAGGCAGGAAGACCCGCAGATTTCTGTACCAATGGTTGATATTTTTGTTAGTTACCCTGGTGCTACTGCAAAAGAAGTAGAATCACAGGTTGCGCGACCGCTTGAAGGGATAATGTCTGAGATAACGGGCGTTAAACATGTTTACTCTGCCTCAAGCCGTGGTAATGCCATGGTTACCGTTCAGTTTAAAGTGGGTGAGAATTTTGAATCCTCCATTGTAAAGCTCAATGATAAGCTTAATTCCAATAAAAATAGAATGCCGCAAGGTATTACAAAAATTTTAGTTAAGCCAGTCGGCGTTGATGATGTGCCTGTAGTTACCATTACATTATGGTCAAATGATGTTGATGATGCTTCGCTTAAATTGGTTGCATTAGACTTGTTGCAAAAGCTTCGTGAAGTGCCAAATGCCAGTCAAAGTTTCATTGTGGATGGACGAACCGATCAGCTCTTGATTGAAGTCTTGCCCGAGCGTTTAGCGACCTATGGTGTGTCTTTAGGGCAGGTGGCGAACGCGATTCGCATGGCAAACTCTGAACGCAAAGCTGGTTCTATCGAACCTGGCGATAAATTTATTAACGTGATCACTGGCTCCTTTCTAAAATCAGCCGAAGATGTCAAACGCTTAATGGTGGCAGTGATTGATGGGCGGCCTGTCTATGTGCGGGATGTTGCAACCGTGGTTGAAGGCCCTAGTGAGGCATCAAAAATTGTCTCGTATTACACCGGTAAAGCAACGGCGGATGATGGCAGTGAACGCGCTAATGGTGCGGCTGCAGTAACTGTTGCGATAGCAAAAAAACATGGTGCTAACGGTGTTGAAGTTGCCGAGGCTGTACTTGAAAAAGTAGACTACCTAAAAGGAAGAATAATTCCTGATAATGTGCATGTGGCGATAACGCGTAACTACGGCGAATCTGCTAAAGCCAAAGTGAACGAGCTTTTATTTAAGCTATTTGAAGCCACCATGATGGTGACTGTGTTAGTTCTACTATTCTTAGGCTGGCGTGCATCTTTGGTAACCTTTATTATTATCCCGGTGGTTATTACCGTCACGGTTTTTTCTGCATGGATGTTGGGCTTAACGATAGACCGAGTGAGCTTGTTCGCACTGATTTTTTCAATCGGCATTTTGGTTGATGATGCCATTGTGGTGGTTGAAAATATTTATCGACGTTGGTTATTATCAGGCAGCCTTGATGTGGATGTCGCTGTTGATGCAGTTCGCGAAGTCGGTAATCCTACTATTTTAGCAACCATGACCGTTATAGCTGCGTTACTCCCAATGGGCTTTGTGAGCGGCATGATGGGCCCCTATATGTCACCTATCCCGATTTTGGGTTCGGTAGCAATGATATTCTCTTTGTTTGCAGCGTTTGCTTTCACGCCGTGGTTGACTAATAAGTTTAAACCAAGCTTAGAGCAGCTTGAAAAAATGGAAGAGAAAGAACACCGTCAAGCAGCAACGCTAGAGAAGTTCTTTAGAGGTATTATCATTCCTCTTATTCAAAACAGAAAAAAAGGTAGATTATTAGTTTATGGCTTAGTAGGCGTATTGCTTCTAACTTTGGTATTGTTTTATACCAATGGTGTAAAAGTAAAAATGCTACCACTGGATAATAAACCAGAATTTAATATAGTGGTGAACTTCCCTGAAGGTACATCATTGCCAACTACGGCTAATTTCATTAACCAAATTGCAACAGAAATGCAGCAAATTGATGAGGTAACGGCGGTTCAAACCTATTCAGGTACTGCTTCACCCTTTAACTTCAATGGTTTGGTGCGTCACTATTATTTACGCAAAAACTCTTGGCAGGGCGATGTGCAAGTTCAGCTTACTGATAAGCATGACCGTGAACGCTCAAGCCATGAAATTGCCGAAGAAGCTCGTGCATTACTAACGCCAATCGCAAAAAAATTAGGCGCTAAAATACAAGTGGTTGAAATGCCCCCAGGGCCCCCTGTTTTGCAATCTGTGGTCGCAGAGATTTACGGCCCAAGTGCTGAAGTGCGCAGACAAGTAGCCAAAGATTTAACCAAAATATTCGAAGATGCGCCAAACTTAGGCGACGTTGATAACTTCTTAGAAGAGCCACACGATATTCTACGTTTTAAGGTTGATGCGGCTAAAGCACAACGTAATGGGATTAGTGTTGAGGATATTAATACCACGCTTGAAATGGCAATGGGTGGTTTTGTACTGGGTGATATAAAACGTAATGCCTTGATTAATCCTACTCCCATAGTGATGCAAGTGCCGCTCAGTGCGCGTTCTCAAATTAATCGTTTAATTCAGTTGCCGGTAACGAATCGCATGGGTAAAACTTTGCCTTTATCAGAGCTTGGTGGCTTTGTATCTGAGCGCTCCGATCAACCTATTTACCATAAAGATTTGCGTGCGGTAGAATTCGTAACCGCTGAAACAGTAGGTGATTTAGCAGCTCCTGTGTATGGCATGTTTCAAGTGGGTGATTTATTGGATGCTGCCAATGATGGTAAAGGTTATGTGGCACCAGATGGTGCTAAAGTTTCAGGTGGTAGCTGGTTTGGGCGAGAAGACAACGCGGATAAAACTAATTTCGAATGGGGTGGTGAGTGGACTGTAACGTTTGAAACTTTCCGCGATATGGGAATTGCCTTCATGGCAGCCTTGATATTAATTTATATGTTGATTGTGGGGTTGTTTGGGAATTTTTTACTCCCTGCAATTGCTATTGCACCGATTCCATTAACTTTAATCGGTATTATTCCTGGGCATTGGTTTTGGGGAGCTGACTTTACAGCAACCTCGATGATTGGCTTTATCGCGTTGGCAGGCATTGTGGTTAGAAACTCTATTTTACTGATAGATTTCACCAAAAATGCTGTACTTAATGAGGGTATGAGTGTCATAGATGCTGCTATATATTCCTGTGAAGCACGTACTAGACCTATTGCTATAACGGCATTCGCACTAATTGGAGGATCATTAGTTATTATTACAGACCCGATCTTTAAAGGTATGGCAGTATCGCTAGTTTTTGGTGGCTTAATTTCGACACTATTGACTTTATTGGTTGTACCGTTAGGTTGTATTAGCGCGGGTAAAGCCCTATGTGTTGATGGTGATGGAAATAGCATTGTTCCTCCAGATTTTGATTCCGGTGATAAGCGGGCTGCACAACAAGCTAAAACTTCAACCGGAAATTCAGACTATGAAGAAAGTTTTGGTGAAAAAGTTAGCGATATTTTTTCTACTATATTTGGCATAGTTGGTATGGCAGGAACACTGGTTGTGGCAAGTGTTAAAGGGCTGTTTGGTTTGGTGTTTAGTCGAGGTAGTAAAGACGAAGATGAAGATGATTGGGTGCCCTCTCCGCGTAAGCCCGTCAATAAAGTTTCAGAAAAAACTGAATCGTTAGGTAACCCAGATAAAAGTTTAGTTGCTAAACCTAAACCTAAACCTAAACCTAAACCTACGGTAAAGTCCAAAGCTACGACAAAGCCTGAAGTAACAGTAAAGTCAAAGTCAGTGATAAAGCATAAGTTTTCTACAAAGTTGAAGGATACGGGGGCTTCTAAGGTTGTTGCTAAGTCGAAAGCTTCAGGCAAAAAAACTCGCAGAGGTATCCGGCTAAAAAAGGATATTTAACAGTCTGTCTTCATAAAGAGTTTCATTCAATGCTATGAGAGGAAGTTTATGAACATTTTACAAAATGATATTTTAAGGGTGATTGGAGTAACAATATCGGCATTAGCGTTAATTCTTTTCACGAGTAATAATATGGTTATAGCAGAAGTTTATAGCGCGAGTTTGGTTGAGAAACCCACTGATAGTAGTGCTGAAGAATTAGAGCGCAAGGTACTCATAAATGCTTCGACTGTTTTATCGAAAAATGCTTTGATGGGACATACGTTGAGCGCTGAGAACGCGCTACAAAAAACCAGTGGAAATAATTTTCTTCCGTCTGTTTCTGCCATGTTCCCACCACCCGTAGGTCCTTTCCAGATTGCTCAGCCTAATGGCTTTGGATTGTTAGGCGCACCTAATAACACAGCAAGAATAAATAGTGTTTCTATAGCTCCTCGCGTTATGAAACAACACGCACCACGTACCATAAAAAATATGAACCGACAGGCACCTCATCTACCCCAAGTAATAGCTAACCCTCGGTATGAGCCTGAGCTACCGGCTAAAATGATGAGGGCTCCTGTTAATCGGTTAATAAAACCACAAGCACCTGTGCAGAAAAGACCTGCTATGCTTACAGCGCCTAAAATGCATTATATGCATGTACCTGTTCCGATGGTTAGGCAAGCACCCCAACGGCCAACAATGGGTACCTATAATTCAAGAGCACAACGTAAAAATACACAGCAACCAGCGTTGCAATTAAACAAATAATAGGGAAAAAATGATAACAGTTGTCGGAAATTTAAAGGGCGGTACAGGTAAAAGCACCGTTGCCTTTAATTTATCAATTTGGGTTGCTACGCGCAGAAATGTTCATGTGTCGGTTTATGATCTTGATCCACAAGCGACTATCAGCGATGCTTTAGAAATTCGAGCAGAGGATGGTTATAAACCCACTATCGAGCCTCAGCACTTTGTGAGTCAGCTTGGCAGTGAAGGCAAGCATACAGAGGTTATTGTCGATATAGGTTTGTCTGATAATGAGGCAATGACAGCTGCCTTGCAAAGGGCAGATCGTATTCTTATCCCAATAGCGCCCAGTCAGGCTGATGTGTGGTCGACACAACGTTTTTTGAAGATTATCGACAATGCCTGCAAAAGCGGTTCTCAACCCGAAGTGTTAGGTTTTATGAATCGTTCAGATACGCATAGGGCAGTTACTGAAACAGACGATGCTTTTGAGGCGCTGTGCACGTTGGATGGAATTAAAATGCTGGAGCCACGCCTTTACCAGCGAACCGCATACCGTCGTTCATTTAGTGAGGGTATGGCGGTATTTGAGCAAGATCCAAAATCAAAAGCAGCGATTGAAATGGAAATCTTGGGCGAATTATTATACTGATTAATGATACAATTAGATTTTAATTATGTGATAATAAAGTATGTTTTTTGTTCTATGATGATGAAGGTAGTAAAGGAGTATTTATGAATATTGTTAAATGGTTATTGGGTCACCCGCTTGCTGCTATATGGGCATTAGGAGCGATTGCAATTCTTTTATCTTTAGGCTCAGGGAGTAAAAAACACGAAGTCGAGGTCGATAGTCATGCTGCTGCCAGTAATGTTTCAGAAGCTGTAAATACAACAAAAAAACTTGCCAGTCATAAGATTAGTACAGTCAATTCATTAGCTGTGACAAATAGTGATATGCCAAAAGAAGAAGTAGCGAACAATATAGAGCAAGTTACGACTGTAGCGCCTGCTGTTATACAAGCAGTATCAGGTAACCATGATAAGTTGCAAAATATTCCTGAGCCGTTTATAAGTATTACCACAGAAGATACTCAGGAAAAAAAACCAGCTGAAAAAGTTCCAGAAGTAACGGAAGACTTAGGGCAGTTAGGTACAGATGAATTATTGCTTATGGCACGTGAAGCTTATTGGAATAATGGCTTGGACGAGGCTGCACAAATATACCAACAGCTTATTCATAGAGAGCCTCAAGTAGTAGAGCATAAAGGTGAGCTTGGTAATGTTTATTGGCGACAGGGTTATCCTAAAAAGGCAGCAGAACTTTACTCTGAAATCGCGATACCGTTAATTGAGTCAGGTTCTTCGGATAGGGTGTCGAATATGGTCGGCTTTATCCAACTATTCTACCCAGATAGAGTGGAAGTGATCATGGATAGGCTTGAAGGCAATAATAGTAAGTAAGCGTATAAAATAAGTACACAATAAGGTAAGTGGAAATTATGGCAAAAAGTGAACTACATAGAGATTATATTCTTGAGCTAGAAAGTGAGTTGCAAGAGTTTGAAGCAAAAGCTAATCATACAACTAAGCGTATGCAAATGCTGGTTTACCCTGCGATGGTTGCATTTTTTATTCTATCGGCCTTTGGTTTTTTCCTTATTTACTCTTTAACCTCTGATGTTAATCGCATGGCAGATACGATTGTCCATATGAGCAAATCTGTTGACGAAAATATGACCTCCATTTCAGGTACGATGAATCATATGTCCGGCACTATGGATACGCTGGGAGTTTCAACAGAGAATATGTCAAATAATGTCGGTAAAATGACGGCTACAACTAATGAAATGTCGGGTGCTATTAGTGGTATGAAGCCTGCTATTTATGATATGGCAGCTTCAACCAATAATATGCAACGTGATTTTTGGAGTTTGAATAAAAATATTTCTACACCTCTGAGTTTTATGAATAACTTTTTACCGTGGAAAGATGACCAAAACTTACCATTCCAAGGCTCCACCGCACCGCTACCTCAATCATATTATGCATACCCTGCGCAACAAGGGTATGAAGCTGGTTATGGCGGTGGGAACGGTGGGCAAAATCTGATGACGACCCCACAAGTACAGCCGTTTATGCAGCAGTCTATTCCCGCTAGTACTCCTACTAATATTACTCCGAATGTGCTTGAAACGAATGACCAAATTTTAAACGAGGCATCGACAGGCTTGCTTCCAAAAATTTCTGTTTCATTAAATTGAGTCTTTTTTTTTAAAGTATAATTATGTTAAGGAGAGCCTGATCAAGTCCAACTATTTTAGCTGCTAAGACTGTCGCTATTTTTCTGCGCTAAACTATAATCGACTTAATCGGGCTCTTTTCAAAGAGGGTGCGAAAATGACTCCAGCGAAGAGAATGCAAAGCCGTTTAGAGCGTTTGCAAAAACATCTTGAAGCAGAAAATCCTATCTTGGTTTCAGTGGTGAGTCGCTACCGCCAGCTAGATAAAATATCAACAAAAATGGGTTTAATTCAGGCTGATGAATCCTATGCGACTCAAATTTCATGGTGGCCGCTAGTGTCAATCTTAGGTACTTTCTCAGCGGGTAAATCAAGTTTCATTAATAGCTACCTTGGCCAAACGGTTCAAAATACCGGTAATCAAGCCGTTGATGATCGTTTTACGGTGATTACTTATTCAGGCGACTCAAGTAACCAAGAAGTGCGCACATTACCAGGCATAGCCTTGGATGGAGATCCGCGTTTTCCTTTTTATCAAATTAGCGATGATATTGAAAATGTTACGCAGGGCGAAGGTGCTAAAATTGATAATTATTTACAAATGAAAGCCGTGCCCAGTGAGGCGGTTCGTGGAAAAATCCTTATCGACTCTCCGGGCTTTGATGCGGATGAGCAGCGTAAAGCAACCTTAAAAATTACCGATCATATTATTGACCTGTCTGATTTGGTTTTGGTGTTATTTGATGCAAGGCATCCCGAACCTGGAGCCATGCAAGATACTTTAAAGCATTTGGTTGAGGGCTCGCAACGGCGAAATGATAGTAGTAAGTTTTTATTTGTTTTAAATCAAATTGATAGCTCAGCCAGAGATGACAATATGGAAGATATTGTTGGTGCGTGGCAAAAGTCATTAGTACAGAGTGGTTTAAATGCAGGGCGCTTTTATGTTATTTTTAATAATGATTTGGCAACACCTATCGAAAATAAAGCCGTCTGGGAGCGCTATCAATCGAAGTCAAATTCGGATTATGCCGAGATCACTAAACGCATGGAAGATATTAATGTTGAGCGTGTTTACCGCATTATTGGCAGTATGGAGTCACTGAGTAATCAAATTGAACAACAGGCAGTTCCGCAGGTAAAAGTAGCCATGAGGCGTTGGAGAAAACGTGTCATTATTACGGATTTGGTCATTTTTATTTCGTTAATAATAGGCTTGTTAGCGCTGGTTTATTCATTTGATTTACTAAACCATCCTTGGTTGTCCCAATTACAAAATAATAAAATCATAGGCCTTGCAGCGATAGGGATTCTCGCCTTTCTTGCTTATTTATTACATTTATTTATCAAAAAATCACTGGTAAACAGTGTTGCTAAAACTCTCAATACAGATGATGCTTATGGAAATATTGCAGCAGCTTTTAGAAAGAATACGCGATGGTATCGTAGTATTTTTAGAAGTAATCCAGTAGGTTGGGGCAACGGAGTACGTAAGAAGTTGGATGGTATTAGAAACGATATTGACCAGTTTGTTCAAACCTTAAATGATAGATACACGAGCCCTGCGGGCAATAAAGAAGAGTAGAGAAGATCACCTATGACTAAGTCCGAGAGTTTATTTGAGCAAGCACAAAAAACCATTCCAGGTGGCGTTAATTCCCCCGTTCGTGCATTTAAAAGTGTCGGCGGAACTCCACTTTTTATAGAACGAGCAGAAGGTGCGTACTTGTACGATGTTGATGGGAATCGTTATATTGATTATGTAGGTTCATGGGGGCCAATGATTGCTGGTCATGCAAATCCAGAAGTTGTTGAGGTGGTTAAGCAGGCTGCCGAGAGAGGTTTGAGCTATGGTGCTCCAACTGAAGTCGAAGTCACTATGTCACAAAAAATTTGTGGCATAGTGCCATCTATCGAAATGGTACGCATGGTTAGCTCTGGCACGGAAGCAACTATGTCAGCCATTCGCTTGGCGCGTGGCTTTACCGGTAGAGATGATATTGTAAAATTTGAAGGCGGTTATCACGGTCATGGAGACTCCTTATTAGTTAAGGCAGGCTCGGGTATGTTGACCTTTGGTGAGCCAAATTCTCCCGGCGTTCCTGCTGATTTAGCTAAGCATACCATGACACTTGATTATAATAACCCGCAGCAAGTCCGAGATTTATTTGCAAAAACGGGTGATAAAATAGCCTGTATTATTGTTGAACCTGTGGCCGGAAATATGAACTGTATTCCACCCAGTGAGGGCTTTTTAGAAACACTTCGTGAAGTGTGTGATGAGTCAGGTGCATTATTAATTTTTGATGAGGTGATGACAGGCTTTCGAGTAGCTTTAGGTGGAGCACAGTCGGTTTATAACATCAAGCCCGATCTGACAACCTTGGGGAAAATTATTGGCGCGGGGATGCCTGCTGCAGCATTCGGTGGGCGCAAAGATATTATGCAAAAGCTTTCGCCGCTTGGGCCTGTGTATCAGGCAGGTACTTTATCGGGTAACCCTTTGGCAATGACAGCAGGTTTGAAGATGTTAGAAATAATTTCTCGTGCAGGGTTTTATGAAGAGCTAACGGCTAAAACGGAGAAGTTTGTATCAGGTATGCTAAGTCGAGCAGAACAACAAGGTGTGGCACTCACTAGCAACCAAGTGGGTGGCATGTTTGGTTTGTTTTTTAGCGAGGAAAGTAAAATTGAAAACTTTGCTCAAGTATCCGCCTGTAATATTGAGTCTTTTAATCACTTCTTTCACAAGATGCTTGAATCGGGGATTAATTTGGCACCTTCTGCCTATGAGGCGGGTTTTTTATCTAGTGCTCATTCTGATAAAGATATTAACAATACCTTGGATGCAGCGTCGGAGGCTTTCTCTAGTTTGAATGGATGATTTTTATTCTGACCTATTATCCGGAACTTTTTGTGTAATTAGCACTCTAACCGTAAGAGTGCTAAAATAGCACAAGATTTATCGTTTTAGATTAAGGAGATGATATGACGCATACACTTACAATACCTGACAATACTTTGCCTATTCTTTCTGGAAGCATAGAAAATTATATGCAATCAGTTAGTGAGATTTCTGTTTTAAAGAAATCAGAAGAGCAAGCGCTAGCGGTTAAGCTACGTGAAAATGATGATTTAGAAGCGGCGCGTCAGCTTATTATGCACAACCTACGTTTTGTCATTAAGGTTGCGCGTGGTTACAGTGGTTATGGTTTGCCGCTGGCTGACCTTGTACAAGAAGGTAATGTCGGCTTAATGAAAGCGGTGAAACGTTTTGATCCTTCGGTTAATGTGCGTTTAGTCTCTTTTGCGGTGCATTGGATTCGTGCTGAAATTCATGAGTTTATTCTCAAAAATTGGAAAATCGTAAAAGTAGCTACCACCAAAGCACAGCGTAAACTATTCTTTAACTTAAGAAGTAAAAAGAAAAGGTTAGCGTGGATGAATCAGGCAGAAGTGAACGATATTGCCTCAGACTTAGGTGTGACCAGTAAAGATGTGATGGAAATGGAAAAACGTATGTCGGGTCAAGATATAGGTTTTGACTTATCGCCAGGTCAAGAAGATGATGAAAGTGCTTATCACCCAAGTCAATACTTGCAATCTGAAGCGGTTGATCCATCTGATGCGGTAGAAACAGCCGATTGGGATAACCACACGCAGACTCTGTTTAAAAATGCCTTATCGACATTGGATGAGAGAAGTAAAGATATTATAGCAAGTCGCTGGTTGGTTGATAAAAAGGCCACTTTGCAAGATTTAGCGGATAAATATCAAATATCTGCAGAGAGAATTCGTCAAATTGAAAATAATGCAATCAATAAGTTAAAGGCAATAATTACTGCATGATAGGTTCTGTATCAAATTAGTATGAGTAAAAAAGCTACGTTTAGTAGCTTTTTTTATGCGCGTTTTACTTGCATTTCTGTGCTTGAAGTAACACTATTCTACGCATGAATACAAAAAAAATAGAGTCACTTAATTTTGAGTCAGCCATGGCTGAGTTGGAAAGCTTGGTAACAAAAATTGAAGCAGGAAACCTCTCCTTAGAAGAGTCTTTAAAAGAGTTTGAAAAAGGAATAACGTTAAGTCGGGTTTGCCAGAAAGCATTAACTAATGCTGAGCAAAGGGTAAAAATTCTTTCTGAAGATGGTGAGACAGAAGATGATTTTTCACCGGCTTTAAGCAATGCTTGATCAGCAAAATAATCGTTACCAACTACGGATAGAAAAAGCTTTAGAAGGTGTTCTTCCTTTAGCTGCAAATAGTGAGTCACCTAATAAGTTGATTGATGCTATGCGTTATGCGGTGCTAGGCGGCGGAAAGCGTGTTCGGCCGTTGTTGGTCTATGCGACGGGTGAAGCGCTGGGCTTGCCGGTAGACTCGTTGGATAAACCTGCATTAGCCATTGAACTAATGCACGCTTACTCGTTGGTGCATGATGATTTACCATGTATGGATGATGATGATCTAAGGCGTGGTAGAAAAACGGTTCACAAAGCATTTGATGAGGCAACTGCTGTTTTAACAGGTGATGCACTACAAGCTTTGTCCTTTGATATACTGTCTCGGTCAGACGATCAAGTTTCATTAAAAAATCAGCTCGCTATGCTCAATATTCTGGCTAAAGCATCGGGGGTAAGGGGTATGGTGAAGGGGCAAGCTATTGACCTGGCTGCAGTAGGTCAGGTTTTGACTGAGCGGCAGCTTGAGAGAATGCATAGCCACAAAACAGGTGCTTTAATTCATGCAAGCGTGTTGATGGCGACTTATTGCTCTAACGAAAAAGACAATGAGGAGATGGAGGACAAACGTCTTGCTTTAAAAAACTATGCGGATGCGATTGGCTTAGCTTTTCAGGTACGTGATGATATTTTGGATATTCAGAGTGATACTGAAACTTTGGGCAAGCAGCAAGGCTCTGATATCGCTGCGGATAAACCCACTTATCCATCAATTATGGGAATGGATAAAGCAAAAGGAAAGCTCTTCTCACTGCACCAAAGCGCGATTGGATCAGTTGAAAGCTTTGGTGGAGAAGCCGAACTATTGCGAGTTATTGCTGCATTTATAGTAAAACGTATTGCGTAATATAGACTTGAAAGCTAGGATAAAATGCTAAATAAAATTAAAACGCCGCATGATTTAAGACAGTTTAAGGTAGAGGATTTACCTGAGCTTTGTGAAGAGGTGCGTGAGTTCTTACTTAAGTCAGTGTCGACCTCTGGCGGCCATTTAGCATCAGGTTTAGGTGCTTTGGAGCTAACAGTTGCTCTTCATTATGTTTATGATACGCCGAATGATCGGTTAATATGGGATGTTGGGCACCAAGCTTATGTGCATAAATTGCTCACAGGTCGTCGTGATGAACTGGGTAGTATCAAAAAGAAAGATGGCTTGTGTGGTTTTCCTAATCGAAATGAAAGTAACTATGATGCTTTTGGAGTAGGGCATTCCAGTACTTCAATTAGCGCCACTTTGGGTATGGCGTTGGCAGCAAAAATGCAGGGTGTTGATCGGCATGCTATTGCCGTAATCGGTGATGGTGCATTGACCGCAGGAATGGCATACGAAGCACTTAACCATGCAGGTGATATTGATACTGAAATGCTGGTTGTTCTTAACGATAACGATATGTCTATCTCGCCAAATGTGGGCGGCTTAAGTAAATATTTAGCGCGTTTGTTGTCAGGTCATTTCTATTCAAGCATGCGTGAAGGGAGTAAAAAAATATTATCAAATACGCCTGTGATGAAGCGTTTTGCACGTCGGGCAGAGGAGCATACCAAAGGCATGATTATGCCTTCAGCAACATTGTTTGAAGAAATGGGTTTTGTATACTATGGCCCAGTTGATGGTCATGATGTTATTGAGCTGGTGAAAATTTTAGAAAATATTAAAGATATTAATGAGCCAAAGTTTTTACATGTAGTGACTCAAAAAGGCAATGGTTACAAGCCTGCAGAGAAGGATCCTGTTGAATACCATGCTGTATCTGTTTTTGACTTAGAAGCGGGGGTGAAAAAATCGACTGAAAAATCAAGTCCAACCTATACACAAGTATTTGGTCAGTGGATTTGTGATATGGCGGCTATTGAAAAAGACTTAGTCGCTATTACTCCAGCTATGCGTGAAGGTTCTGGTCTGGTTGAGTTCTCAAAAAAGTTCCCTGATCGGTATTATGATGTTGCTATCGCAGAGCAACATGCAGTCACGCTTGCTGCTGGTATGGCTTGCGATGGTTTGAAGCCCGTTGTGGCAATATACTCAACATTTTTACAGCGTGCTTATGACCAGCTTATACACGATGTTGCACTACAAAACTTGCCCGTAGTATTTGCGATTGATCGAGCCGGGCTAGTGGGTTCTGATGGGCCGACTCATTCGGGTAACTACGATCTTTCTTACCTTCGCTGTATACCGAATATGGTAGTGATGGCGCCAAGTAATGAAGACGAGTGTCGTCAAATGCTATGCACGGCATATCAATACAATGGCCCAGCAGCTGTTCGTTACCCGCGGGGTATCGGAACAGGGGTAGAGGTTCGGCAAGAAATGCAAGCGCTGGAGATTGGTAGGGGAGAGATTATTCGGCGCGCTAATAGCCAAACGCATAATCGCATCGCTTTGTTACTCTTTGGTTCCTTGTTACATGAAGCATTGAGTGCATCAGAAGATTTGGATGCTACGCTTGTTAATATGCGGTTTGTAAAACCATTGGATAAAGACTTGATAAGGGAGTTGTGCAATACACATGACTTACTTGTAACGCTGGAAGATAATGCGATAAAGGGTGGTGCGGGAAGCGCTGTTAGCGAGTTTTTAAATAAAGAGGGTTTGCGCACGCAAATAATAAATATAGGCATACCTGATGACTATATTGAGCATGCTACCCGAGAAGAACAATTAGCTGATATTGGATTGTTAGGTGAAGGAATTGCCAAACAAGTACGCCAGTTTATTGATCTAAAGCGAGAAGACATTTCAGCGGTCTCAGTAGCTTAATGATTAATCACGAGTGAGCTTTAAAATACCTATTATTCGCCAAGTTAATCGCTATAGTAAGAATAGTACCCATAGCCATAATCATAACCACCTTTCTTTGGCACATAACCATTAAAAATAAAGCCTTTGGTTTCAATTCCTGTTTGTGCTAAACGAGAAACAGCGTGTTCAATTTCTCTCATAGGGTGTAAGCCCGCATAAGCCACCATGAAAACAACGCCTGCATGACTACCAATAATAGCAGGGTCGGTAACCGCATGAATCGGCGGTGTATCAATAAGAATCAAATCATATTGTTTGGAAAGACCGTTTAAAAGGTCGCCAAAATTACTGTGCATTAATAGTTCAGAAGGGTTGGGTGGTGTTTGACCGCGAGTAATAATGTCTAAGCTATGATCACCGATAGCAATAGTATGTATCGCATCTTCAATAGCAACCTTGCCACTAATCATTTCTGATAGGCCGGGTGATACGTCTAAGTCTAATACATTATGTAAATAGCCTTTGCGCATATCAGCATCAATTAATAAAACACGTTGCTCTGCGGTCGCAAGTACAGCGGCAAAGTTTGATGAAATAAAGGATTTTCCTGTATTCGGTGACGGCCCTGTTATCATCACGATATTGTTTTTAGCTTCAAGTAAGGCAAAGTGCAGGCTGGTTCGAAGACTGCGCAGACTTTCAATCGTTAAGTCAGTGGGGTCTTCTAAGGCCAGTAATGTTTTTTGTCTTCTGTCTTTGGTGCTAAGGAAGCTTGTTAGCGTGACACTTTTGCTAAGGGGGATTGATGCATAAACAGGGATTCCTGTTTTTCTTTCAAGCACTTCGGGATCTTCAACCGTATTGCGTAGCATCTTTCTTAAAAAGACTAATCCCAGGCCAAAAATACTGCCTAGTAGGGTGCCTATTGCTATAATAAGTGCTTTCTTGGGTTTAACCGCTTTGTTATGTGTGACCGCTGAGTCGACGATATAAACATTACCTACACTACTAGCCTTAGCTATTTTAAATTCTTGAATATTATTTAGAACATCATTATAAATCGAGCTAGCTACCTTAAAATCACGCTCAAACTTTAATAAGTGCTGTTGTTTATTGGGTAAGCGTTCAATTTTAGCTAAGGTTGCTTGTTTGCGTTTATTGAGTTGCCTTTCTTGCGAAACAATTGATTGTATCGTAGGGTGGTTGTCTGTATAACGTTGTTTAAGTTCATCTTTTTTTAAGGATAATTTTTGTAATTCCGTATCAAGTGTGGAAACCACATTCAAAACCGCACTAGTTTCTAAAGATAAGTCGGCTGTCTTATTTTCTATTCTATATTGTTTAAGACGAGCTTCAGCTTTTTCAAGATAAGACTTTACTGGGCCTACTTGTTCTTCAAGAAATCCTAATGCATTGCTAGCTTCTTCTGAGCTACGTGATTTATTTTGTTCTAAATATGTTCTTGATATATGGTCAAGAATTTGACTGATTACTTTTTTATCTTTCCCTTCAAGAGCTAGCTGCATTATGCCTGTCTTTTTGCCCTTTTCTCCAGCTTGTAATTTCTTCTGTAGAGCTTCAATAGCAATAAGTTTGGATTTTTTTTCAAGTTTAAACTGAGTTCCTGCTAAGGCTTTTAGTTCAGAGACGAATATTTTAATTTCACGATTTTTGGATATAGCAGGGCTACCTACTTTGCCTTTGAGAAGTAGGTTTTCGTCACTATCAAGAATAACAAAGCGATTATCGTTTTCAGCGATTAGTGTTAGTGATAAGTCGCGAAGCTTTCTTGGGAGTTTTAAACTTTCAATTCTGATTCTTTCATCGCCCCAAGCAAACTTGTGTGTGTAGTTATCAAATTTACTCCACACAGAGGGTAACTTGCCAAGAGGGTTGGCATCGGCGGCTCTGAAAAATTTGCGGTAAACATTGCTTAAGAGTGGGAACTGTCTAGGTTCGGCTATAATATCAAGCTTCAATGCCTCAACGGCAAGGCCAAGAATTTTTCTTGAGCGTATTAGTTCGAGTTCGGTGCCAACGGTTGCATCTTCTAGAGATAGTCCAGCAAGATCTTCCAAGCCCGGAACGCCGCTTTTTTTCTTCTCAACTTGAAGTAGGGCATCTGCTTGGTAGATAGGTGTTTTACCATAAGCATAAATAAAAGAGAGCGTAAAAAAACCGAGAATAAGAAATAATATCGGCCATTTACCTTGCCATATAGTATTTAATAGTTGCCTTAAATTTACATCATCTTCTTGATTAAGCGAAGATAAATCTTGTTGTGTTTGTGCGGTCATACGGATTATTGTCCATTATTATTCTAGAGCTTGTTTTTCCAAGCTTCGACTCCTGCTTCTATCAACTTAGAAGCGTTGGCAAATGTAGCTTTGTCTTTTTTGTAGGGATCAGGAACTTCCTGATTATCGATCCACTTGCCAATTAAATACACTTTACCGCGAGACTCAGGGTATTGGGAGTGCATACGATCAATATGACTTTGTTCCATGACCAGTATTAAGTCTGCAGAGCCAACCAGAACAGTGTTAATTTGTTGTGCTCGGTGGTTGGTTAAATCAATACCTTTTTCTGTCATTAGCTCAACAGAGGAGGGATCCGCAGGTTTGCCAACCAAAGCGCCAAGCCCCGATGAAAAAATATTAAGGTGAGGGTGTTGCTCTTTAAGTAACACCTCGCCTATAGGGCTTCTGCATATATTACCTATGCAGACCACCATGATATTTTTGAACATTATTTGTATCTACTCAAACGTTTAACTACCTAACGGCAGCGCGCGCTGCTCCGGCACTTGTGAATGTTGGTAGTAGCTTGCTAATGACTCTGTTCCAGCGAGTGATTGGTGTAGCTGTTACATAGACAACATCACGTGGCTGTAGTGAAAACTGCTCCGCTAATGCCATCGCATGTACAGAGGTCATTTGTAATTGATAAATAGTCGGTTTTCTAGGGTTGGCCTGTCGAACTACAAATACACCCATTGGGTTGGCCGTTTCTTCATTGACGCCTTTAGCGGTACTTAAGGCCTCTGCAAGTGAGAGCCCGAAGCGGTCAATAGTTACATTACCAGGGTTGAGTACTTCGCCCATCACAAACACCTTTTTGTAAGGGTCTAGTTTATCAATGTGTAGCGAATCACCATTGCGTAATACATAGTTTTGTGAGTTGTCGCCTTTACGGTACAAGGCTGCTAAATCTATCGGGATTTGTTTTTTATTGTGAATAAACAAACCAGTATCTGCCGCATCTTCAGATAGCCCGCCAGACTTTGCAATGATATCTCTAATAGTTAAAGGGACATCGGTAATTGGAAAGGTTCCGGGCTTATTTACTTTTCCGGAGATAAATGTTTTTTGGCTTCTGTAAGCAGCGACAGCAACACCAACTTGGGGTTTTGTGATGAATTTAGCGAGCTTTTTTTCTAAATCCGCACGAACTTGAGCGGTTGTTCTTCCGCCAGCCATAACCTTGCCCGCATAGGGAAAAAAGATTGTACCATTAGGAGCAATTTGGTGTCCTGCAGAGGTTGCTGATCTAAACTCTCCCGCAGGGATAGTTAGCTCGGGGTGATCCCATACCGTAATGCTTAAAATATCTTGTGGTGCAAGAATATATTTGTAACCGCCAGTGCCTCTAGCATGACCCTTGTTGGTGGCTCTCATTTTATTATTGTGTCTGTAGCGTCCTCGTGTTTTGCGTATTACATTGTAGTCAATAGGAACAACTGTGTAATCTCTGCCTGGCACTGCTTTCGTTAGCTTTACGGCTTTGCCAGTATCAAGTGAAGGCATTCCTGGGGGGTAGAGACTTGAACAGCCTGTTACAAAGGTAGTAACAGAGACAATAATTCCGAGAGAGAGGGCTTTAATAGTCATAATTTCCGTATCGATGTATTAAAAAATGTATAAGTAATGCGTAAATAGTGATCAGATTTTAAACTATTATGGTGGCTTTGCCAAAGTTAAAATTGCTGAACGGAGGCGTTATTTAGAATAAACGGTAGTCTAGCTAGAGTAGCACATGTTAATTTATTCTAAATTGTTAGCGAATTTATATTGAAAGTACATTAACCTAATTAGGGTGTAGACTTAAAGCGGCGTGACATGATATAGTGGGGCAGTATTTGCATTAATCTAATGTGAATCTTTTCCTAAACTACTTCATGCTGAACGAACTAAATGCTAGTTTCGTTAATTAAAGGCCGTGTTTATTCTGAGTTGTTAATATTCCACCAAACTTTCATAAAATTTGATAGATAAAAGCAATTTATTCATTGGCACTTACTCCTATTGTTACCTGTATGTTGTAATATTTTATAAATACATTAAATAATACTTTACTCTATGAATCTTTCTGATCTTAAACAAAAATCACCCAATGAAATTATTGCCATCGCCAAAGAAAAGGGCGTTGATGGCATGTCACGTGCCCGCAAGCAAGATATTATCTTTGCGATACTTAAAGCTGCGGCTAAAGAGAAAGAAGATATTTATGGCGATGGGGTGTTGGAAATCCTTCAAGATGGTTTTGGATTTTTGCGCTCAAGTAACAGTAACTATATTGCAGGGGCAGATGATATTTATGTCTCTCCTAGCCAGATCCGTCGTTTTGGTTTAAGAACAGGTGATACGGTTGCTGGTAAGATTCGTACCCCTAAAGATAGTGAGCGATACTTTGCACTACTAAAAGTAGACACTATAAACTTTGAGCCACCCGAGAACGCGCGAAATAAAATTTTATTTGAAAATCTTACACCGCTACATCCTGACGAGCGTTTACGTATGGAGCGTGGTAACGGTAGTACCGAAGATATTACTGCTCGAGTGATTGATATCGTTGCGCCGATTGGTAAAGGTCAGCGTGGTTTGATTATTGCTCCGCCAAAAGCGGGTAAAACAATGATGTTGCAAAATATCGCACAAAGCATCGCGACCAATCACCCTGATGCACACTTGATTGTTTTGTTAATTGATGAACGTCCTGAAGAGGTAACCGAGATGTCACGCATGGTGCGTGGTGAAGTGGTTTCATCGACCTTTGATGAGCCAGCTTCACGTCATGTACAAATTGCTGAAATGGTGATTGAAAAGGCCAAACGCTTGGTTGAGCATAAAAAAGACGTGATTATTTTGTTAGATTCAATCACCCGTTTAGCACGTGCGTATAATACGGTTGTTCCTTCATCTGGAAAAGTGTTAACCGGTGGTGTGGATGCGAATGCGTTACATCGGCCTAAACGATTCTTCGGTGCGGCACGTAACCTTGAAGAAGGTGGTAGTTTAACGATTTTAGCAACAGCGCTTGTAGATACAGGCTCTAAAATGGATGAGGTTATCTATGAAGAATTTAAAGGAACCGGTAACTCCGAAGTACACCTAGATCGTAAAATATCTGAGAAGCGTGTTTACCCAGCAATTAATGTCAATCGTTCAGGTACGCGTCGTGAAGAGTTATTGGTGAGTGAGGATGAGCTACAATCACTTTGGATACTACGCAAATTCTTACATCCAATGGGCGAGGTTGAGGCGATGGAGTTCTTATTTGATAAGCTTCAGAAAACCAAAACGAATGAAGAGTTTTTCAATTCCATGAAGAACTAATCTTAAATTTTAAGTGTTATAAAAAAAGCCCTGCATGATTTTTCAGCAGGGCTTTTTTATATGCTAAAATTCTATCTTGAAAGCAATTTCGGGAGAAGGGGATGTCAGCAGAATTGGAGTTACGTTGGTTAAAAACCGAACGTCTTAGTGGAACAGCAAAACGCTTTGCAGAGTTTTGTAAAGATGATATTAAAAAACAATCGCAACAAAGTGATTTCGATCTCCCTGTTTATCAGGATGCGATAAAGCAAGTCGTTGAAAATCTCGATGATTCTATTGCGATAGGAGAGATTTTCGATGCTGATTAATTCACTCTTTGCTGAAAACTTCCGAAAATACAGTAAACTCGAAGTAACAGACATTCCCGCTAATGGCACAATTATCGTTTCAGGTAAAAATGAATCAGGTAAAACTAGTATTGGGGAAGCGATTTGTTTTGCTCTATTTGGTCGTACTTTTTCATTAGATAAAAACAATCTCTCGAAGCTGGTTTACTGGGGTGCGGATGCAGCTGAAGTGCGCGTCAATTTTACGACCGCCGATGACAATAACTTTAATTTGTACCGAAGTGTTGATGAAAAAGGTAACGTAAAAGTTAAGCTCGAAAGACTTCTTCTCGGCGGAGGGAGGGCACCAAAAGCTTTAGAAGGTGAAGTGGAGGTAAGCAAGGTTTTAAATAAAGTTATTGGTTTTGATTACGATGCCTTTGCAAACTCTTTTTATTTAGTTCAGCGTGAATTAACAACACCAGAGCCGCAAAGTACCACCATTAAAAAAATGGCAGGTATTGGTGATTATGCGGCGATAAGCAGTGAGCTGGATGACGATAATACTAAAAACCAAGACAAGATTAATACCACTAAACCGGAAGTGGTCACAACTAAGTCGTCCTTGGATGCAATAAAACTAGACGAGTCATGGTTGCCTGAACTCGTTGATGCAGACCAAACCTTGGAGAACGAAAAACAACAACGCCAAACTTTATTGACAGAGTTATCGGAAAATGAAAAGCAATACGCTGAAAACTCTACAAGCTTTTTTGGTACGCGAAAAAAGCGTGGCTTCTTTGGTTTTTTGTCTTTCTTATTTTTTCCTATTATGTTGGCATCATTTTTACTATGGATGGTCAACTATTTCCGGCCCAAGCTATTGGATAACCCGTTAATAAATATTTTCGGTTTGGATGAGTTAGCTAATACACATAGCAGTATTGCAACATGGGTACTCCCCATTAGCATCATTGCAGGTATTGGTTTTTTAATTAGTTTGATAGTTCGCGGAAAAGCAAAACAAGTTATGCATGCGCTTAGTGGTGAGGCGGAAGGTTTTTCTAAAACTTTGCAAAAAAGTCATGGTGTGGTTACTTCTAGTGTTGAGAGTGTGTTGCCAGAACGTGTTGTCAGTTTAATGCAAAATAACACTGCTACGGATAAGGCCGCTATAGACTCGACTTTGTTTTCTGTGCCCCCAGAAGAGCAATTTAATAATTTGGATTCTTTAGCAGAAAATGCCACTGCTTATGAGGCAGACCCAGAAGAAATTAATGCGGCAGTACTTCGTTTATCCGACACTTTCAATAAACAAAATACTGATATTAGTAGCTTATCTAAGTCATTGAGTGCAGATATTGAAAAAGAAAAGAAACGCTCTGATGGTGCTGGGAAGCTACGCGCAAAACTTAAATCACTTAATGCGGTAATTGATGACAGTGAAAGGAAAATCGCAGTAAATAATACCTCAATGGGACTTATGCAACGTGCTGCAGAAGACTCGATTTCGTTATTTAATAAAAATATTACTGAGTTAACGGCTAAAAGCTTGCCTAAGTTTACTGAAGGGCGTTATAAAAAAGTCCGAGTCGCTGATGATTTTACGGTGCAGGTTCATTCTGATGAGAAGCGCGGATATATGGACTTTGATGAGATTTCATCAGGCACTCAGCGCCAAATTATGCTGGCGTTACGCTTAGCGATGTCGGAAGAGTTAGCAAAAAATACCGCTAATAAACAGCAGTTTATATTCCTCGATGAACCCTTTGCCTTCTTCGATCCACAACGCACCCAATCTACCTTGAATGCCTTGCCAAATATTAGTGATGTGATTACGCAAGTGTGGATTGTGGCACAGGAGTTTCCTGAAGATACGAAGGTTGATAAGGTTATTAATTGCCCATCGGACAGTGCCGAGTTGTCTGTTTAGCTCAACAACACGCCCAATGTGATCATTGCTTTCTCTAGGTTAGACTTGCTGGCTTTTCCATAATTAACACGGATGAAGTTCTTGTATTGCCCCGATGCCGAAAATAAAGGCCCTGGGGCAATACTGACGTTTTTGGCGAGTGCCTTTTCATAAAGTTTCATACTGTCTACACTTTTATCTAACTCCAGCCAAATGACATACCCCCCTTGTGGATGTGTTAAACGTGTATTTTTAGGTAAGTGTTCTGAGGCTAAGTGTAAAAAATAATCTCGCTTTTCTTTGTAATAACGACGCATTTGACGCAGGTGTCGATCAAATATTCCCATCTCAAGATAACGCGCTGCCGTCAGTGCGGGCAGAGTCGCCCCCGCCATACTATTACTGACTTTTAGTTGAGTCACTTGTTTAAGGTATTTTCCCGGAATCGCCCAGCCAATGCGCAAACCCGGAGAGAGTGATTTAGATAGAGAAGAGCAGAGTAAAACATTACTGTTAGCCCCTGTTTCATCAAATGACTTAATCGCCTTTGGGCGTTGCGTGCTGTAGCTAAGCTCTGAATATATATCATCCTCAATGATTGGAATTTCCGCTTGTTGTAGCAGAGTTCGTAGCTTTTGTTTGTTCTCATCACTCATGCAATAACCCAGCGGATTACTGAAGTTAGGTGTAAGGATGCAGGCGCTGATATTCCATTCGCGTAAAGCAAGCTCCAACGCCGTTAAGCTCATGCCCGTCTCAGCATCAGTGGGAATTTCTAAAGCTTTTAAGCCCAAAGTTTCAATCGCTTTTAAAGTGCCAAAGTAACTGGGTGACTCAATAACAACGGTGTCCCCAGGTTTAGTTACTGCACGTAAGCAAAGCGTCATCGCTTCTTGGCAGCCGGTGGTAATAACAATCTCATTCGGATTTATATTCACTCCTGCGTTAAGCATACGCCGCGCAATTTGTCGGCGTAAGTTTGCATTACCCGGAGGCGGGTCATATTCAGCGATGCTATCATCTTCTTTAATCACTTTGATCATGATGCGATTAATCAGTTTAACGGAGGGAACATCCGTTTGAGGCGGCGCTGTACCAAGTTGTATGACGTTTTTATCTTTTGAGGTTTGAAGTAAGCGTACCGCCAAGTCATCGAGGTTAACTTCCGATGGCGTTAACTCGGGCTGACTTATTTTTGGCGGGGTTGACTTCTCAAAGGGCGCTCTAACATAAAATCCCGATTGAGGACGTGGTTCGATTAAGAGTTGATCTTGTAATAGCTCATACCCACGGATAACCGTCGTCATACTCAGGCCCATTTCGGCAGAGCACTGGCGTACTGAGGGGACTTTTTCCCCAGATTGTAACAAACCGTTATTGATTTGATCGCTAATATGATCGGCGACTTGTTGATAGAGTGTTGGCATACAATTACCTTGTTAAAAAAGAGTACAGTTGTGAAACCCATTAACTGTACTCTAGTATATTAAATATTCTGCATCTGTATATTAATATGACATATCGTTATAGTTGTTAGCAAGTCGAAAGTTATGGAATTTAAAGTGCAAGATAAAAACAGTCAAGTTTTAGGGAGCGTAGTTGATAACTGGTCAGGTGCTAACTTCCCAAGTAAAGCAACTATAGTTGGTCAATACTGCAAGCTGGAGGTGTTAAGTATCAATGACCATGCTGAGGCTCTCTTTAATGCCTTCTCCCAAGATGCTGAGCATAGAAATTGGGTATATTTACCTTATGGGCCCTTTGAAAAAATTGCAGACTTTAAGCAATGGCTGCAATTTATTACGAGTGGTTCTGATCCTATGCTTTATGCCATCGTTGATCAACAAAGTAATGAGGCTATAGGTCTTGCTGGCTATTTGAGTATTAACCCAATACACGGTGTCATCGAAGTGGGCCATGTACACTTTTCTCCTAAACTACAAAACACACCCGTAGCGACTGAAGCAATTTTTTTATTGATGCAGTCTGTGTTTGATGAACTAGGTTACAGGCGGTGTGAATGGAAATGTAACGCACTTAATGAGAAATCTAAAAGTGCTGCGCTACGTTTTGGCTTTAGTTTTGAAGGTGTTTTTCGCCAAGCATTAGTGGTGAAAAAAAGAAACCGTGATACAGCTTGGTATTCCCTGTTAGATAGTGAATGGTCAAACGCAAAAAAGAGATTTGAATTATGGCTTAAGCCTGAAAATTTCGATACGAAAGGAAAACAAAAAACAAAATTGCAAAGCATTTAAAGAGTTTGAAAATATCAAAGAGTAAGAAATATGGATATCGGTATATTGTATAAAATAATCGTGTTTTGGGGGGTATTTTATATTACGCCTGGTCCTGTGTGGATATCAGTAATGGAGGCAACAAGAAGGCTAAGTTATCCTGAGGTGGCGAAATTTTACTTTAACGTATTTTTCCCTGTCAATATCACGGTTCAGTTTACTCAGGCAATCGTAAGCGTGCTATTTATTGGGCAGGTAACCCAATATTTTTCACAGATTGATTTGCTGTTTTATCTATTAGGTGGCATGTATATTTTATACCTCGCCTACAAAACTTTGAAAAATAAACAGTCAAACAGCACCTTTGAACTCGGCTTTGTGAATTTAGCGATGATTATGTTGCTATCGCCGAAAATATGGTTGTTGTTTCCCTCAGGCGCTGTGATTGCGAATCAACTTGGCCAAGGCACAGTTACTAATGCTTTAATTTTTGGAGTTAGTATGTTGCTAGTTTCTAGCTTTATGTTTGTTGTTTATATTTTAATAGGCAAGCTAGGTACACGGTTATTAAAAGATAACTTTTCCTATTTAGCGTTTGGGTTACTGTTGTTATTTGCCGTATTTTTGTTTAATGAAGCTTACCAAGTAGGTTTTGATAAGTGGGCTTACCGTTGAGAGAAATTATAGTATGAAAATCTACCAAGTTGATGCATTTACTAACGATAAGTTTAAAGGTAACCCCGCCTGTGTTTGCGTGTTACCCGAAGGTTATGCCGCGAATGAAAAGTGGATGCAAGCGTTAGCGGCAGAGATGAATTTATCAGAAACAGCCTTTGTGCAGGCTCAAGCTGATGGCAAATTTTCACTTCGTTGGTTTACCCCGACAACCGAGGTCGATTTGTGTGGTCATGCAACCTTGGCAACCTCACATATATTATGGCAAGAAGGTTTACTCGAAAAAAACAAGGCCGCTTTATTTGATACCTTGAGTGGGCGCTTAACAGTTAAGTTAATTGGCTCATTGATGGAAATGAACTTCCCTATTGATTCTTTAAAGGCCTGCAAGCAGCCAGTCGGTTTAGAAATGGCGCTAGGTGCACCCACTGTGGCAACGTATGAGGCAGGTTTGGATTTATTGGTTGAATTAGAGAGTGAAGCAGCAGTAGCAGAATTACAGCCCTCGATACAACAAATTGCTCAAATTCCAGTGCGTTGTGTGATCGTTACAGCGCAAGCCCATAAGGATAGTGACGTCGATTTTGTATCACGTGTGTTTGGGCCTCAAGTAGGTATTGATGAAGACCCTGTCACAGGTTCAGCGCACTGTTCATTAACGCCGTATTGGGCTGAAAAACTAGGTAAAACTAAAATGAAAGCCAGGCAAGTATCACAGCGCGGAGGAGACATAAGTGTTGAGTTACTCGATAATCGAGTCAATGTATCGGGGGAAGCGGTGACAATTTTTAGGGGTGAGCTCAGTGACTAAAAAAGATGGTTTGTTTGCACTGTTAGTTACCTTTATCTGGGGCATTAATTTCTCAGTGATTAAACTGGGCTTGGGCACGATGGATCCTTTTTTATTGGCGGCTTTAAGATTTTTATTGACGGCAATTCCTTTGGTGTTTTTTCTACCGAGGCCAGAGGTAAAGTTTATTTGGGTGGCAGTTTACGGATTGTTATTCGGTGTTGGTTTATGGGGAATGGTTAATCTGGGGATTCGTTTAGGTGCATCGCCGGGCGTGGCATCGCTGTTATTACAGCTAAGTGCCTATTTTACGATTATCTTTGGTTATTTCTTTTTTGCTGAAAAGCTTAATCGTTATCAGATATTAGCGATGCTGATTTCTCTTTCAGGTTTGTTGTTATTGATATTTTCAAATAACGAGTCATCCAATTTATTTGCTTTATTGCTAGTTATTGTGGGCGCATTTTCGATGGGGTTGAGCAATGTAATGATTAAAAAGTTATCACCCAAAAATGTCTTTTCATTTATGGCGTGGTCGAGCTTATTCTCACCTCTCCCGTTATTGCTATTGGCAGAGCTTACAGATAAGCAATTTTCACTGATTACAGCATTAAAGGGCATTGATGGTTGGGCGATATTTTCCATTTTATTTCAGGTTTATATAACAACGCTATTTGCTTATTGGGTGTGGAATAATCTATTGAAAAAATATCCAATCTCAACCGTTGCCCCTACGTCACTTTTGGTTCCTGTTTTTGGTTTTATCGCATCAGTAGTTATTTTTAACGAAGAGATTAGCGTTATAAAACTCAGTTCGTCAGGGCTAATATTATTAGGGTTAGTCATTTTTGTGATGAGCGCTAGGCTAAAAGGTAAGCTGAAATAAGGAGAGTGACTATGGAAAATCTACTGTCAAAACGTATTAAAAATGTACCTGAGTCGTTTATCCGGCGTATTTTAAAAGTCTCCAGTCAGCCTGATGTGATTTCATTTGCAGGAGGCTTGCCGAGTGCGGACTTATTTCCTATTAGCGCATTAGAAGAGGCGAGTTATAAGGTTTTAAAAAATAACGGGAAACAGGCATTGCAGTATGCCAATAGTGAAGGCGACAGCCAATTAAGGAATTGGATTGCTCAGCGCTACAAAGATAAACAGGGTTTAGAAATTTCACCAGAGAATATTTTAATCACTAACGGCTCCCAACAAGCATTGGATTTATTGGGTAAGGTTTTACTCGACAAAGGTGATTCGATCGTTATCGAAAACCCTGGTTATTTGGGGGCAATTCAGGCGTTTTCATTGTATCAACCCGTGATGCAAACTGTTGCAGTTGATAATCAGGGGATGAATATTGCTGCTTTGGAACACGCATTAAATACGCACAAACCCAAGCTGGTTTACACCGTGCCAAATTTTCAAAACCCTACGGGGATTTCTTATTCTCAAAGTAATAGGGAGGCTGTAGCAAATCTCGTCTCTAGCTTTGATACATTGCTGATCCAAGATGACCCCTATGGTGAGTTGCGTTTTAGCGGTAAAGCAAAAAGTAACTTTATGGCGTTTCTGCCAGAACAAACCATATTGCTCGGTTCGTTCTCAAAAATCATAACCCCGTCATTTAGACTCGGCTGGATTGTTGCGCCTAAGTGGTTAATGAAGCCTTTAGTGATTGCTAAACAGGCAGCTGACTTGCACACCAACTATTTCTCACAGCGCGTGATTGTTCAATATTTAGAAGATAACCCTATTGATGAACATGTTGAGAAAATTATTCAATTCTATGCAAAACAAAAACAAGCCATGGTGCAGGCGATTGAAAAATACTTCCCTAAAGATATTGATGTGGCTGAATCAGAAGGCGGTATGTTTATCTGGGTGACCTTGCCTAAGTCGATATCGTCGATGGAGTTATTTGATAAAGCGATAAAGAAAAAAGTAGCCTTTGTGCCGGGAAACCCTTTTTATGTGGGGGATGAGGTAAAGCAAAACACTTTGCGATTAAGCTACGTGACGATGGATGAAGTTGCCATCGAAGAGGGTATTAAGTGCTTGGGTGGCTGTATCAATGACTTGATTAAGTCTTTATAAAATAAAGGTAAAAACGATGACTATTGTTAAGTGTAAATCTCAATAAAATTGCTTTATTGAGAAACTCAAGAGGGCGTGACTACCCAAGTGTGATTGAGTTTGCTGAAAAGTTTATTGCCTTGGGTGTGCAGGGAATAACCATTCACCCGCGAGACGATGAGCGTCATATCACTCGCCAAGATGCTTATGATTTGGCTGAGCTTTTAGCCAATAAATCAGGTGTTGAACTTAATATCGAAGGCTACCCATCAGCTGATTTTTTAAAACTGGTACACGAGCTAAAACCTACGCAATGCACTCTCGTGCCAGATAGTCCTGATCAGTTAACATCGGATCACGGTTGGGATTTAAATCAGCACAGTGGTTTCTTATTGAATATATGTCAGGCTTTGAATGAAACTAATATTCGTAGTGCGCTTTTTCTTGATCCTGATATTCAACAAATTAAGCAAGTTGCTGATACTACAGCACAGCGTATTGAGCTTTATACAGAGTTATATGCAAATACGTACGGTTCTGCTAATCACCAAACCGTCTTTACAGAGTATAAAAAGGCAGTTGAACTTGCGCAGTCATTAGGCATTGCTGTGAATGCGGGGCATGATTTAGATTTATCGAATCTACAAAAATTCTTAACCATTGGCAATATTTTAGAAGTGTCTATTGGTCATGCCTTAACGATTGAATCAATCGAACAAGGGATGAAATCAGTAGTTGCTAGTTATTTGAAAATATGCCAATAAATCATCACAGGCTGGTATCGCTAAAGTAGTGCCGCTTATGTTAAGCTAAGCTCCTTTTTGTATGTTTGGAATTTTTTGCCTGAATGAGTCAACCCTTACGCGTACCAGCCACACAGCACGGCCTTAACTCGAGAGAAATCGACAAAAAAGCACGTTCAATTCTGCAAGCACTTACGGATGCAGGCTATGAAGCTTATTTAGTCGGCGGTGCAGTGCGTGATTTATTATTAAACAAACACCCTAAAGATTTTGATATTGCCACCAGTGCTACACCAGAGCAGGTTAAGCAAGTGCTCCCATCGACCCGTATTATTGGCCGCAGATTTCGGTTGGCGCATGTCCATTTTGGCCGTGAATATTTCGAAGTAGCAACCTTTCGCGCACCGCACGATGAGACTGACAAAGGCCAGACGGGTGATCACGGGCGAATTATTCACGATAATGTTTACGGCACGGTTGAAGAGGATGCCTTGCGCCGCGACTTTAGCGTTAATGCCTTGTTTTATGATTTAGTGTCGGGCGATGTCCTTGATTTCGTGGGTGCGATGGATGATTTAGAAAAACGCCAGCTACGAATGATTGGCGATCCTGTTGTACGTTATCGAGAAGACCCCGTGCGAATGTTGCGTGCAGTGAGGTTTGCATCAAAACTAAATTTAACGATTGAGCCTGCATCCGAAGCCCCAATTAAAGAGCTTTCAGGTTTGTTAGGAAATATTGCACCTGCGCGCTTATTTGATGAGGTGTTAAAGCTATTTCATGGTGGGCAAGCACAAAAGACTTTGGATACTTTGCGTAAATATGATCTGTTTAAATGGTTATTCCCCTTAGCAGAAACGAGTTTGCTAGAGGATGAAGCAGGCGAATCTGATGATGCATCCTATACACGTTTGGTGGCTGCTGCGTTGAAAAACACCGATAAACGAATACGTGCGGGTAAGCCTGTAACTCCAGCATTTTTATTTGCGGTATTGCTATGGAAACGAGTGAATGAAGGCTCTAAAATGTACAGCGAGTTGGGTAATCCGGAATTACAATCAGTACATTTAGCCGCAACAGATGCCTTTGCAGAGCAGGTTAAGGCATTATCCGTACCTAGACGGTTTAGTAATATGACTCGTGAAATCTGGACGATGCAAGGGCGTTTTCAATTTAAAAATATGCGTCGCGTAACAGGTTTTATGGAGCATAGGCGCTTTCGAGCCGCTTATGATTTTATGTGCTTACGGGCGCATGCGGGCGAGATAGACCCCTATGAATGTGAGTGGTGGACTTTAATACAAGAGGTTGATGAGTCTGAAAAGCTGGCAATGTGTCAGGCGGCGCTATCCCAAGGGAATAATAAAAGCCGTGGTCGTACTAGACGACGTAAAAAAAATAGTTAAATGAGTGTGCAACAGCAACGGGCTGATAGTGCTAAAGATGAAGGCGAGAAAGATATTTGTTATGTGGCACTGGGGAGTAATTTAGGTGACTCAGAGGCTTATTTGAATAAAGCGATTACAGCATTACGGTCATCACCTTTAATAAATCAGCTTAACGTATCCCCGTTTTATCAAAGTAAACCACATGGGCCACAAGATCAGCCAGATTATCTCAATGCAGTTGTTCGTTTTATAACTACTTATCAAGCAAAGCCGTTATTAGATTTTTTGCAAAGTATTGAAAATGATAATCAACGCACCCGAAAAGGCGTAGTTCGTTGGGGCGCAAGAACCTTGGATTTAGACTTATTATTTTATGGTGATGCGGTGATTAACACCAAACGTTTAACTGTGCCTCACCCAAGAATATGTGAGCGTGCTTTTGTTTTGTTGCCCTTGAATGATTTGCGAGCAGATTTACAAGTTGACTTGAAAAAAAGTGCAAGTATCACTATAAAGTCCTGTATTGATGCTCTGCCAAAATCGGCGCTAAAGGATATTTCTCTCTACCACGGTTAAAAATATTATGACTAAACGCATTACCGTTAAAACGCTTCGCAGTATGAAGCAAAACAGTGAAAAAATTGTTTTATTGACCGCTTACGATGCCAGTTTTGCACGGGTCATTGATGAGCAAGGTGTGGATGTTATTTTGGTAGGTGATTCTCTTGGTATGGTGATGCAAGGGCATGATTCAACTGTGCCAGTTCGAGTTGATGATATTATTTATCATTCAAAATCGGTTGTACCTCAATGTAAAAGAGCAATGGTAATGGCTGATTTGCCCTTTATGAGTTATACCAATCCAAATCAAGCGATTAAAAATGCCGCAAGGTTGATGCAAGAAGGCTTAGCACATATTGTAAAACTAGAAGGTGGTGAGGCGCAATTAGAAACAGTTAGGCATATGACACGACATGGCGTGCCTGTCTGTGCGCATTTAGGTTTAACGCCGCAAACCGTGCATAAATTAGGTGGTTATAGAGTGCAGGGTCGTGAAGAGGATTCTGCAAAACAAATGCGGACAGATGCTTTAGCGTTACAAGATGCGGGTGCTGATGCGGTAGTTTTGGAGTGTGTGCCGGTTGATTTAGCAGAAAAAATCACCCATGAGTTAGAAATTCCAACCATTGGTATTGGTGCTGGGCGAGTCTGTGACGGTCAGGTACTGGTTTTACAAGATATGATTGGTATTTCCTCACTCGCACCCAAGTTTACTGCTAATTTTTTGGTCGATGGACGAAATATTCCTGAAGCCATTAAAGCCTATACGCAAGCGGTTCGGGACGAATCTTTCCCTGCAGATGAGCAATGCTTTTTTTGATGCTTCTATCTTTTCGTAAAAAATGAGGTTTGTAAGAGCATGATTCAAGCACACGATAAAGATGAGCTACGCATTGTAATGAGGGGCTTTCGAGCAAATGCCGAAACAACGGCGTTTGTGCCAACGCTCGGTAATTTACACGATGGTCATTTATCTCTGGTACGTAAAGCTAAAGAAGTCGCTGATAGAGTGGTCGTGTCGATATTTTTAAACCCTGCACAGTTTGATAAACCAGAAGATTTGGCGAGCTACCCAAAAACACTTGAGAATGATTTGGTGTTATTAAAACAAGAAAATGTTGATTTGGTTTTTTTACCGAGTTCCGCTGAAATGTATCCCGAAGGCGGAACAACCCGAGTAGAAGTCGATGGCATTAGTGATATTTTAGAAGGGGATTCGCGCCCCGGCCACTTCTCGGGGGTTGCAACAATCGTTGCTAAATTATTTAATCTAGTGCAACCGGATATTTCTATATTTGGTGAAAAAGATTACCAACAGTTAATGTTGATTCGTCGCATGGCAAAAGATTTAGATTTTGGGATTGAAATAATATCGGCACCGACAGCTCGCGAAAAAAGCGGACTGGCGATGAGTTCCCGAAATAACTATCTTAATAAAGAGCAGAGAGAAATAGTTGCGCCTCATCTGTATGAAACTCTTCAAGAAATAAAAAGCCAAGTCATCAGTACTAAAGCGTTAAACTATTCTGAATTACAAAAATCTGTCGCTGAAGACTTGAATAAAATTGGCTTTAAAACAGATTATATAGAAATTCGTAATGCCGCTGATTTATCGATTGCGACGCAGAGCGATAATGAATTGGTCGTATTAGCATCCGCATGGTTAGGCAAGGCACGTTTAATTGATAACTTAAGAATAAGTATTAATTAGAGACCTTTGCACCAGTCAGAAGCGAAAGAAAAATAATAAGTAAATTATTCGTTGATTGATGTGTGGAAAATTCCATTGTTTACCCTTTTCGGTAGATCGTCGTATCTGTGTAACAAATCTATAACATTTTATTACATAGCCCTTTTTCCGTTCTGGTATTATCTCTTCATTAAATAAATTTATATATTGTTTTTTAGAGGAGAGAAATGAAATACCTTAAAATATTAGTAACTCTAGGGCTGTCAAGTTTGCCTGTTTATACAAGTGCCGAAGTTGTTTCAGACAGTATTGAGCTAGACATTATAGAAGTAGAAGCAAGCGTAGAAGCTACACCGCAAGTTGCTGTTGCTGATATTAAAAGTGATGCTGCTTATGCTGGTGATACGGTTTTTCAAAAAGAGGGTTATTTAAAAGCGGCTCCGATGCAAAAGCAAATAAGTGGCAAGCGTGCATTACAGGTAGCTGGAAGTAACGGTGACCCGGTTAAAGCACTAAAAACTTTTGCAGGTGTAGCCAGTTCTAATAATGATAGCAGTGCAGAGATTTATATTCATGGTTCAAAACCGCGTGAAACACGGTTTAGCTTAAATCATTTTCCTGTCGGCTATTTATTTCACTTAGGGGGTATACATTCGGTTATCGCCCCTGAAATGGTTGATCAAATTGATGCCTACCTTGGTGGTTTTGATGTAACTTATGGTGGTGCTATGGGGGCAATTGTCGATATCACACCAAAGTATCCAACGGGGACAGGTGAGGGGCGTGTTCATATTGGTTTATATGATGCTGACTTTGCTTACGATGCAAAGCTAGGGAAAAATACTAATCTCTTTATTGGCGGCAGACGTTCTTATTTAGATTTGATTGCTGATAAGTTACTCGATAAATTTAGTGAAGATGAGGATGACAAACGTAAACACACTGAGGTTACTTTGTACCCACAGTTTTATGATGGGCAAATGATTCTGTCTCATCAAAAAGGGGATAATATTTTCTCACTTGAAGCTGTTATGGCTCAAGATCAGCTAAAAGTTAATGATACTTATAATATTGAAAAAGACCCTGTGGCAATTGGTAAAGTTGATATAAAACAGCAGTCAAACACTGTGGGGGCTCGATGGGTTCATCTTGGTGATGATATTTCATCAAATACTTTATTATATCGCTTATACAGCAAGCAAGATGCGAGCTTTTTTAATGCTGACTACTTTGTTGATACTGAAGTTGTAGAATACGGGTTATTCCATGAAACGGTGAAGGAATATGATAAACATAAGGTCACCCTTGGTGGTGAATTTATTAATGTTCAAGCGCCCACAAAAGTAAAATCGAATGTACCTGCTACCAATGACTTTGGCGATATTACGACCGGCGCTGAAGTTATTAGTCTTGATAAAACCTTTAAAGCCAATGAGCTTTCCTTATTTGCGCAAGATATATGGGATGTTACCCCAAGCAACCACTTACGTTATGGTTTAAGAGCATGGAAATCAGATTTTCAAAAGCTTGGTTCGGGGGTTGATCCTCGAGCTGCCTTTGTCCATGACTTTAGTGATGATTTTTCAGCGGCAGTTTCGGTGGGTAGGTACTCCCAACGACCATCCACGCTTACGATGATCAAAGGCTTTGGTAATCCCAAGATCAAAACGCATGAAGTCTCAAATCATTACATGCTTAGTTTGCAAAAAACATTGTCTAAAAATTCATCAATTACAGTTGAGCCTTACTTTAAAACGTTTGAAAATTTAGCGATCTCGGATGATTTAAATAATTATGAGGCAGTGGGTGAGGGCGAGGCCTATGGAACAGACATTACGTATAAGAAAAATATTAGCAACGCTGATGTTATGGTGGCTTACACGTATGTAAATGCTAAACGCCAACTCAATACCAATACGAAAAAACAATACAGCTTTGAGGGTGATATCCCACACACCTTACAAATAGGCGCAAATTATCAATTTGGTAAAAATTGGCGTTTATCAGCCAATGCAAAACTTGCTTCTGGCTCTCCCTACACGCCAATTGTTGGTACCGAGCCTTATACTTATGACGGTAAACAGTACGTAAAACCCATTTATGGAAAGCCCTATTCTAAAAGACTTGGTGCTAATTTAGATCTTGATATACAGATTGGAAAAACCTTTAAATACCGAAAGAAAAGAAGCTTAGAAGTTTATGCTGAATTAATGAATTTGAATGCACTCTTTAAGCCCAATGTTGCAGGTTTAAAATATAATGATAAGTACCAAGAAGATGGTACCTATAAACAGATTGGATTTTTGCCTTCCTTACATATGAATTATAAATTTTAACGAACTTCAAGGCTTAGCGCTTAAATAGAGAGAAATTATGATAGATTTTTTAAAAGCTAATTTAGACTATGGGGTCTTTGGGGTTCTTGGCTTAATGAGTGTTATCGTTTTGTGGTTTGCCATAGAGCGATGGCTTTATTATGTGCGCGTAAACACGAAAGACTTTGAAATCGAAGAGGAGTTACACATCGCACTAACTAGGGGTTTAACGACTTTGTCTTCTATTGGTGTTAATGCGCCTTATATTGGTTTATTGGGTACGGTTTTAGGTATTTTAATCACTTTTAATGATCTTGGTAACGGTGGCGAGATAGATACCAACAATATTATGCTGGGGCTTTCGTTAGCACTAAAAGCGACTGCGGGTGGACTCGTTGTAGCGATTCCGGCAATTATGATTTATAACGCTTTACTAAGAAAAGTCGATGTGATTTCAGCACGTTGGAAGAAAGAACAGCATATTGCAACACATGCTTTATCAATCAATAAGATTTGAATCTATAAACGTTATTCCTTTTATTGACATTATGTTAGTTTTGTTGGCTATTGTGTTGACCACAGCTACTTTTATTGTTTCTAATAAGTTGAGTATAGATGTTCCGAAGTCAACATCTGAAGAAACGGTAAGCCATGACAAATTGATAGAAATTGCTATTGATAAGCAATCATTCATCTATTACAACGAAACTAAAATTGAAGCCAAAGTTCTCAAGCAAAAGTTATCTCAGCTTAGTAAAACTACCCCTATAAACCTGCGTGTTGATGGAAGTGTTGATTTTAGTAATTTTGTAGAAGTATTAGATATTTTCAAGCAATTGGAGCTACAAAAATTCTCGATAATTACACAACAAAAAAACAGCTCAAAATAAGCGCATGTTTGGTCTTCGCTCATCCATTGGTTTGGTTTTATCTTTGCTGGTTCATGGTGGTGTTGCCGCTTATTTGATAACGCGCGCACCTTTAAAGGAAAAGCCAAAACCTAAAAAAATAACGTTAGCGATGGATGTTTTTCAGGAGTCTCCCGCTCCTGCAAAGGTACTGCCGGTTCTTAAACCTATTAAGCAAGCTATAGCCGTTGTAAAGCCAGTAATTCCACTGCCAATCGTTAAACCCAGAGTGGTTAAAGTAAAAACTGCTAAAAAACCCAAACTAAAAGAAAGGGTGAAAAGAAAGAAAAAAGTAAAATATAAGCCCAAAAACGTAGTAAAAAGGATAGTAAAAAAGCGTGTAGTCAAACCTCGGCCACGGCAAGTATCTATTCGTCACAAAAGACTTATAGCTAAAAAACCAACAGTAGTAAGAAAACAGCAATCACCCAAAGTAGTAAAGCGGGTAGCTCAAGCGAGGCCAACTACTATTAAACGGGTTGTCAACGTTAAATCCAGTGTAAGAAGGGTTGCTCCTAGAGTTATCCCTGAAACAGTACCAAAAACAGCAGCTAACTCACAACTAGAAAAGCAATTTGGTAGCAGAATCTATCAGATGATAAAACAGAAAAAATCATACCCACGTCGTGCCAAAAGAAGAAAAGTGCAGGGTGTTGTGAAGGTTGCTTTTACACTTGATAAGAATGGACGTGTATTAAACCTTCGAATAGCTAAATCATCTGGTAGCAAAACACTCGATAAGGCGGCATTGAATGCTGTAAGAAGTGTGGGTAGATTCCCTGCCATTCCTGCGAGTATTAAAAAACAAACACTGAATTACACCATTCCTATCGCTTACCGTTTGCGGTAAAACATTTGATATTCTGACATATCATTTTTTAACAGTATTTATTCCTAACAAATCTATAACATTTGACTAACAGACTTATGTGTTAGTTAGTCTACTCTAATGTAACTGAGACCTTTGCACGAATAGGATGACGAGTAAAAATGACTGAAATTCCACTGCTTTTCGCCTCAATCAGTGAAATTTCATCCGATTTTTCTTTCGCCACCGACTCGTGCAAAGGTCTCGTAACTATTTTCTTTATTGGTTTTTGTTATGAAAGCAGTAATCTGTACAAAATATGGCTCGCCAGAAGTCCTTCAGCTCAAAGACTTAGAAAAACCAACGCCTAAGGGGAATGAACTGTTAATAAAAATATATGCAACAACAGTCCATATAGGCGACACTAAAATTCGTAGCTTTAAACCCAGTATGGGGTTTTTTAAAGATTTATTCATTAAACCGATGATGCGTATTTTGATTGGTTTCTCAGGCCCTAGAAAACAAGTATTAGGTATGGAGCTCTCAGGACAGGTTGAGGCCATTGGTGATAATGTGACACTCTTTAAAAAAGGTGATTTGGTTTTTGCTTCGACAGAAATGAACTTTGGTACCTATGCCGAATATACCTGCGTTCCTGAAGGTGGAGTGATCACGAAAAAGCCTAAGAATATGAGCCATAGTGAGGCCGCTCCCGTACCAAATGGCGGACTAACAGCATTGTTATTGTTAAGAAAAGCTAGAATAAAGCAAGGACAAAAAGTTCTTATTTATGGGGCTTCTGGCAGTGTAGGTACGTATTCTGTACAGTTTGCTAATCACTTTGGTGCTGAGGTAACAGGTGTTTGCAGCACAAGCAATTTAGCCATGGTGAAGTGTTTGGGAGCCGAGAATGTCATTGATTACACCACATCTAATTTCCACTTACATGATCAGACTTACGATGTGATCTTAGATGCGGTTGGTAAACTTTCTACCTCATTAGCCCGTAAAAGCTTAAAGCAGGGTGGTGTTTACCTTCATGTTTTAACGTCTACTTATGGGTTAAAGCTAATATCTGAAGACCTTAATTATCTTAAGGCGCTTATCGAAGACGGCAAGTTAATCTCTGTAATTGATAAAAGATACCCGTTAGCAAAAATAGTTGAAGCTCACCGTTATGTAGAGCAGGGGCATAAGAAAGGAAATGTTGTTATTAACGTGACGTAGTTTAAGGAATCTCTAGGGCAGCATATCCTAGGCGCGTTTTGAAATGAATGCTTATTGCCTTCATGAAAATGGAACAACGGAGATACTGTCCTAGAGGCTTATCCTGCGGGGATTAGCCAAGTACCCAACTTGTTTTTACCATAGAATGACTATGCAAAAAACAAATGCCTCGAACTTGGAAACTTGGCGTTGCCAGAATTTATGGGACTTGATCAAGAGGTTCCTTAAAGGGATCTTATTATGAAAAATATACTATCATTTAGCCTTTTGACCTCATTGTTATTTGGGTGTAGTACGCTACCCTCGTATCATGAGATGATCTGTAAGAGGCTGATTGAAAAAGAAATATTACTACAGTCTAATTACAAGGTAAATATATCCGGCTCTATTTTAAATTCTATTGCGGATGTATTTGAAGATAGCAATGAATCAAAAGTTGATGCGCACTCTGCTGATGTTGAATTAAATAATACTAAGAATGAGTTACGTTCTATTCAAAGTGTTATTTATCAAAAAAAGAGTAGGGCTAAAAGCCAGCGTAGAGCTTCTAACGTATGAGTTTGTGAACCTGTAACTTAATTTAAGTCAGCGGTATGTTAATTTTAAAGCTTGCACCGCCAAGCTCTGAGTCATGAATACTAATAGAGCCGTTATGCTTTTTAATAATGCGGTCTGCAATTGCGAGCCCTAGTCCAAAGCCACCCAAAGCACGGTCACGGCTGGCATCAATTCGAGAGAATGCCTCGAAAATTGTTTTTCTATCTTGTTGCGGGATTCCTTTACCATCATCCTCTATAGCGATTTGAAAATTTTTAGTATTTTTTCTTAGGCTAACCTTTACTTGTTTATGGGCATAACGAAATGCATTTTGGATAATATTATCAATGACCCTTGTTAGTAGTCTAGCCTCAAAGGATGCATTATCGTTAGTTTCAATATTGATACTCTGGTAGCTTAATTCGATACCTTCACTTAATGGTTTTAAACGTTCCATGGTTTGGTTAAACCAAGGGAGTATCTTATTTTCTGTTATTTTTAATGATACATCGGTGTAATCCAAACGAGCATAGCTGAGTAGCTCTTCTAATAGCTCATCGAGCTCTTCAATATTTTCGTTTATATCAGTAATAAAGCGTGTTTTTTTGGTTTCATCGTTAGTGTTCGATAACATTTCTAAAGCAAAGCGCATTCTTGCGACAGGAGTTCTAAGCTCATGTGATACAGCAGACGTCAGCTCTTTTTGTGAACGTATACTGTTTTCTGTTTGTTCCGCCATGCTATTAAAAGCATGGGATATTTTTGCAATAGGTGACCAGCTTCGATAAGGAACTCTAGCTTTGTAGTTTCCTGAGCCAAACTCAATGGCTGCTTGTTTTATTTTATTGAGGTTTGCCCAGAAAGGCTGAAGCCACAAAAAGAGAGTGCTTGCAAAAGAGGTAAAAAAAGCAAGTAAGGTAAGTAGCGGTAAGTTACGTATATACCAAGGTATTTCTACTGGACCAATTTGTAAAAGTTGATCATTGTTATTCAGCTTTTTAATAAAGGTTGCATGGTTTGTCTTTTGAGTGATATTTATAATTTTATTTTTATTCAACTGCGCAATTTTTTCAGTAGAGTCTTTAAGTTCACCTTTAACTTTTGCAATAGTGGTAAGGCTTAAAGGTAAAGCAGTCGTGGCTTCCAGTTTTTTAAGAGTGCTAGGCCACTGACTTTCATCGCTTTGTTGTTATTCCTGTTGAATTAAAGAGAACATACCTTTGGCAAAGCCTTTGGGTTTTACTTCAATTTTTAATTCTTCCGTGTTGATTGTTAAGTTAAGTTCATAATCCAACTCTGCTCTCCACACATAGGGCGTCTTGTTGGACTTGAAATATAAAATATCAAGTTCCTCTTCTTCATCAATGAAGCTCTTATTTGCAATATCGTTTATGAAATTGCTACGTTTTTCTTTACGTGTTAAGACATGTTTATCATTTAATATCTTGAGTTGTTTTTTATTAAAGTTATAGCTGCTCTGTGGGGCGTACTTGAATGTGTTGCCAAATAGTTCTTGGTAGTTGTTTATTTGTTTATTTGTTTATTTGTTTATTTGTTTATTTGTTTATTTGTTTATTTGTTTATTTGTTTATTGATTTGCTGATTATCTGAGCCCTTTATTGATCTTTCTAAGAGCTTAAATGTACCCATGGAGACTCTTTCATTAATTGTTGCGCCATCACCAAATGATTCTCCTGCTGTATTAACCCCGTAAATGAATAGGATAAAGACACCAAAGGAGGCAAATACCATGAGGTAAAGTGTTATAAAAAGTTTTGCCATTATGACCAGCCATTACTTACAAATAGATAGCCTTTTCCTCGGACTGTTTTGATACCTTGCGGATTTGTAGGATCATCCATAAGTAATTTTCGAAGACGAGAGATACGAATATCAATTGAGCGATCTAAGCCGTCATGTTCGATACCCGATAATGCTTGGCTGATATCATCCCTTGAGAGTACCTCACCTGCGTGGGTTGCGAATAACCATAATAAGTCAAATTCAGAGGTGCTAAAATTAATGGTTTGTTGATTTAAGTGTACGGTTCGAGAGCTATAAGAAATACTTAGAATACCGAATGTTAATGGGTCTTGATTGCTTGATTGTAAGGTGTGAGTGGCGCTATGAGAATCAGGAGAGCGTCGTAATAAAGCCCGGATCCTTGCTAGTAATAATCGTGGTTGTACAGGCTTAACGACATAATCATCGGCCCCCAGTTCAAGCCCTACAACCTGATCAATATCATCATCACGAGCAGTTAACATTAAAATAGGCCCAGTGTATTGTGGGCGCACCTGTTTACAAACTTCAAAGCCATCAATACCTGGCAACATTAAATCTAAAATAACCAAGTCGGGCTGTGTGTTTATTATCGTGGTGACCGCTGTATCACCACGAAATTCGGTCGATAATTGTAAATTATTTTCTACAAGATATTCGACAACGAGAGCAGAGAGACGCAAATCATCTTCAACCAATAATATGGAAGGTGGTGAATCTATCGTGGTTAATGGAGAGCTGTGCATATTTCCTACTATGCCTTTATTGACAAAGGTTCGTCTACCGTTGTTTCGTTATGAAAGCGTAACAGTTTGTAATCAGTGAGTTGTTACAAACCGTTACATCTTATTAACAATAAATGACTAAACACAAACAGTGTCAAAGCTGCTTAGGTTTTATCATCCTCATAACTCTTCCAGATTAATAAACAGGACAGAGACTTTTATTTTTGAGGAATACATTATGAATACTTATTTAAAACAAATTTCAGTAATTACTTTTATGAGCTCATTTGTTGCGGTATCAATCACGCCTGCCTATGCTGATTGGGGTGTGGGATTAAATGTTAATAATCGCTTTATGCAGTATAAGCATAAAAAAGATAAAGTTATTATAAAAGACGTTTTCGATATTCAATATCGTGGCGCCAAGTTTAACTTAGACAATTCAGGGGCAAGTTATGATTTTACGAACTCTAATAACTATGGTGTTGAGTTAATTCTAGCTCAAAAGAATCTTGGCTTTAAGAAAAAAGACTTTGCTGTATTTAAAGGTATGGATGATCGTAAAGAATCAATAGATTTAGGGTTACGTCTGATCGCTGATACAGGTGTACTTTCTTCTGCCGTGTTTGAGATTACTAGAGATGTTTATGCCAGTAAGGGCGTTGAGGCAAGCTTAAAAATAGGGGGAATAACACCACATGCCCAACATTGGACGGGTAACCGAGAAGTTTCGCTCGCAGCTGTAGCGGGGGTTCGCTACAAAGACAAAAAAGTGGCTAATTATTACTACGGTGTTAAAGATAAAGAGGCAACATCACTCAGAAAGGCTTATAAAGCAAAAGCGGCCACGACACCTTTCGTGGGCTTAGAAGCATTAGCAAATTTGACAAAGCACATATCGTTAACGGCAGATTTGGGTATTTCAAAAACAGCTGATAGCGTTAGAAACAGTCCGCTAACCGATAGTAAAAAGTATTTTACGAACGGCAAAATAGGTCTAAATTACTGGTTTTAGGCTGTAATCCTATCGGGAAACTAGGGTATTATGGATCAAAGTAACCCCCGATAGGCGATAGACTATGGCAAATATAAACCTAACCGACCCACGCAAACGCGATGCGGTTGTTAAAGCAGAGAGTATTTCGCCGCGTAGTCGGGTGCGTTATGTCGGCCCGAAAGGTGGTGCGTCGTATACGCGTAAGGTGCTCAAATCGACAGTTGATCACGACTATGATTCGTTACTTGAACAAGCTAAAGATGACCCTGAAAAACTCGCACAGTTATTAATTGAAAGTGATATCGACGTTGATAAAGAAGTCTTCGGACGCTTCTTGTGGAATGTGTCGCGGGTTTATATCAATGAAGATGAAGAAGTCACTTATCGCATCCAACAGAATGAAATCATCTATACGCCAGAGGGTAAACTTAAAGAGCGTCGCCAGCGCGAACGTGCCGAAGCGAATGTCGATAGTGATATTCCACTGAGCTGGACAGGTAAGAAAATTACAAAAGCAGAAGCGATTCGCCGTTATGTTTTTTCGTCAAAATTACAGATTGTTCATATCAATGGTTTAACCTACGATTTTTTATACGGCATGGCAAAAGAACTAGCAGAGCTAGACAGCCTAATGTTGTTAGGGGGAGGGAAGTCAGGCAAAGAACCGCTGGTGTTTCGGCGTGGTAGCACCGCTTATCGAGGATTTTTAGAAGGTCGGATTAAGGATGATAGTTATATATTGTTATTACATTTATCCAATGCGGAACTAAAAAATATTATTCCTACTAAAGAAGAAAAATCTAAAGCTGAAAAAGAAATAAAGGTTAAAAAACCTACAAAAAAGCAAAGTAAAAAAAAGAAAATACTTAAAAAAGAAGCTAAGATGAAATCAGTAAGTAAAAAAGCAACAAGTAAGAAAAAAACTGCTAAAAAGTCTACGAAATCAAAAGGGATCTAGTGAAAGCATTAAAACATTTATTCGACAATAATTTAGAGTGGGCGCAAGCCATACAAAAAGAAGACCCTGGTTTTTTTGAGTCACTCTCAAAGCAACAGAGTCCTGAATACTTGTGGATTGGTTGCTCAGATAGCCGAGTACCGGCTAATGAAATTATTAACTTGCCACCTGGTGAGGTTTTTGTACATAGAAATATTGCCAATGTGGTAGTACATACTGACTTAAACTGTTTATCAGTTATTCAGTTTGCTGTCGATATTCTAAAAATAAAACATATTATTATTTGCGGGCATTATGGCTGTAGTGGTGTTAGAGCAGCACTTGATGATGAGGAGCATGGCTTAGTGGATAACTGGTTGCGTCATGTGAAAGATGTTATTCGTTTTAATGAAGATAGTTTTGAAGGGATGACTCATCAACAACAACTAGACCACCTTTGTGAATTGAATGTAAAGGAGCAAGTAACTAATATTTGCAATACTACCATTATAAAAAATGCATGGAAGAATGGTCGTGATTTATCCATTCATGGTTGGATTTATAATATTGAAAATGGCATTTTAAAAGAGCTTGTGCCTTGCATTTCTTCAACAGAAGAAAGCTTGAAATAGATTATTGTTTAATTTTTCTATGAATTATTGAATGAGTATTGACCAACTATTCAAATACATCAAAGTAGTTTTAGTCCCTCACTCTGTTTGAGTGAAAACAGTTAATGCAGGTAATTTTACTATCGACTTCGGAAAGAATTAAACGTGCAAAGCCTTGGCGTGATAAGCAATATGCTCGCCTATAAAAGTTGCAATAAAGTGATAGCTATGGTCGTAACCTTCCTGCCTATTTAGGGTTAGTGTTTGCCCTGTTTCATTACATGCAGATTGAAAGTTTTCTGGCAGCAATTGCTTCTCATTATAAAATTCATCAGCCAAACCTTGCTCAATTAAAATATCATTTACTGTTGCGCCAGCTAAAACTAACTCGGTCGCATCATATGTTTTCCATACTTCAACATCATCGCCTAGATAGGCACCGAAACAGCCTTTTCCCCAGTCACAATTAATCGGGTTACAAATGGGAGAAAAAGCGGAAACTGATTGATAAGCATCAGGATTTTTGAGCGCGCAAATTAGCGCGCCGTGACCGCCCATTGAATGGCCTGAGACTGATTTAACATCAGGCATCAACGGTAAATTTGCTTCTAATAACTTAGGCAGCTCTTCCACAATATAGTCATACATTTGGTAGTGCTTTGCCCAAGGCGCTTGAGTTGCGTTTACATAAAACCCCGCACCTTTTCCTAAATCATAACGCTCAGGTTCATCGGCTACATCATCACCGCGTGGGCTGGTGTCGGGGAAGACGATGGCGATACCCTGTTCAGAAGCGTAGCGTTGCATACCACCTTTGGTACGTGCATTATCATCAGTACAGGTAAGACCTGAAAGCCAATACAAAGCGGGCACATTGCCTTTTTCAGCTTGTGGCGGGAGATAAACTGAGAATGTCATCTCACAATCTAATACCGTGGACCCATGCGTATAACGGTTAAGCAAACCGCCGAATTCTTTGATACTTTCTATACGTTGAATGGTCATTCTTGATCCTTGTGTTTGTCACTTAGAAAGAGGTTATAACAGAGCGTATACTCTCGCCCGAATGCATTAAATCAAAAGCTTTATTAATATCTTCGATGCCCATGGTGTGCGTTACTAAGCTGTCTAACTCAATTTCGCCAGATAGATAGCGATCAACGTAACCCGGTAGTTCGCTACGACCTTTTACTCCACCAAAAGCTGTTCCCATCCAAGTACGACCTACTACCAAGTTGAAAGGGCGTGTTGATATTTCTTGACCGGCACCCGCGACACCAATCACCACTGACTTACCCCAGCCCATGTGAGTGCATTCCAGCGCATCACGCATTACATGGACATTACCAATACACTCAAAAGAGTAATCAGGGCCACCGTTGAAGGTATCCTGCATGTACTCGACAAAAGAGCCACCCTCGTCACTAAGGTCGTTTGGATTAACAAAATCGGTACAACCAAGTTGCTTGGCAAATTCAAATTTATCAGGGTTAATATCAATACCGATAATGCGCTCTGCACCCGCCATTACCGCACCTTGAACACAGGATAAACCGATTCCGCCTAAACCAAATACAGCAACGGTTGAACCTGCCTCTACTTTTGCCGTATTTAATACTGCGCCAATTCCTGTGGTCACACCACATCCAAGTAAACAGGCTTTATCCAGTGGTGCGTTTTTATTGATTTTTGCTAAAGCAATTTCAGGAACTACGGTATATTCTGCAAAAGTCGAACAGCCCATGTAATGATAAATATCGTTACCCCTTTGCGAGAATCGACGTGTTCCATCTGGCATATAGCCGGTCCAAATCGTGCCAGCAATCGTCTGACACAGATTTGATTTTGTTGTATTACAATATTCGCAATCACCACATTCAGCAATATAGAGTGGGATAACATGGTCGCCGACTTTTAAATCTTTAACACCCGCACCAAGTTCAACAACCTCACAACCACCTTCGTGCCCTAAAATACAGGGAAACGAGCCTTCAGGGTCGTCGCCTGAAAGAGTAAATGCATCGGTATGGCAGACTCCAGAGGCGATGACTTTTAATAAAACTTCTCCTTCTTTGGGGCCCATTACATCAACCATTTCAATGGATAATGGCTTTTTCGCTTCCCATGCAACCGCTGCTTTTGCTTTCATTTTCATTCTCCTGTGAAGATTTGCTTTTAGTGGCGCTCCCTATATCATAGTGTAGATGCTAACGAACGCTGGGTTAGCAGAAAATAGTATGAAGCTACAGTAGCCTGATGGACTTATGAAATCAATTCTCGATAAAGAAAACTTAACTCAACTGCTGGGTGATTATTACGTCGGCAAAGCGGCTGACTGCATTTTAGACCCTGATATTTTGCGCCAAGTACGCATGCGTCGTCGTCAGCTGGGGCGCATGATGATGGCTTTGGATCGTGACAAAGCTAAATATCGCATCCCCGCAGGTGATTATTTTATCTCACGCAAAATTGATGGTGAATTTACCTGTTTGGTTTACCGTGATGGTGAGGCTTTTACGGTAAACCCCGGTGGCACGGTGCGCATGGGGGCAGAGTTTCATAAGCGTGCTGCTAAACACCTTAAAAAAGCAGGGGTTAAATCAGCACTCATTGGGGGTGAGTTATATGTGAATCGCCCCGATGGGAAACGCGCATGGGTACATGATGTGGTGCGTGTGGCGCGAAAACCTGAAGATGAAGCGGCGGTTGATAGTTTAGGTTTTGGCATTTTCAATATTTATGATTTAGATGGCAAAGACTATTCGATGCATTACGCCGATGCGATTCAAAAAGTGCAGGAAGTGTTTGGTGAAGATGGGCTGGTGCATTCGGTAGAGACAGTCGTCGGTGATGAAAAAGAAATCTTCAGACTATTCTCAAAGTGGGTCGATGAAGAAGGTGCCGAGGGCGTAGTCGTTAGAAGCGATACCGCGGGCGTGTTTAAAATTAAACCACGCCATACGCTGGACTTAGCCGTTGTGGGCTTTACCGAAGGCATTGATGATCGCTCCGGCATGTTACACAGTATGTTACTGGCAGTGATTCGCAGCGATGGAAGTTTTCAGATTGTATCGCGTGTTGGCGGTGGTTTTAGTGATGATCAACGAATAGAAATACTTAAAATATTACAACCGCAAGTGGTCGAAAGCGAATACGCTGAAGTCAACTCCGACCGAGTTGCTTATCAAATGATTAAGCCGAGCTTAGTGATCGAGATTTCCTGCTTGGATATAATCTCGCGCACCTCACACGGTAGCACCATCGACCGTATGATTATTGAGTGGGACGAGGATAAAAATTACTGGGAGGGTATCCGCCGTTTGCCTTTGTGTAGCATTATTTCACCGCAGTTTTTACGCATTCGTGATGATAAAACCGCAGATACCGATGATATCAAAATGAGCCAGCTGACTGATATTACCGAAATACCAGATATTGAGCGTGTCGCCGATGATTTGATTTTACCACTCAGTACTGTTATCGAACGTATCGTTGCCACCAAAACACTTAAAGAAGCAACGATGGTGCGCAAACTTCTTTTGTGGAAAACCAATAAAGAAGAAGCCAGCCGTGATCACCCTGCTTACGTGCTACACCTAACAAACTACAGCCCCAACCGCAAAGAACCCTTGCAACATGAAATTCGTGTCAGCAGCTCCGAAAAGCAAATTAAAATGCTGATGGAAAACTGGAAAGAGAAGTATATTGTCGGCGGTTGGGTCATTATCTAGCTTAAATATGGTCTATTTTGAATCGCCAATCATTAACTATATAACTATTTTGAATTTTTAAGTGGTTTAGGTTGCACTAATTTTGTATTGATAAAATGGCAGTAGCATGCATGATAGAACCCTTACACAATATATCCAAAAAAATCTTTTTAAAGGTAAGGCAATAACTCTACTGGGTGCGCGGCAAGTGGGCAAAACCACGTTAATAGTTTAAGTGGAAAGAACATGCGAAAGTTAAATTCCCACTAACATTTACGCGGGTTTACCCTAATAGCACTACTGAAATCGTAAGCGGTGAAGAGTTTGTGGGTGTTATATCAGCTTAATACAGTGAGATAAAGTACATATCTTAGTCAAACTTATAATGTGTTTTTAGGGGCTCGTGAATCTCCCAGTTACATTGTAGCCCCTTCGGCAGCGTAACTAGGTCGCCTTTAACTATTGTAACGGGTTTGCCGTTTTTGGGAGTAACCGTAACTTTCCCTTCAAGCAGGTAACAGCTTTCTTCATCTTCATAACTCCAAGGAAAGTTAGCTTCTGGATGTGACCAGAGTGACCAATCAAAAACGCCTTTCGAGCCTAAATCCGCTTGTGAAGCTTGATGTATAACCTTAATCTTTTTCATTATTTTTATATCCCCATTTTCTGAAGAGATTTGAAATCTCTTTGTTATTAGAGGGCTATTATCTATCAAGGTTCAGATGAAAGCAAAAATAGACACGAGAGCACCTACAAATATTTTGGTGTTATTATAGTCGTATGAAAATACTTAGTTGGAATATTCTCCACGGTGGTGGTCAACGTGCGCCAGACATCCTTAATGCGATTGAAAAAGAGCAAGCTGATATTGTAACCCTGCAAGAGTTTCGACATGGCAGTAGCAAGCAGGTGTTGCTTGATGGTTTAAAAGCAATGGGCTTAGATGAGCAATATGTGCCTGAAACGAATAGTGCGCGGGATAATAGCCTAATTATCGCCTCACATACGCACTTTCAGGCGCAGGTATTTCCAAAAGGTGAGCCACTGCCTGCACGCGCTATTCGTGCTTTTTTTCCAGATTTTTCTGAGCTAAGCCTAATCGCGGCGCACCTGCCACAGAAGAAAAAACAACCGCCGTATTTGCACGCATTAATTGATTTAGATAAAGACTTTTTAAAAGAAAGTAGTTTGATAATCGGCGATTTGAACACAGGTATCCCCTTTGAAGATTCGGAAACAAAATCCTTTGAGCATACGTTTTTGTTTCAACAGTTATTACGTGATGGCTGGATAGATGCATGGCGTAGCCGTAACCCTAAAAAACGTGAATTTACTTGGATAAGCACCAAGCAGAAGAATGGTTTTCGTTATGATCATGCGCTTGCATCGGCATTACTTAATAATAAAATAAGCCGCATTGAATACAATCATGATGTTCGTTTAAGCGGTGTTTCTGATCATTCATATCTCATTTTGAAGCTTGACTTGTAGTGCTTTGTTCATAGTGCATTGAGCTTAGTTTTGTTTACGTTTGTCTGTCGTGTATTGCTTACTTTTTAAGCAGGCGTATAGTCCCGTATATTGCAATTAATAGATGTGGTCAAAAATGAAAATAGCTTTTGTAATAGCAAATTTAAATGGTGGTGGGGCAGAGCGAGCTGTGTCTAACTTGTCTCTGGCGATGGAAAAAGAAGGTCATGATGTATCAGTGATCCTGCTTGATGCAAGGAATATTGGATATCCTCATGGTGGAAAAATCATTGATGCTAATATTCACCATGCTTCATCAGCGCTAGGGCAAATAGTTAACTTATTCAAACGCGCGTCTAAATTAAAAAAAATCTATAAACAGCATCAGTTTGATGGGATTTTTACCTTTATGGAAAGTACGGGCTTCCCCAGTGTTCTAGCCACTAAAGAAACCATAGTCTCGGTACATGATAATCCAAAATCTTTAAGCAAAATTTATCAGCCTTTTTATCCATATATTTACCCTAGAGCTAAAAAAGTAGTTGCCTGTGCCAAAGCCATTGATGAAAAGTTAGTGGAGCTGTATGGTTTTAAAAACACCACCACTATTTATAATTCGGTTGATATTGATTTAGCGATTGAAAAATCAAAAGAAGAAATCCCCGAAACACGTTCGTTTATTTTAGCTTTAGGTCGACTTGTTCCGCAAAAAGGGTTTGATTATCTCATTGACGCTTTTACAAATAGCCAGGCAAAAAATAATGTCGATTTGTTAATTTGCGGCGAAGGTGAGGAGAGAGAAAAGCTGCAAGCGATGATTGATGAGCGAGGTATGAGTGATAAAATTATTTTAAAAGGTAATGTTGAAAACCCCTTTGCTTATTATGCAAAAGCAGACTTTTATGTGCTTTCTAGTCGTCATGAGGGTTTCCCTAATATACTGATTGAGGCACTCGCATGTAGTTGTCCTTGTATTTCTTTTGATTGTAAAACCGGCCCGAATGAGATTATTAAAAATGGCGAGAATGGTTTGTTGGTTGAGGCTGAAAGTGTATCAGGGTTAACGGATGCTATAGATAAATTGGCAGGGGATAAAGAGCTAAAAAGTTATTTTATAAATAATGCGAAACAGTCAGTACTACACTTAACGCCACAATCTATTGCGAAAGAATGGTTGAAATTAGTCTCATGAAAAAAATTAATATACTTAATTTAACGACGTCGTTTGTAATAGGCGGGGCAGAGAAAGTAATATTAGACCTTATCTTATGCCTAGATAAAGACAAGTTTAACCCTTCAATAATAGCGTTATCTGAGCACGATGACATGCTTGAAGAATATGTAAGTCAAGGTGTTAAAGCTCAAAAACTTGATATGAAAAAAAGCCCTAAAGATTTTGTTAGGGTGTATCAATATATCAGCCATTATATTACTGAAAATAGGATTGATATCTTACATGCTCATTTAACGCATACACTTCCGTTTTTAACACTATTAAAAATACGTCACCCCAAACTAAAAATAGTTTTCACATCACATAATACCAATGTCGGTGGAAAGCATCGTGAGCTCATGATTTGGCTATCAAAACCTTTTAGAGATGCGGATGTTGTATTTTCTAAAGAAATGATCAATAAGCTTTATAAGAAGAACACAAGAGTCATTATCAATGGCGTCAATATTGATAAGTTTAAAAGTAAGGCCGTAAAAAACACACCCTTTACCTTTTTAAATATAGGGAGTGTTCGTGAAAAAAAGAATCAAATATTTCTTTTAGAGTGTGCGAAATACCTGAAATCTAAAGGCTATAAGTTTGTTATAGATATCGTCGGTGGTGGGGTAGAAAATCAAACGCTCATTGATAAAATTTCAAACTTAATTGAAGAAGAAAAATTAGGCAACTATGTCCGTATGTTAGGTTTGAGAAACGATATACCGGATTTGTTAAAAACGGCACATTGTCTGGTGTTACCTTCGCATCATGAGGGTTTGCCAATTGTATTATTAGAAGCCGGGGCAGCAAAATTACCGGTAATATCAACTCCGGTGGGGGCAATACCTGATTTGATTGATTCCACAAATGGCTACCTCAGCTCACTGAAAACATTCTGTCAAACGATGGAAGTGGTTTATAACAACTATGAAGAGGCTGAAGAAAAATCGTTCCAGCTAGCTCAGAAGATAGATGAAAAATATTCTATCAAGAGTATGGCAAAAGCACACGAGGACTTATATCTGTCTTTGTTATAGAGATTGATTGTGATGGGAAGGCTGAGTCCGTTTTTTTTTTTTACAAGCTTAGCTCTTTGCATGGGTTAGGGGGTAATAGAGTAACTTATGCAAAGCTGCCAAGTTAAATTATAAGGTCTCTTCTATTAGAGATGCCCATGGTGTGTGTGGGGCTTTTAATAAAATGTTTATATCGGTATTGTAATGCCGTTGGTCTTTGGAGTGGGTTACTTTTTAGTCGAAATGGTTAAAATATACGCAATAGAGGCGAGAACTTTTATTGATAAATACATACTAAAGGTATGTTAATATTCTAAGTTGCTCAATAGTTAGCCATTGCTTATTTTTTACTTAGTCATTATTGTTGCTATTAATCACTAATATAATATTTACTTACCAAGGATTATAAAAATGTTAAAATTAAAACACTCTTTATTGGCTTTGTCCGTATCGCTGTCGATACTTTCTGTGCAAACTAGCTATTCATCCCCTTTTGCAATACTTCCTTTGGGCGACTCCATTACAAATGGAATTGCTAATGATAGCGTAAACAAGCTTGCTTATCGTGATGACTTGTTTGATAAATTATCACGCTTAAAGTATGACTTTCAGTTTGTTGGTCGTTGCCCTGATACAGGAGATGATGGAGGTCAGTGTCAAGCCCCTTCAGTTTACAAGGGAAGAACCCTTAATCATGAAGGTCGAGCAGGTTATCATGCCGATCAAATAAGGGATAACCTCACTAATTGGCTAACATGGTACACGCCAAATGTAGTGTTGCTACACATTGGAACCAATGATATTTTTGACCAAGCTAATGATATCAATAAATCTAATAATACGATTGAAGCTGATACTTATACGACAACCCTTTCAGATATCGAGGGTATCATTTCTAAGTTGAAGGACAAGGAAGCCGATCGACAAGCTGAGTTTCCTGGTTTTAAGATGAAAATTTATGTAGCAAAAATTTTGCCTATGGGGATGCTCCGAAAAGCTGAAGGTTCTGAAGAAAAAGTTCTATATAACGGCGGTGTGGGTGATGCGGCGAAAGGTTTGAATGATTTGATGACAGCAGCTTGGGCTACTACAAATGGGGTAACTGTTATTGATCAGAATAGGCTATTTAACTTCGACGACCATTTTGATAGCGGAAGAATCCACCCTAATCAAGCTGCTGAGTACATTATGTCGTACCGTTGGTCAGCTTTAGCGATTGAAAATGATGCTGATTTTTCTCCTGAGGCTGCGACTGGTGATAAGTCAACGCTTGTCGCTTCAACCGATCCCGTAGCAGCTGATAATACAGCTAGTGCAACAATTACACTTGAAGCAAGGTTTTCAAGTGGTAATCAACTAGGCAGTGGTAGCGACTCTGTAGCATTTTCAATAAAAACAAATACATCGCCATCTGGTGCAACAATGACTACGCCAATCGATAATAATGATGGCACTTATACAGCGACAGTTAAAAGTAGTGAGCCTGGCGAAGTTGTTATTGGGGCTAGTATAAACGGCCAAGCGATAGAAACCGGAGATGTAACCATTAACTTTGTTGGAGGGCAAAACCTCTCATTTAGTGCTCCGGTAGTGGCTGCTAATATTGTTTTTGGAGATGCCGCTTTTGATGTTTCTGCAGAAAGTAGTTCAGGGCTTGAGGTAGTAGTAACGTCTTTGACTGGTGAGGTTTGTAGTAATCCAGATGCCACTACGGGTAAAGTGACGATACTAAAGGCAGGTGAGTGTAAACTTGAGGCGTCACAACAAGGCGGAGAAATAAACGGTATTACTTATGCTGCAGCTGAATCCGTGGAAAGAGTCATTACCATTGCTAAAGCCAATCAAGCAATAACGTTTGCGAAAGATACACCGACTACGTTGTATAAAAATGGGACATTCACTGCATCAGCAACCAGTACATCGGGTGAGCCAGTGGTAATAACCTCAACAGATGCTAATATCTGTAGTGTTAACGCGAGTAATTTAGTTACTATCAAGGTTGCCTCGGGTGTTTGTCGCCTTAGTGCTGTTGTCAAAAGTAATGATAATTATAATATGGCGCTAAAAACGCATGGTATCCGCATAAGTGAGACAATTACTCTGCAAGATATTCCTGATAAAGTGGTTGGTGATATAGCCTTTCCGGTTAAGGTCGCGGCTGATTCGGGTGCAACTGTTACTTTAACCGCAAGCCCAGCAAATATTTGTACAGTCAATGGCTTTAACGTTTCAATTGGGAACTCAGCAGGTACTTGTACGCTAAGCGCAACAACAACTAATGGTGCCAAAGAGACGACAACGTTCAACGTTAAGAAAAATGCAAGACAGTTAGCAAAAGAGGCTGTAGGAAAAGTCATTGCTAGCGGCTCAGGTAGTATCACCGTTGCCCAGTTAGAGCCTATCAAAGGACTAAAAAACCTTAAGGAAGGCACTGATTACACCAAAGCACTTAAAGCAGGAACGTATGCAGATAAAAGTAACCCGACAGTTGCTGAGCTTCAAACTGTGATTGATAAGGTGAATAGTGATAACAATAAGTCTGGTGGTTCAACGTCGCCACTTTGGTTGCTAATGTTAGGCTTTGTTTCGTTACTGCGTCGTAAATTAAGCTTAAGCAAGTAACTAAAAAGAGGCCTCAGAAGAAAGTTAATTATTCTGAGGTTCTCTGCAATTATTAAAGGATTTTATTATGTTAAATTTAAAAAATGGGCTGTTAGTGTTATCACTTTCACTATTTACAAGCCAAGTAGTTTTGGCTGAAACTGCCAAGGTGCCACCCGTTACAGATGGAATGGTATTATTGTTAGATGCTTCGGACCTTGATGCAAATGGGGAGGTTGACGAAGGGTTTGTGACAGGTTTAGCGGTTAATAACTGGCGGGATAAATCAAGTTATGCTGATAACAATACAGATAACGATAACAATGCGTATGCCAACAATGGCAAGCCTCCGAAAAGATTAAAAAACCAGTTAAATGGTAAAGGTACGGTTGCATTTAAGGAGGGTGGTTTGTCTGTCTCTTCAAAGGTTGGTGATAATACACCGACAGGTACGGTGCTGATCCCAACAGACAGTGCTTATACTAAAGTTGTTTTGTTTAAAATTAACAATAAAGATGATGGTAAGCAAAATAATTTAATATCATCGGATGATATTGCATTATTTACGGGCCAAGTTCAAAACTCAACGGCTAAAAAGGGGCCTCTCAAGGTTTGGCATCGTCCAGATGAGTTCTCTTTTTTATCAGGAACAAAAGTAATAAACGATACCGATTACCATATTGCAGTTGCTCGTTATGCTCAGCCTGCAGGGTTAATAAACCTCATAAAAGTCGATGGTGTTATCACTGCTTCAAACCGCTTTGAAAAACCACATACCGGTTCAACAACTTATATTGGAAGTATTTCTAATGGTAACTTTTTGGTGGGTGAAATTGCCGAGGCTATTATTTATAACCGTGCTTTAACCGATGCAGAAATAGTAAAGGTTGAAAGATATTTAAAAGAAAAATGGGGCGGTTTAAAAGGTAATAAAATAAGTTTCAAAGTTGCTAAAAAAGAAATGAAAGTTGGCACTACTTTGACTTTGTCTGCTACATCAACAGCAAGATTACCAGTACGTTTTGCTTCAGACTCAAAAGTATGTACAGTGACAAAAAAAGGAGCTGTCTTTACGGTAAAGGTATTCTCAAAAGGTGATTGTGTTATTGATGCTGACCAGTCAGGTAATGCTAGTTTTCAAGTAGCTAAAACAGTTAGTCAGACAATTAAAGTAATACCTACTGTAACGACTCCAACACCTACTCCAACACCTACTTCAAGTAGTGAGTCAGGTGGTGGCAGTGTGCCTACCACTTTAATGGTATTATTGGGTTTATTGAGCGTCCGACGTTTACGCTGTTGCCTGGGTTTTACTAAGGGTTAAGTCGTAAGCACTAGTTTGAAGAAAGAATCCTTGCTAAGACAAGGATTTTTTTTCGTGTGTATATTTGAAATATTTTATGAGAATATAAAAGGACACCCATAATTTAATCACTTTACACTTTTAGATTAGCTAATCAGCAGCCCGTGAAGTCGTTGCCAAAATGGCTCCTGCACCAATAAATAAGCCACCTGTAATGCGATTAACTACTTTAGCGCGACCACTTTGTTGTAACCATGGTAAGGCTTTTGAGGCGCTATAGGCATAAATCATCAGCCAAGTCATTTCAAAAAAGATAAACGTTGTACTAAGAATTAAATACTGTTCCCATAAAGAAGCGGTAGGATCAATAAACTGAGGAAACAGTGCTGTAAAAAAGAGAATTGCTTTAGGATTACTTGCGCCGACTATAAAACCACTCCAATAGGTTGCAAGGTAAGATTGTTCAACTTGATCTTTGTTAGAGACTTGGTAGTTTTCATCTTTAGAAAAAATTGCATTGAGGCCTAAATATATTAGGTAAGCCACGCCAGCCCATTTAATAAGGATAAACATCCATTCCGATGCCATAATAATCATGCCCATACCTGTAAACGATAAAGTCATGATCCCCGTAATAGCTGTAGTGCCGCCTAGTGCGCCAAAAAAAGCTTTTTTAATACCGCCTTTCAAGCTATTACTCACACTAAATAATACACTCGGCCCCGGCGTTGATGTGAGTAGTAACATGGTAAGAATGTAATAAGCCCAAGTTTCTAAGGTCATGTTTTATCCTTTAGTTATATTGTTAATATTTCTATTAAATCGCCTTGCCATCAAATAATCCAACGTCTAATCCGTCAGTTTCAAAATCATCTAAACAGGCTAGATTAACCCGGTAGTGGTCAGGCATTCTAAAGGTTTGATGAAACGGGTAGATGCCACAGTTTTTACAAAAATAATGATGTGCCGTTTTATCACCAAACTCGTATAAGCCTAAGCTGTCTGTTTCTTTGAGTGTGATGGTAAGTTCATCGGGTGGAATCACGAAGTTACCCATAATGGCACCACGGCGTTTACAGATGGAGCAGTTACAACGCAGCCCTTCTGTAATTTCCTGGTGTTGAAAAGAAAAGCTAACGTCACCACAGTGACATGATCCTTGATATGTTTTCATCGTGTCTCCTTATCGAACTGTTTAATTAAAACAGAGGTGTCGGCGCGAGCATAGCCGCGTTCTTGTAAGTCTTTATAGCGCTCATCAATCTGTTTTGTTAGTGGTAATTCTACGCCCAGCTTTTCGGCTTCTTCAAAACAGATGGCTAAATCTTTGCGTACCCAATCCACTGCAAAGCCAAAATCAAATTCATTATTCATCATGGTTTCAGAGCGATTAACCATTTGCCACGAGCCGGCTGCGCCATGTTGCAGCACGTCGACAACGGTTCTTCCATCAATATCTTCAGCTTTAGCCAGTGTGAGCGCTTCTGATAAGCCTTGTAGTGCGCCAATAAAGCAAAGTTGGTTTATCATTTTTAAGACCTGCCCTTGGCCAGCCTCACCAATGCGTGTAGAGGCTTTTGCGTAAGTATTGAGCACAGATGATACTGTATCAAACGTTGTTTGATCTCCACCGACCATAATTGTGAGAACGCCGTTTTCTGCACCTGCTTGACCGCCTGACACAGGCGCATCTAAAAACCCCATGCCTTTGTCTTTAGCTTGTTGATAAAGCCCGCGCGCGACGATGGCTGAAGTGGTGGTGTGATCAACTAAAATTGTTCCTGCTTTTGCTGCGCTTAGAATCTTCTTATAAATCTCACGCACATCATTATCATTGCCAACACAAGTGAGGATGATATCAGCATCTTTAACCGCATCTTCAGGGCTTGTTGCTAGTGTGCCAGAGTATTCGGTAAGCCATTGCTCTGCTTTAGAAATGGTTCGGTTGTACACTGTAACTTTATAGCCTGCCTTGGCAAGATGCCCAGCGATTGGGTAGCCCATAGCACCTAAACCGAGGAATGTGATGTTAGCTTGTGACATAAATGACCTTGTTTGGTTGATGTATGAGTTAATTATTATAGTGCGTAAGCGTGCTTTTATTTGTCAGGTCGTTAAAGATTTGCTAAAAAAGTACTAAAGTTAAGCATGATTTGGGTTCAACTGACAACGATCAGTAAATTTTTTAACAATCACCTCAAGTAAAGCTTTAACCACAGGGTCTTCTTCTCTCGATTTTAAATAAGCAACCCCCAATGGAAGGGTGAAGCTTTCACCTGTCCAAACCACGATTTCCCCTTTTTTAAGCATTGCATCTGCTTCGTCATCACGAATAAACGCAAGCCCTACGCCCGAGCGTAATAACGTAGAGGTTGAGTCTTCGGTAGAGCTAGACGTTACCCATGTTGGTTTTTTTTTGGTATCTGCAAACACATGGTCGATAAATTTATGATAAATGCATAGTGGCTCGGGGTAAATCCAAGGTAGTTGGGCAAGTTTTTCTGCGTCGGCCGCTTTTAATTGGTCTGCCCACTTGGGTGATGCTGCTATTACGGAATGTGTTGAGCATAGGTCTATATGGCATAGCTCTTTATAATCGTTTTCACCAGAGAAGAAGCACACATCGAGTGACCCTGAACTGACTTTTTTGAGGAGTTCAACCGAGGTTCCTTGTGTTAGCTGAATTTTAAGCTGAGGATAAGACGACATTAAGGTTAAATGCCATTGCGCCAGCAGTAGATATTCTGCATCAGTATTTAAACCAACTTTGGCTTGCCCTGTAAGAATGCCTTGCAAGGTTTTCGCTTTTAGTTTTAAGTCATTACTGGCGTTTAGTACGAGCTGTGCTTTATTGCGCAACTCAGTGCCGTTGTCTGTTAGCTTCATGCCTTTTGGGGTGCGCTCAAATAGCTTAGTTTCAAGTTCTTCTTCCAATGCTTTGATATGTGCGCTAACCGCAGGTTGACTCGTAAATAGGCGCTCTGAGGCTTGGGTTAAGTTGCCCGTGTCGGCAACGGTGACGAATGATTTTAGTTGATACAGTTCCATATGGTACTTTTCTGAGGTTGGCTTAATGAGTGTCCCTTTCAATAATGACCATCATGTCATCTTTATTATTAATGGACAATCGGGATTCCTGATAGCCCTGTTTTGATTAAACGATTGGATGATTATTTTGATAAGGCGTTTAATAGCATTGTGGTTACCTTGTAGGGGTAACGATAACGAGGCTTCGTTGAAGCCTCAACTCATTAACAGGAGGCATGTCATGTCAGCAGTAATTGAAAATAACGGTCAAGTGAATTTATCACAGCATCTACCTACCTGTGAAAAAATTGAAATGCTTAATTACCATAGCGTAAAACGAAGGGTTTTGTATTGGAAAGCGGTATCACGCCAAAGAAAACAGCTAGCAAAGCTTGATGATCACTTGCTGGCTGATATCGGTTTGTCGAGAGAGCAAGTACAAGTTGAAGTTTCCAAGCCTTTTTGGAGATAGAAAAATAGCGTTTTACCTTTGTTAATTAGATGTTTAAACAAGTGTAAGGCGTTAATTTTTTCACTTTTTAAAACACTAGTCTATTTTCTTGCTCCTATAAATAGTGTGAAATTTAAGCTTATCCTCATGATAAACAGTGAAATTTCACTTGCAAAATATCAAATAAACACGTCAAATAGGGGGTTATAAATACAAGGAGAAGTGTTTTATGAAGTTTCTATTAGGTTTTTTTAGTTTTGGATGGTTACGCGGCTTAGATTTTCTGCCACCTTTATTGTTTCGTTTGTTCTTAGCTCCTCTTTTATGGGTATCTGGACAACAAAAGTTAGGTCTGTTTACCAGTGCCGATACCGTTTGGTATAATCCTTTAACGTGGGTAAATGGGGCAGCTTATCAAGCAGCCGCAGAAAAAATGAGCAACTTGCCTTTTATCGGAGGTCTCTCTGATATGTTGCCTGCATTAGTAGGCGGCTTAGAAATTGTTGGCGCTTTCCTTTTATTGATTGGTTTTGCCGTTCGTTGGATTTCACTGCCATTACTTTTCTTGGTTGGTTTAACCGCGTTTATGGCTTTAAACGGGCAAGATATTGTTGTAACGCTTAAAGAGTTATTACTAACACATGGCTATTCTGATATGAGTACCTCAGCATTTAGCAAAGCCTTAATGTACTTCTTAATGCTATTAAGCTTATTCTTCATGGGAGCAGGGCGCTTCTTTAGTGTTGATTGGTTTTTATACCGTAGTTTGCACAAGAAGATAGATGCGAAAAATAGTGTTGGTGGTCATGTAAATGAGCATAGACATGATCAAGTTGATGATC